>Ga0316197_10000851_pt1 | contig 21493 bp, 24 predicted proteins | sample OudBiesiAoxic_MG_FD_204939 | JGI IMG/M metagenome (GOLD analysis project Ga0316197, IMG submission 204939) | Coastal sediment microbial communities from Oude Bieten Haven, Netherlands - site A oxic | ecosystem: Environmental > Aquatic > Marine > Coastal > Sediment | place: Netherlands... | reverse complement strand
CCTAGTCGAACGTCCCTGCCACACGACCCAGCAACATAAAGGCGCGCGCAGTGCGTGTTTCCGCCAAAGCGGCTATATCGCCATCGGTGGCGCGCTGTTCGAATTCTGCAAAAGTCTTGTCGAAAAGGCGCAGAAAGTGATGCGATGCATCGCGGAAAATCGGATCTTGTTTCATCCGGCCCGCCGTGAGCGCCAGTGACGACCGGTCCCGAATGCCGCCCAGTGCCGCGATTGGTCTGCCGCGCAGTCCTTGCCCGAAATGACGCCAGACCTCGGGGCGGGCGCGATCAGGGATCAGGTCATCCATATAGATGCCGTCCTGACTAAGCAGCGTAAGCACGTCTTGGGCGGCTTGTACCAGTTGCGCAGAGGGGCGGTCTTTGAGAGCGCGGCGCAGGGCTGCAAAACCCGCTTCGTCCTCGGCTGTTTCGGGAAAATTCAGCGCACGAATAAAGTCTGCCGTGTCCAAAGGCGGGGCAAAATCTTGTGCTTGCGTGCCAAGGGCAAGGGTTGGCTGGTCGTCGCCTGCTTCCGGTGCAGGTGCGGGGGCGGGCGATGATTTATGGTGTTCGCGGCGCGACGAGAATGTTGCCAGCACGGTTTCGGTTTTGCGCGCGGCTGCGGCGATCTCATCAAGTTTGCGCGCCACAGACGAAGGCTCTGTTCCGAATGCGCCGCTTTGATTTTGTGCGATATACGTTTGCCGGATGGCGTCAATAGAGGCCTGAAGGCGCTGGCTTTCTTCGCGCATGATTTTCGAGGCGCGCGCCGCCAATGCTGCAACCCATATCATTGCAACCGGCATGAAAATCGCCAGCAAGGTCATCAAAAACCGCAGGCTGCCGGCACCCGCGCCTCCTTCGGCTGCTTCGCTTGGGAGCAGCAGGAAAAACAGCGCAGCACCGACCAGCCACAACGCCGACAACCCCAGCGCAATAACTTCTATGCTGGTGATGTTTTCTGTTTTGGGCCTGTCGTAAATACCCAGAGGTGTCGGGCGCGACCGGACGTTTGGATCTTCATCACCCTGAGCCGTATCAGACATTTCAATGCATCCTGTCAGGCATAGACGATCTTGAGAACCTCGTAGGACTTTTCGCCACCGGGCGTGCGTACTTCGACGCTGTCACCTTCATCCTTGCCGATCAGCGCGCGTGCGATTGGGGATTTGATGTTCAGCAAGCCCTTTTCGATATTGGCTTCGTGTTCGCCGACAATCTGCCACGTTTTTTCGGCGTCGGTGTCTTCGTCAACCAACGTGACGGTCGCACCAAATTTGATGGTGCCGGACATTTTGGACGGGTCAATAACCTCTGCAAGGCCCAGAACGCCCTCAAGCTCTTTGATGCGGCCTTCGATGAACGACTGCTTTTCGCGCGCAGAATGGTATTCAGCGTTTTCGGACAGATCGCCGTGTTCACGCGCCTCTGCAATCGCCTTGATAATAGCTGGACGTTCCACGGACTTGAGCTGTTTTAGTTCGGTCTCGAGGTCTGTGTGGCCCTTGCGGGTCATTGGTATCTTGTCCATTGGCGTCATCCACAGATTGTTTCGGCCCGCCGACTAAACCGGAGGGCCGTTGTGTTAGGTGGCTTCTACCTGACCTAAACCCGCAGGGGAATGCAAGAGGTCTGTGCCTTAACCAGCGCTGATAATATGGACAAAAGGGGAAACCTTAGTCGTATTGAACCAGTTCGAATTCAATGCCGTCGTGGTCGTTGAAGTAAAACCGCCGCCCGGGTTCATAGTCTGCGTGGGTATGTGGCGTGAAACCAAGCGCTTTGGCCTTCTCTTCTGACGCATCCAGGTCTTGCACAACGACACCGACGTGGTTGAGCCCACCCGTGGTCAGATAATCCGATCTGGCCCGCGCTTTTGGCTGAGGTGGCTGGTAGAGTGCCAGATAGCTGTCATTAGTTCCAATGTGTAAAGACAGGCCGCCATCCTGGGTCGGCCCTTGCCATCTTTGCTGCCAGCCAAACAGATGTGCCATCCACTGAGCTGTTTTTTCAGCATCCGATACGGTGATATTTGCGTGCTCAAGATGTGCTGTGGTCATTTGGTTTTCCTTCCATTTACGGTCTGGTTCCGCTAGCGTAATTGCTTAACCTAACTTGAGGTCAAGGGATTTATGAGCAAACAGTTCGGGCTATCAATCGGCGCCTTGGCCGCGCGCACGGGCCTTGCCGTGTCGGCCATCCGGTATTACGAGGCGCAGGGCCTTGTGCATCCATGGCGCAACGCAGGCGGCCAGCGGAGATTTGACAGGTCTGACCTGCGGCGTTTGAGTTTTGTCATGATTGCGCAGCAATTCGGCTTCACATTACCGCAAATCAAGGCGCAACTCGATCAATTGCCGGGGGGGCGTGCGCCAAATCTATCAGACTGGGCGCGGATCAGTGAAGGTTTTCGGGACGCGTTATCCGCCAAGATTGATACGCTGAAACGTCTGCGTGACGATCTGGACGGCTGTATCGGCTGCGGCTGCCTGAGCCTTGCGACCTGCAAGCTCTACAACCCGCAAGACCGTGCAGGGCAAAAGGGGGCGGGGCCGCGTTATCTGATGGGCGACCGCCCCGACTGACCGGTTTTTGAGCGACCAAAGGCGGGCCTGCGCGGCCAGACGCCTCAATCTTGCGTTTTTACGCTGTGTCGTCATTGCATTGGCGGGAGCCGTGGTTTAGCCAAACGCGACAGTTTTTATCGCACGGCGTAATCCGCGCGCATCATACGACACAGGAGCAGCCAATGGCCGAGATCGAACGCGAAGCAATGGAATATGACGTCGTCATTGTGGGCGCAGGACCTGCGGGCTTGTCAGCCGCGATCAGGCTTAAGCAACTGGATGCCGATTGTAATGTCGTCGTGCTGGAAAAAGGGTCCGAAGTCGGGGCGCATATCCTGTCGGGTGCGGTGCTTGATCCTTGCGGCCTTGATGCGCTGATCCCGGATTGGAAAGACAAGGGCGCGCCGCTGAATGTGCCGGTAACACATGACAACTTCTACATTCTGGGTGAGGCGGGTCAGGCCCGCATCCCGAACTGGCCAATGCCGCCGCTGATGAACAACCACGGCAACTACATCGTTTCCATGGGCAATGTCTGCCGCTGGATGGCAGAGCAGGCCGAGGAAATGGGCGTCGAGATTTTCCCGGGCATGTCCTGCTCTGAGTTGGTGTATGCCGAGGATGGATCAGTCAAAGGCGTGGTCGCGGGTGAGTTCGGCAAGAACCCCGACGGTACTCAGGGCGATAGCTACGAGCCGGGCATGGAATTGCACGGAAAATACGTTTTCCTGTCCGAAGGTGTGCGCGGATCCCTGTCCAAACAGGTGATCGAAAAATATGATCTGGCCGATGGGCACGAGCCCCAAAAGTACGGGCTTGGCATGAAAGAGATCTGGGAAATTGATCCGGCCAAGCATAAAGAAGGCACTGTGACCCACACCATGGGCTGGCCTTTGGGCAGCAATGCAGGGGGTGGATCCTTCATCTACCACCTTGAGAACAATCAGGTTTACGTGGGTTTTGTGGTGCACCTGAACTACAAGAACCCGCATCTGTTCCCCTACATGGAATTCCAGCGTTTCAAACATCATCCAATGGTTGCTGATTTGCTGGAGGGTGGCAAACGGGTCGCCTATGGCGCGCGCGCGATCAGCGAAGGCGGCTATCAGTCGATGCCGAAGATGGTGGCACCCGGTGTCGCCTTGCTGGGCTGTTCGGTCGGGATGGTCAACGTGCCGCGCATCAAGGGCAACCACAATGCGATGCTGTCAGGCAAAGCCGCGGCAGAAGCCGCGTTCGCGGCGATGGCAGAGGGCGGCGCCAGGGACGAGTTGGCGGCCTACGAGGCTGAAGTACGCAATGGCGCCATCGGCTCTGACCTGAAAAAAGTACGCAACGTCAAACCCTTGTGGTCCAAGAGCGGCCTGTTGGCCAGCCTGAGTTTGGGCGGCCTCGACATGTGGACGAACACCTTGGGCTTTTCTTTCCTTGGCACGTTGCCGCACGGAAAATCGGATGCCGAAGCAACAGAACCAGCAGCCGATCACGCGCCAATCGATTATCCAAAGCCGGATGGCAAGCTGTCGTTTGATCGTCTGACCAATGTCGCTTTTTCCTTCACCAACCACGAAGAAAGCCAGCCTGCGCATTTGACACTGAAAGACGCCGATGTGCCTGTCGCCAGCAACCTGCCCATCTATGCGGGACCATCGGCACGGTATTGCCCTGCGGGTGTCTACGAATTTGTAGAAGAAGAAGGCAAAGACACGCGGTTTGTCATCAACTTCCAGAACTGCGTGCATTGCAAGACATGCGATATAAAAGACCCTGCGCAAAATATTGTCTGGACCACGCCGCAGGGCGGGGATGGCCCGAACTATCCGAATATGTGATCCGGTCTGCGGGTGGGCTGCGTGTCCGCCCAACCGTGACAGGCGGTGAAAAGACAACCGGCCTATCAAAATCGCGTGTGTTTGCCTGTGCAGCACACGCGGCGGCCATTGCGCTCGCGACTGAACCTGCTAGCCTGCAAATGCAGGCAAAAACCGGTAAAGGGGCTTCATCGTGTTTCGCAAAATCATTGCACCGCTGAGTGGCGCTGCCCTCTGTTTCGCATTGGCGATGCCGGTTTCGGCACAGTCGGTCGCGGGGTCCTATCTCGCGGCGCGATCTGCTGCGATCCAAAACGATTACGAACAAGCGGCGGATTATTTTACGCAGGCTTTGGCGCGCGACCCTGGCAACCTTGAGTTGATGGATAATGCGTTGGTGGCACATCTGGCGCTCGGGCGTCTGGATCGCGCCTTGCCGATCGCCAAAGCGATGGAATCGATTGGACAAACCAGTCAGGTCACGCAGCTGGTGCTAACGGCTGATATGGTGCAGCGCGAAGACTACGACCCGCTGCTGGAAGGCATACCTGACGGTCAACGCATCGGGCCGCTTGTGGATGGGCTGGTTCAGGCGTGGGCGCTGATGGGGACCGGTGACGTCAGCGCGGCCTTGGCCAGCTTTGACACAATCGCCGAACAACAAGGGTTGCAAGCCTTTGCGCTGTTTCACAAAGCAATGGCACTGGCGTCGGTCGGAGATTTCGAAGGCGCGGATAATATTTTTGCAGCAGACGCGACGCGTTCGGTGTTGCAAACACGCAGGGGCGTTTTGGCTCGCGTTGAAATCCTGTCGCAGTTGGACCGCGAAGAAGAAGCGCTGGAATTGATCCAGACCATGTTTGCAGGCTCTACCGATCCAGAGATTGACGCGGTAATAGCGCGCCTTGCAGAAGATGCGCCCATGCCCTTCACGCACGTGAATAACGTGCAGCACGGATTTGCCGAGGTTTTCTTTACCGTGGCCGCTGCCCTGCGTGGAGAGGCGGGACCGGAATACACGGTGCTTTATGCGCAGATGGCGCGCGTTCTGCGTCCTGATCATGTGGATGCGATTTTGCTCACGGCAGAGCTGTTTGAAACGCTTGGCCAGTATGGCCTGTCCATCAATCTGCTTAAAGAAGTGCCCAGCACGCACCCCGCCTACCACGCGGCCGAGTTGGGCCGTGCCGCAGCTTTGCGCCGCTCTGGCAAACCGGAAGCCGCGATCGAAGTTCTGGAGCAATTGGCCCGTAGTCATGGCAACCTTGCAACGGTTCAGTCAGCCCTTGGTGACGCGATGCGCCAGCAGGACCGTTTTGACGACGCGATATTGGCCTATGACAAGGCAATCGCGATTGCCGAGGAAGCAGGCGGCAGCAGCTGGTTTTTGCTTTATGCCCGTGCCATTTGCCATGAGCGTACAGGAAACTGGGAGCGGGCCGAGGCCGATTTCCGCGCGGCATTGGATCTGAACCCGGGCCAGCCGCAAGTGCTGAATTACCTTGGCTACTCTTTGGTTGAAAAGCGGGTCAAGCTGGAAGAAGCTCTTGAAATGATTGAGCAAGCTGTCGCAGCCAGTCCTGAAAGCGGATACATTATCGACAGTCTTGGCTGGGCGCTGTACCGGCTGGGTCGTTATCGCGAAGCCGTGCCACATATGGAGCGTGCGGTAGAGTTGATGGCCGTTGATCCGGTGGCGAACGATCACCTGGGCGATGTCTATTGGGCCGTGGGGCGTTACCGCGAAGCAGAATTTCAGTGGTCGCGTGCGCTGTCGTTCATGGATCAGGCAGAATCGATTGAAGACGTGGACCCTGACCGCATCCGGCGCAAGCTGGATGTCGGCCTTGATGAGGTGCTTGCCGAAGAAGGCGCAGATCCTTTGACCGTCGTCACGGATTAACGCGGCTGCGATGCAACTGCCCAAATCTGTCAGCGTATTTGCGCCTGCCAAAATCAACCTGACTTTGCATGTCGCGGGGCAGCGCGCAGACGGCTATCATCTGCTGGACAGCATTGTGGCGTTTGCTGACGTCGGCGACGACTTGTTTATTCAGATCGGCAACACGTTGTCGGTGACAACCGAAGGGCCGGAGGCGGCGGCGGTGCCTGCGGATATGAACAATCTGGTGTTGCAGGTCGCGCGCCTTTTCAAAGATATGCCGGGTGCTTCGTTTCTGCTGACAAAACGCTTGCCCGTATCGTCCGGTATCGGTGGTGGGTCCGCGGATGCGGCGGCCGCCTTTCGCGGTTTGATGACGTTCTGGAGTGGTGGAGAAGTGGCCGCCGAACTTTACGAACCACATCGCACGCCGATGTCCAAAGCTTTGCTGAAGCTTGGTGCGGATATCCCGATGTGCCTGTTGTCGCAAGCGGCCCGGATTGGCGGTATTGGTGAAGAAATCTCGCCCTTGCCCGGGATGCCACCGATAGATGCGGTGCTTGTTAATCCGCGTCGGGCGGTCTCTACGCCCGCCGTTTTTGGGGCCATGCAGGAGCGCAGCAACCCAGCCATGGCGCAGACCTTGCCGTCCTTCGCGGGGTTCAACGACTTTGTGCTGTGGCTGGCGGGACAGCGCAATGACATGCAGAGTGCCGCAATCGCTCTTGAGCCGTCCATCGCCACGGTTCTAACGGCGCTTCAGTCGGACGAAAGCTGCAGGCTGGCACGAATGTCGGGGTCGGGGGCGACGTGCTTTGGGCTGTACCAAGGCGCCGACGCTGCGAAGGCGGCGGCCGACACGCTGCAATTGAATCATCCTGATTGGTGGGTTGTCGCAACAAAAATTGGCAGTCAAACGGCACGCGCCTTGCCGCGCGTCAGGTGATACGTTCGACTACGTAGTCTGCCAGATCGGTTAGCATATCCTTGACCGGATGCTCGGGCAGGGTGGACAGCGCCGCTTTTGCGCGCGCGGCTTCTGAACGGGCGGCGGTTTTTGTATCTTCCAGCGCGCCATGCTTATGCAGCAGTGAAATCGCGTGCTCCAGATCGCCGTCTTGTTGCTTGCCCTTTTCGATGGTGCGTTGCCAGAAGGCGTGTTCCTCGGCATCCGCTTTTGCAACAGCTTTGATAAGCGGCATGGTCAGTTTGCGTTCACGAAAGTCATCGCCCACGTTTTTGCCGGTGGCTTTTTCATCGCCCTGAAAGTCCAGCAGGTCATCGACGATCTGAAAGGCCACGCCCAAGGCATCACCGTACTCAAACAGAGCAGCGACATGGGCGTCGGATGCACCGGCAATCACGCCGCCGACTTCTGTGGCGGCCGAAAACAGGGCTGCGGTCTTACCGCGGACAACTTGCAGGTAAATCTCTTCTGTCGTACGCAAATCCTGACTGGCGGTTAGTTGCAGCACCTCGCCTTCCGCAATGGTCGCGGACGCGTTTGACAGAATATCCAGTACGCGTAGCGATCCGGTCTCTACCATCAGCTGGAAGCTGCGCGAAAAGAGGTAGTCCCCGACCAATACCGATGATTTGTTGTCCCACAACAAATTCGCCGTCGGTCGCCCCCGTCGCTGGCCGCTTTCGTCAACAACGTCGTCATGCAGCAGGGTGGCTGTGTGAATGAATTCCACAGTGGCTGCGAGATGGATGTGATAAGGGCCGTCATAGCCGCACAGATGCGCCGTGGCGAGTGTCAGCATAGGACGCAGCCGTTTGCCGCCTGCATCCACCAGATGTGCTGTTACCTCAGGAATGCGGGGGGCGTGTTTGGACGCCATGCGGTCTCGGATCAGGACATTGACCGCTTCCATGTCGTCTTTAAGGAAAGACGCCATCCGGTCATGCGGTTTTTGAGAATTCTCGCTATTCGACATCAACTTCCTGTTTGCAAGTCTCGACATCTCTACCGGCTTGCCCTTACATCCCTGATATGAAGGAACTTTTGCGAAGCACCGACCCCACGATCATCGCCTTTGCCACCGCCCTTCTTCAGGGGGAGGATATAGACTGCTTTGAATTGGACGTAAATATGAGCGTGCTTGAAGGTGGTATCGGAATTTTCCCCCGTCGGCTGATGGTGCGCACGGATGATCACACTGCCGCCACGCGCGTGCTGACGGATAATGACATTCCTCTGGGCCTGTGATGGATGATTTGTCCCGAGATGCTTTTTTAGGAGGCAAATTGCACCTTTTGCAGCCTAAAACCGGCTATCGTGCGGGCGTCGACCCGGTTTTGCTGGCAGCCTCCGTACCAGCCGCTGCGGGCGAACGTGTGTTGGATCTGGGCTGTGGTGTGGGGGCTGCGGCCTTATGCCTCGCAGCGCGGGTGCCCGGTTTGACCCTGACCGGTGTTGAGATGCAGGAGGAGTATGCGGCGTTGGCGCGCCGCAATGGTGGGCCGACCTTTGAGGTGGTAACGGCTGATCTGGCAGACTTGCCAATGGCGTTGCGACAACGGCAGTTTGACCATGTTTTGGCCAATCCCCCCTACTTTGATCGCGCGGCGAGCCGTGCGGCGTCGGATGCAGGTCGTGAGGCCGCCTTGGGGGAGGCGACACCGCTGTCGGACTGGGTCAAAATAGCTGCAAAACGGCTGGCGCCAAAAGGCTACGCGCATTTCATTCACCGAGTTGAGCGTTTGCCGGAAATTCTGAACACGATGGCAGGGCGTTTGGGCAGTATCGAAGTGTTGCCGCTAAGTGCGCGTGCAGGCCGTGCACCGGACCGAGTGATCGTGCGAGGCCGCAAGAACGGGCGCGGCGATTTCAAATTGCATACAGCCCTTGTTTTGCATGAAGGAGCTATGCACACGCGCGACGCTGACAGCTATGTGCCCCGTGTGAGGGCAGTGCTGCGTGAAGGGGCTGCGCTGGATTTTGCATCCTGATTAACCGGCTGTTAAGCTATTTTGCGCCCATAATGCGGGTGCGGCGTGACTTGAATCACAAGATGTGCTGAAGTTGACCTCGCATACGAAGCAACAGGAGGACTTAATGAGCGTAACTGCACATGTGGAACAGCTGAAAAAGAAACACGAATCTCTCAGTGATGCGGTGGAAGCCGCACAACGTGCACCAGGTATCGATGACCTGGCGATTGCCGACCTCAAAAAACAAAAGCTACGGCTAAAAGAAGAAATAACCCGATTGTCCGCATAGCGGCATCTCAGCAAAGCGGGTTGGCGCGTTTAATCTTGCGCCATCCCCAGTCCTGAAGGTCAGGACAACATCTCTAAACCTTCCGTAATATATGCCGTTTTGTCGATTTCGCTGAGCATCCATTCGCGAAAAGCTTTCACTTGTGGTCTGTCCTGTGTTCCCTTCGGGCAAAGAAACCGGAACCGTGCACCTGCCGAGATTGCTTTTGGAAACGGCAGGCAAAGCCGGCCTTCGTCGATGTCTTTGACGACCAGAGCACGCCGCCCAAGCACCACACCAACCCCCGCAAGTGCTGCATCAATCGCGTGGTCGGCCTGACTGAAGCGCGGTCCGTGGTCCGGTTTGAAATCTATGCCCATTGCATGAAACCATGCTTCCCAATCACATCTGGGTTCGAGGAAATTAATAGAGTCATCAAAAATCAGCGGTGCTTTGGTCAGGCTTTCCGGCGTTGGGTATTTCTCGGCCAAGGCGGGTGTCATGACTGGACATACCCATTCTTCGGCAAGTGGCATCGACCAAAGATCGCTGTCTTCGCGGATGCCGAACCGGATCGCAACATCCACTGCATCGCGTGCAAAATCTACGATCCGCAGTGAGGCTGAAAACCTCAATTCGATTTCGGGATGGCCTTGGGCAAATTCATATAGCCGAGGGGCTAGCCACTTTGCCGTGAAAGCTGGGCCTGCAGTGACCGTGAGGGTCTGTTCGTCCTGCAGGCGCTGTGCGGCCCGCCACGCGGCGGCCAGTGTTTGAAAGCCTGCAGCCGCGCCCGGTGCAAGAGTTCTCCCGGCTTCTGTCAACTCGACCGCACGGTTCAAACGCAAGAAAAGCGGGGCGCCTAAATGCTCCTCAAGTGACTTGATCTGAAAGCTCAGCGCGGCGGGCGTTACCGATAATTCATCGGCAGCTTTGGCAAAGGACATATGGCGCGCGGCGGCATCAAAGGCGCGCAAAGCAGTCAGAGGGGGCAGGCGATCACTCATCATAACATAAAATTTTCTTAACTGAAGGTCGCGAATGTCTCGTTTGTAGCTTTCAAATTAGGGTGCCATATTAGTTTCAGTTTAGAAACGCTGACGCAACTTAGCAAGGAATACTGAAATGATCGAAGCATCAACAACCGAACGCAGCCGCATTGCAATGAAACGTGCACATGAAGAGCGCAGCTTGGCCCTCAAGGCAGCATGGCACTGGCTTTTCCCATCCAAGACGTCGCGCTGATCTGCGACACGGCACATTGGACACAAAAAAGGGCCGGTTCGTTGGAACCGGCCCTTTTGTTTATTGGCGTCGTTAATCTTACACGAAGAACTGTGCGCCGTTGGCAGAGATTGTGGAGCCGTTGATGAAGCCCGCGTCGTCTGACGCAAGGAACGCCACGCAGCGCGCGATTTCTTCTGGCTCGCCCAAACGGCCTGCCGGGATGCCCGCGACGATGCTGTCCCGTACCTTTTCAGGGATGGCCATAACCATTTCGGTGGCGATGTAGCCGGGGCAGATAGCATTGGCGGTGATGCCCGCACGCGCGCCTTCCTGCGCAAGCGACTTCACGATGCCCAGATCGCCGGCCTTGGTTGCGGCATAGTTTACCTGCGCGAACTGACCTTTCTGGCCGTTGATCGAGCTGATGACGATAATACGACCGAATTTGCGTTCGCGCATGCCGGGCCACACGGGGTGAACGGTGTTGAACACGCCGGTCAGGTTCGTGTCGATAACCTCTTTCCACTGCTCGGGCGTCATTTTGTGGAACGGCGCATCACGCGTGATGCCTGCATTCGCCACAACAACATCAATGGGGCCAAGGTCGGCTTCGACTTTGTCGATGCCAGCTTTGCTTTCGTCGTAGTCGGCGACATTCCATTTATAGGTTTTGATGCCGGTACTTTCGGTGAATTTGGCGGCGGCTTCATCGTTGCCGGCGTAGGTTGCGGCTACGGCATAGCCTGCATCCTTGAGGGCGGTTGAAATTGCGGCGCCGATACCTCGGCTTCCGCCGGTGACAAGTGCAACACGGGACATACTTTAGTCTCCTCCAGTCTTCTGGATATTATGGTTTTGAGGTGCCGCGATGCTTCGCGGCTCTTGGGCGTGAGGGGTGTCTAGGCGGCGCTGGACTGCGCCGCCTTGATCTGGATCAGTCGCGCTCGAGGCACATGGCAACACCCATGCCGCCCCCGATGCACAGCGTGGCGAGTCCTTTTTTGGCGTCGCGGCGCTGCATTTCGAAAAGCAAAGTGTTGAGGATACGCGCGCCGGAAGCACCGATCGGGTGGCCGATGGCGATGGCACCGCCGTTGACGTTGACGACTGCCGGGTCCCAACCCATGTCTTTGTTCACAGCACAGGCTTGGGCGGCGAAAGCTTCGTTTGCTTCGACCAGGTCGAGGTCTTCGGCTTTCCAGCCTGCCTTTTCAAGCGCTTTGCGGCTGGCGTAGATCGGACCTGCGCCCATGATCGACGGGTCAAGGCCGACTGTGGCGTAGCTTGCAATGCGCGCCAGTGGCTGGATACCACGCTTTTCAGCGTTGGCCGCGGACATCATCAATGCACCGGCGGCGCCGTCGTTGAGCCCGGACGCGTTAGCTGCGGTGACCGACCCATCCTTGGTGAAGGCAGGGCGCAGTTTTTGCATGGCTTCCATTGTCGCGCCGTGGCGGATGTATTCGTCTTTGTCGACGACGATGTCACCTTTGCGGGTAGCTATGGTGTAGGCGAAAACCTCATCATCGAATTTGCCCGCTTTCTGGGCCGCTTCCGCTTTGTTTTGCGAAGCGACGGCAAATTCATCTTGTTGGTCGCGGCTGATCTGCCACTTTTCAGCAACGTTTTCAGCTGTTTGGCCCATATGGTAGCCGTTGAAAGCGTCCCAAAGCCCGTCGCGGATCATGGTGTCGATGTATTTCATGTCGCCCATCTTGTGACCGGCCCGCAGGGATGCGGCATGCGGTGAGAGTGTCATGTTTTCCTGACCGCCGGCTGCAACGATGTCTGCATCACCCAGCTGGATATGCTGTGCGGCCAAGGCAACGGCGCGCAGGCCAGATCCGCAAACCTGGTTGATCGACCAGGCAGATCCTTCTTGCGGCAAGCCTGCGTTGATATGGGCTTGGCGCGCGGGGTTTTGGCCTTGGGCTGCGGTCAAAACCTGTCCTAGAATAGTCTCGGATACCTCGGATGGATCTACACCGGCGCGCGCCACGATCTCTTTGAGCATGGCGGCGCCCAGGTCGTGAGCAGGGACATTTGCGAAAGACCCGCCAAAGCTGCCTACGGCAGTTCGTGCGGCGGAGGCGATTACGACGTTCGTCATGATGGTTCGGTCCTTTACCAGTTCTTGAGAAGACCAGGTGCAGACAGGACGCGCACCCCTTAGTCTTTTCGTTAATATTGGCAACAGTTAACCGATGATTATTTTCGCGGCAACAGATCAAGCCTGTGACACAGCATCGCAAACGATATTTGTTTAATGACTAAACCGCCTGATGCATGCGGGTGTCTCGCATCCAGTCGGGCCGCGTCGTGGCCGCCGCAAAGTGGTATCCCTGCAAGCAGTCCACGCCCAGCTGGGTCAGGATATCAGCGTCTTCTTTGTTCTCTACAAATTCCGCCACTGTGAGCATGTCAAACTGTTTGGCGATCGCGATAAGTGCTGCTGTCATCACCTGATTGTCTGGATCTCGGGCGATACCTTGAATGAACTGACCATCAATTTTGATGACGTCAAAGCAAAACTCTTTGAAATAGCGTAATGCTGTGTAGCCTGCGCCAAAGTCGTCCATGGCAAAACAAATACCCTGCATTTGCAACCGGTCCATGAAATCTACCACAAGCTCTGGCACCATCATGGCCGAGCTTTCCGTGATTTCCAGAATCAAACGTTCCCCGATCAGTTGGTTTTGCTTCAACCACCGTTCCAGCGTACGGTTCCAAGGCCTGTAGCCGATGGAGCGTGCGGACATGTTGATGGATAGCCGTAGCTGCGGGTTTTCATGCAGGGCGCGCAGCCCTTTGTTCAGCGCGAGAGTATCCAGTTCACGCCCCAGTTCGGAATTTTCGATCTTGTCCATAAAGACCCCGGCGGGGATGACGCGGCCGGTTTCGTCCAAAACACGGATCAACCCCTCGTAAAAGGCGACCTTGGATTGATCGCGCGCCTGCATCACCGGCTGATAGGCCAAAAGCACCTGTTTGTGCCGGATCGCCGCTGCTACCATGTCAATCGTCTTCTGATCGCGAGATGAAACGGCAAAGTTGAGCGGGCTGTCAGTGCCCGGCACCATATCCGCCATCATTCGTTTTTTGGGTCCCGGCATGTGCATCCTCGTTCTGATTGCTGGTGCCACACTGACTCCATACTTGCTAAAATCGCGTTAATATTCCTATTTTGTTCTAATTTGACTTGAACGCGAAATACATCCAATCGATTGATTTGAAAGGTGCATATAGTGAATAGATGCAGTTGGGCGGGGCCGGAACAAATTTATCTCGACTACCATGATACAGACTGGGGCGTGCCTGAATACGATAGCCGCGCACTGTGGGAGAAACTGATTCTCGATGGCTTTCAGGCCGGTCTGAGCTGGATCACGATCCTGAAAAAGCGCGAGAATTTTCGCGCCGCATTCGCCGGGTTTGATCCGGATATCATCGCCACATGGGGGGATGCGGACGTCGCGCGACTGCTTGGGGATGCGGGTATCATCAGGCACCGTGGCAAAATAGAAGCTACAATTTCGAACGCGCAGGTCTGGCAAAAGATCCAAGCACGTGAGGGTTTTGATACCTTCTTGTGGAATTATGTGGAGGGTAAACCGCTGCAGAACAGATTTCACCGGCAATCCGATGTCCCGACGCAGACCGCACTTTCGCTGCAAATATCTAAAGATCTCAAGCGTGAAGGCTTTAAATTCTGCGGGCCGACGATTGTCTATGCCTTCATGGAAGCCGTCGGCATGGTAAATGACCACCTAGTGTCGTGTCATCGCCATGCGCCTGTGCGCGAGATGGGGCGTTGACTCTGCGGTCCGCGGCAGTATAAGCGCGGCTTCATTGGTGTTGGTGGCCCCCGCAAGGGGTTTCCTGTCGGGCCTTCGGGTCAGAGGACAACGCCCTTCATGCTTCGTCGAAGCGATTACAGAAGGAGATCAGCCGTGACAAAACGCACGTCTGCCAAGTACAAAATTGACCGCCGCATGGGCGAAAACATCTGGGGCCGTCCGAAATCCCCGGTAAACCGCCGTGAATATGGCCCCGGCCAGCACGGTCAGCGTCGTAAAGGCAAGCTTTCCGATTTCGGTATCCAGCTGCGCGCCAAGCAAAAGCTCAAAGGCTACTACGGTGATCTGACTGAAAAGCAGTTCCGCCGCATCTATGCCGAAGCCGAGCGTGTAAAAGGCGATACAGGTGAAAACCTGATCGGTCTGCTGGAGCGTCGCCTTGACGCCGTGGTATATCGCGCGAAATTCGTGCCGACTGTTTTTGCGGCGCGCCAGTTCGTGAACCACAAGCACGTGCGTGTGAACGGCCAGATCGTAAACATCCCGTCCTACCGCGTGAAAGAGGGCGACATCATCGAAGTACGTGACCGCTCCAAGCAGATGGCAGCGCTGATCGAAGCGACACAACTGCCCGAGCGCGACGTGCCGGACTACATTGATGCAGACCATTCCAAAATGGCTGCAACATTCGTTCGCACACCACATTTGGGCGATGTGCCCTATCCGGTGATGATGGAGCCGAACCTCGTGGTTGAATTCTACGCGAAAAACTAATTTTTTCGCCATTCAGTCTTCAAAAGGCCGCGCAGGATTACCCCGCGCGGCCTTTTTTTTATGCGAGAGAACGGAGCGACAGGGGCGGCTTTTTGCCCCGAGTGCCATGTTTGGTGCTGGCACAGCCGGCACACCCCCGCTAAGTTTCGCGCGAATTCGAAGGACCCGACCTATGACGATCGCTCCACAACCCGGCATTATGGATATTGCGCTTTACCAAGGGGGCGCGTCCAAAATCGATGGACAGAAAAATCCGCTAAAACTGAGTTCGAACGAAAACCCGTTTGGATGCAGCCCTAAGGCCGTTGAGGCCGTTGCCGAAGCTGCTTTGACGATGCACCGCTATCCGTCCACCGATCATGCGCCTCTGCGCACGGCCATTGCCGAGGTGCACGGGCTTGATGCGGAGCGTATTATTTGTGGTGTCGGTTCGGACGAGTTGCTGACTTTGCTTGCTATGGCTTTTGCAGGGCCGGGTGATGAAGTGCTCTACACCGAACACGGGTTTTCGATGTACCGCATCTTTGCGCTCTCTGCCGGGGCCACGCCGGTTGTTGCTCCTGAGACGGACCGTTGTGTCGATATTGACGCTGTCGTGGCGCGGATCACACCTGCAACACGCTTGATTTACATTGCCAATCCCGCGAACCCGACAGGTACAGCACTGGACAGTGCCACGCTTGAGCGTTTGGTCGAAGCTGTTCCCTCCACATGCCTGTTAGTGCTCGACGGTGCCTACGCCGAGTTTTTTGACGGGTATGATGGTGGCGCTGCACTGGTTGATGCGCATGACAATGTGGTCATGACCCGTACGTTTTCAAAACTCTATGGGCTGGGCGGTCTGCGTGTCGGCTGGGCCTATGCCACGCAAGAGGTGATTGACGTGCTGAACCGCGTGCGTGGACCTTTTAACCTGTCGTCCATTGCCCTTGCAGGTGCCGAGGCTGGCATGCGTGACCGTGCCTTTGTCTCGCGGTGCCTGAAAGATAATGCAGAACAACGCGCCCGTCTGACCGGTGGATTGAACCAGCTGGGTATTGCATGCGATGAAAGCCATGCAAACTTTGTTCTGGCGCGCTTTGTGGACGAAGCCGAGGCACTTGCCGCTGATGCGCACCTTAAGGATGCCGGTATTCTGGTGCGGCTGGTCAAAGGCTATGGATTTCCGGATGCGCTGCGGATCACTGTCGGCAGCGCTGATGACACCGGCCGTGTACTTGACGCGCTGACCAGATTTAAGAGGACAACATGACCCCGATTTACAACCGTGTTGCCCTTATCGGATTGGGCCTGATCGCATCGTCGATGTTCTGGGCAATGAAACGCAAAGGTCTGGCGGGCGAAGTGACAGGCTATGCGCGGTCGCAAGAAACCCGCGATACGGCGCGGCGGATCGGGCTGTGTGACCGTGTGTGTGACACCGTCGCGGAGGCGGTCGAGGGCGCTGATCTGGTGGTGTTATGTGTGCCGGTGGGCGTCATGGGGGCGGTTGCTGCCGAAATCGGGCCGCACCTGAAAGCCGGGGCGACTGTGACAGACGTGGGATCGGTCAAGCGTGATGTGATCGAAAGTGTGGGTCCGCATCTGGGTGCTGATGTGCATTTTGTGCCCGGTCATCCGTTGGCGGGAACAGAGCATTCAGGCCCCGAATCCGGATTTGCAGAACTGTTTGATAACCGCTGGTGCCTGCTTGTGCCGGTCGAGGGCAGCGATCGGGACGCGGTTGCACGGTTGCGCCGCCTGTGGGAAGAGATGGGCAGCAATGTCGAGGAAATGGCCGCAGACCACCATGATCTGGTGTTGGCCGTCACCAGCCACGCGCCGCACCTTATCGCCTACACAATGGTCGGTGTCGCAGATGATCTTGGACGTGTGACCGACAGCGAAGTCATCAAATACTCGGCCGCGGGCTTTCGCGACTTTACCCGGATTGCGGCGAGTGATCCAACAATGTGGCGCGATGTCTTTTTGTCCAACAAGGATGCCACGCTAGAAATATTGGGGCGGTTCACCGAAGAACTTTTCGCCTTGCAGCGCGCCATTCGGACCGGTGACGGCGATCACTTGCACGACTATTTTACGCGCACACGCAGCATTCGCCGTGGCATTATCGAGGCAGGGCAGGATACGGACGCGCCAGACTTCGGGCGCAAATCGTCTGCACCATGACAAGGTGGCTGGCAGTGCTTGTGCTGACAGCCGGTGTTGCGGGTGCGGCTCCTGACACGTCTTTGCGGCCTGAAAACCGCCCCGAGGATCAGAGGGTTACGGTGCAGCCCTCGGGTGATATTGCGCAGCGTCCCAGAGACGCGGCTGCAACCATAGCGGCGCGCCGCGGGGATGCGCCCGCACAATCTCTTAAGCCGCAAAAACGTCCCCGCAGTTTTCGCCGTATCGCTCGCGAACAGGAGCGTCTGCGCAAGCGGGGCGCCATTTGCGAGGATATTGACATTCAGGGCAGGGTTGAAGGCCGTGTGAAAGGCGCGCAAGCAGGCTGCGGAATTCCAAATGCTGTACAGGTGCGCGCAGTATCCGGCATCACGCTCAGCCAGCCGGCCCTGATGGACTGCAAAACGGCAAAAGCGCTTAAGACGTGGCTGGAAGATACCGCCAAACCTGCTCTGGCCCGCAAGGGCGGGGGGCTCAAGCAGGTGCGAGTGGCGGCGCATTACGCATGCCGAACCCGCAATAACCTGCCTGGCGGGCGTATTTCTGAGCATGGAAAGGGACGTGCGATCGACATTTCCGGTGTTCAGTTGCGGGATGGCACGTTGATTACGGTACGCACTGGTTGGAACGATGCCGAGACGCGCGACGCGATGCGCAAACTGCACAAGGGTGCCTGTGGTCCCTTCGGTACCGTACTTGGCCCGAATTCAGACCGGTTTCATCTGGATCACTTCCACTTTGATACTGCCCGCTACCGAAGTGGGCCCTATTGCCGCTAGCGCAGCACCAGTCGAGGGGCGCGTCCCAACGGGATAAAACCAATGAACATTCGCCCATCGCGCAGCGTCAGTGTTGCATCGATATTGTCTGGACTGCCACTGCCTCGTGCAAGCATGCCCAGAACGTTTTCCAATTGTGGGCGCAGTTCCGAGGGCAGCGCGCCTGACGCCTCGGCCAATGTCAGAATATCTTGCCAGTTTCGCGCTTGAAGCGACACGTCACCGTTGAGAAGACCCCCTGGTGCCACGTCCAGCATCGTCGCCCCGCGCAGCGATAACGCACCCCACTGTGCTTCGGCCAGTTCCATGTTCACGCGGCGCGGTTGCGGGCGGGCGTCTTCAACTGTGGTGCGGTCAAAGGGCCGGTCAAAAGTGACATCCATCGCGATTGTAAAACTATCGAATGTCACAGGCCAGTCATCCGGCACGCGCAGTGCTGATCGGGGTAATTGACCCGGTTCAAACGCAGGCGCATCCAGAACAAAGGTATACTGCCTTGGATCATCAGGCGATTGTACCATGCTGAGCGTCAGACCTGCGGCCCCCATCAGGCTGCCTTGGGGGCTGGCCAGAACCCAAGCGCCCGAGCGCAAGGCCAGTTCCTCTACCTCGAGGGCGGTGCCCGGGTGCAGGCGAAAATCAGCGAGCGCCATCTGCGCTTGGATAGTGTGGCGCACCAGCGGGCTGGCAAAGATCATTTCGTCCTGTGGAAACGCCACGCTCACGTATCCCGGCCACCATGCAGGGGCTTCTATTTTCAACTGTGACGCCGCGAAAGCTACGCCAGAGTCAGGGTCGGCAAGTGTTGGACCAACGAGGGTGGTCTCTAAAAAAAAGGGATATCCGCTGGCTCTTGTCTCGACAACGTCAGCTTGCCAGCCTTCTGCACGCCGTTCCGCAAGCCAAGCCTCAAGGCCGTTTTGCATACTGCTGGAGGCAAAAAACCACCAGCCGCTCCATAGCAGCACAAACACAACGCCGAGCCATATCAATCGCCGCATCACGTAGCCTCTTTCGTTTCGTATCGTTTTGAGGTTTACGCAAAGCGGGCAAGGAGAACCAGCACTATGACGATGTGGGTATTTGGATACGGCAGCTTGTTGTGGAACCCGGGTTTTGATGTGGCGGAACAGGTTGTTGCAACGCTGCCCGGATATGCGCGGTCGTTTTGCATGCGTTCGATCCATCATCGCGGCACAGATGACGATCCGGGCCTTGTGCTGGCCCTGGATGCCGAACCATCGCATGCCTGCGAAGGCGTCGCACTTGCCGTGAAAACGGGTACAGAGGACGCGACGCTGGCCTATTTGCGCGAGCGCGAACTGATCTCATCTGCCTATCTTGAGCGGACGCTTGAAATCGACCTCACCGACGGGCGTCGCGTTTCTGCGGTGGTCTACGTGATAAACCCCGACCACGTGCAGTATTGCGGTGGTCTGCCGTTGGAAGAACAGGCACAGATCATTTCGCGTGCCGTGGGTGGTATGGGGCCAAACACCGAGTATTTGTATAATACTGCACAACATTTGACCGAAATCGGGCTGCATGACCCAGATCTTGAGTGGTTGAGCCAGCGGGTTCGCGCGCTCAAGTCATAATTCCTTGGCGCTCGGGGCGTTTTTCAGTGTAAACTCTGGGTAGAGCAGAACAATAACGGTCAGGAGCGGGGGCGTATGGCGTTACCAGACCACGAAATCAGGCCGGTCTTTTCACAACCGGTGCGACAAATCTCTTTGATGTTGATCGTCTTGGCCCTGTCAGGCTTTGGCAGCTTTTTGGCCTTGCCACGCGTCTTGCCGGTTTTCCAAGCCAATCCATACCTCAACGGCTTTATCATATTCGTCTTTATCATCGGGGTCCTGGCCTGTTTCTATCAGGTTTTTCAACTGATCGGATCGGTACGTTGGATTGAAAGCTTTGCAAACGGGACGCTGGACAGCAGTGTCAGAGCGCCGTTGCTGCTGGCACCGTTGGCCACGCTGCTGCGACAGCGCGGTGCCCGTATGCAGGTCAGTTCTTCCTCGACACGGTCGATCCTTGATTCAGTTGCAACACGCATCGACGAAGCACGCGAGATTACCCGCTATATCGTCAATATGCTTATCTTTCTGGGCCTTTTGGGGACGTTTTATGGTCTTGCGACAACTGTGCCCGCTGTCGTCGATACCATCCGCAGCCTTGCGCCGCAGGATGGTGAAGGCGGTGTCGAGGTGTTTAATCGCCTGATGACGGGGTTGGAAGCGCAGCTTGGCGGCATGGGCGTCGCCTTTGCATCGTCGCTTCTGGGGCTCGCGGGATCACTAATTGTGGGCCTGCTTGAGCTGTTCGCAGGTCATGGGCAGAACCGCTTTTACAGAGAGTTGGAAGAATGGCTCAGCTCGATCACTCGGGTTGGTTTCACTGCAGGGGACGACGCGACAGGCGAGCAGAACCTGATGGCGGGCGTGGTTGACCACATGGCCGAACAGATGGACCGGTTGCAGGAGATGTTCATAAACGCTGAAACGGGGCGATCAGAAGCAAACGAGCGCATTGCCAGTCTGACCACAGCAATTGAAAATATGGTGCGTCATGGCGACAGATCAGATCCTTCCGTGTCGGCACTTGAACGTGTTGCGGCAGGGCAGGAACGTCTGGTCGCATTGATTGAGACACAGGGCCAAGGTGAAGGCATGGACGCCGAAAGCCGTATGCGCCTGCGGTCCATCGATGTGCAAATGCTGCGCATCCTCGAAGAAATCTCGGCGGGACGCCAGGAAAGCATGGCCGAGTTGCGCACCGACATCAACAAACTGGCAGACGCGCTAAAACCGCGGCACCCACGGCCTGCTGGTAAAATGCCACCTGGAGACGGCTGATGGCACTTTCTCGGCGGACAGGAACGCGGTTTCAAGCCTCGATCTGGCCGGGGTTTGTCGACGCGATGACCGGACTTTTGCTGGTTTTGATGTTCGTTTTGACCATCTTCATGGTTGTTCAATTCGTTTTGACAGAGCGCATTACCGGACAAGAAACAGAGCTGGACCAACTGTCCGGCGAAGTTGCGGCACTGGCGCAGGCTCTGGGATTGGAAGAGCAGAGCTCGGCGCAATTGCGCACGCGCGTAGGAGAGCTTGACGCGACGCTGTCGGATGCCGAAGCGCGGATCGCCGCGTTAACACAAACCCGCGATGCACAAGCACAACAACTGAACGCTGCGCAAACGCAAATCACAAGCTTTGAGGCACAGGTTGCAGCGCTGATCGCGCAGCGCGACAGTGCATTGGGCACAGTGGCCGATCTG
>Ga0316197_10000850_pt1 | contig 21500 bp, 13 predicted proteins | sample OudBiesiAoxic_MG_FD_204939 | JGI IMG/M metagenome (GOLD analysis project Ga0316197, IMG submission 204939) | Coastal sediment microbial communities from Oude Bieten Haven, Netherlands - site A oxic | ecosystem: Environmental > Aquatic > Marine > Coastal > Sediment | place: Netherlands... | reverse complement strand
GTTATAGATATCTGCTTTTACTGTATCATATGCCGATAAATCCCAGTTACCATTCCAGTTCCATATTTGCAATGGCGCCCCCAAAGCTCCCCCGTCTTTCGTACCTAAAACTAATTCGACTGCTTGTGCACCTTCCGATGCGTTATCAGTCACAACAACCGCACCTGTTGAACCCTCCTCTACCTTTACTTCAAGAAATTCAGGGCCTGCTACTGGTGCGCTATAAGCCGCAGGATCAGATTCAAAAGAGGTCATGTAAAAATCAGCTGAATAAGCAGCCGTTGACGTAAGGGCAGAAGCAACAAGTACAGAGATTAATGTTTTATTATTCATAATAAATTCCTTTTTTAGTTTGAGCTGCTACCAAGGCAAGAAAACGTTGGTAGCTAGTTATGTAATTATTTTGAAAAGCGTTTGTTATAGACTTCTTTATTGAATGCTTTTGCGGCTTCAATGAGTTTTTCATAGGGCTGGTCGCCGATGGTAACAAAACCTACATTATAGTTTTCGCCATCCCAAGCACGACCTGTTGCGGGTGAATCTAAGTATTGAAACCAATGTGCACCAACAAAGTAAGGATTATCAACCACACTTTGCATGTATTTTGTGTACATTTCTGCACGTTCAGCTTGGTTTGAAGCACTCACGATACCGCCATGAAAAAGCCCTGTATCTGTTGAACCAAAGTGGAATTCGCCGATAACACTTGGCTTATCTACTTTTGCTAACCATTTTTTAAAGTGTGCTTTTTTAGGATCGTTAAGATCGTTTGCGTAGAGGTTGTAACTCATTACATCAACATATTTAGCGGCACCTGTTGCAATTTCTGGCGTTACTCCCCAGTCTGCAAAACGTGCACCTAAATACATATGATTAGGTAAAACGCGATTCAGCTCAGCATCAACAGTTGAAAAATATTTTTCTGAAAGTTGCGTTAACATCGCTGAATAATCGTTTTTCATGCCCGATTTTAAGTTTTTTCGGTAATCAAACGAAGCATCAAACTCTTCCCAAGAGTTAACATTAGTATTCCAAGCACTATTAAGTGCATCGATAGATGAGTACTTATCTTTTAGGTAGCTCGAGAAAGCGGCTTTTGCAGGGCTATCTTTAGCGTCATAAGCAAGTGCATTAATAATTAAGCCATAGTGGTTGGCTTCATTAAGTACGTTACCCCAGCTAATTTCATTATCAACAAAGATACCCACTAACCATGGGTCATCTTGCTTAAGTTGTTTTGCTAGCCCTTCAGCCATTTCACGTGTGCTAACTTTAAACTCTGGATCAAATGGGTCATGAATCGGTCCCCAGTAATCATTACCAGTACTGATGCGTTTATGTGATCCATTTATCCAACCATGCGCTTCATAAGCTACTTTTGTTGTGCCGTAAAAGCTTGGATCAATCCAGTTACCTAGCGTTGTAAAGCCCCACTCTTGCATGCGATCTAGCGTCATATCACGCCAAATTTTCATTGCATTTTCTTTGTCGGTATCATATTTACGCATTAGGTTTGCACGGTAAAAACTGAATACCTCACCTTTTTTAACCGCACCAGAATGAACATAAGTTGCATAATCATAACTTTCTGCAAGCTTATCATCGTCCTCAGGTAGCCAAGTAAACATGGATTGACGTAACTCTGAAGTCACTTGACGGCCTTCACGTTTGCTTGGATCGTCAAAATCAGCGCCGGTAATGGTTACCGTATCGTCCATGCGTATATTATCTAAACCGGTCATAAAGAACATATAACCTTCTGGGTCAACTAGCGTCCATTTGCCATCTACTTTAGCCGTATGGAAGTAACCAGTTGCCTCTAAGCGAGGACCCGCTTGCCAACCTCCAAATTTACTGCGATCTGATATTACGGTTGCTTTACCAAGCTTAGCAACAGCTACTTTACCCGCTTCTCTAAGTTGTTCATCACTGGTTATTTTTTCTGGCCATGTATCGCCTACATACTGGCCATATTTATCCAGTAACCCTTCATAACGTGTTGTGTCAGCATCTAAGTTTGGAATAAAGCGGACCGAATCAAGAATGATTTCTGCATCCTTTGTTGGTGTCTGCAGATAAAGTTGAATAGCAACGATGTTTGAAAGATCTAATGATTTTTCACCCCAACCATAACTAATTGCCTGTGCGCTATATGATTTTTTAGGTGGTTCACTTCGCATGCCTGAAGTTATTTTGCCGTCTAATTGGCTAAGTGCCATATAGTAAGTTGCTTTTTCGTTAGGCAATAACGTCATGTAGCTAGAGATACTATCGGTGACACCATCAGCCGTGCCTCCCCAGTTTTTGTTCTCCGCTTGGTCTACACGTACAAACATTTGAATTGCATCATCAGTTGGGTTTTCAATATCAAATGCTAGATTTGCATTGCTTGAATCAGAGAAGTCGAAGGGCTTATCACCTTGGAAAGTAATATTTGGGTATGAGTTGTCAGCTTTAAACTTAACATGAACACCTTCTCCCTCTGCTGTTTTGACACTTGTCACAACCGTTGAGACACTGCGGTCAGAGATATATGTTGGCTCACCTTTGTTAAAGTCGGTAACCATTGAGATAGTAGGGATAGGACCGACTTCAAGTACTTTCTCTTCTGCAGAGATAAAATCACCTGTTGCATCAACAAGTTCAAAATTATCCAATATGACCGTTTGCGCATCTATTGGGCCTTGAACAAACACTTGCAGTTCAGCAAGTTTACGTAAGTTAAGGTTTTGTCCATCCCAATAACCCGCTAGGCTTCGTGTCCCACCATTAAATAACATCTCTACGGTTTGTGTTTCGCCAGCTGGGATAGCGGTTGCATAGTTAAGTTGGTTTGTCGCAGCACCCATTTGGCCAACATTATCGACTAATTTAAAAATGATATTCGCGTCTTTATCAGTCGGGTTAGTGACATCTACCTTAAAGCTACCTTTATTGTTCCAGTTCCAAGCCTCGCCCTGTGGGAAAAATTTTGTGTTTGGCCAGTATTTAAATTTATTGGCTTCAGATACCGCATCAAAGCTAATCTGTATCGCATTATCGCCAGCGGTAACACCAGACCCAGAGACTAATTTTGCTTCAGCGTGTGATGTTTGAGTGCTTGAAAGAAAAGCTGCAGTCTCAAAATCTGGTAGAGCAGTTGCTATTTTTTCTGTCGCATCTGCTGTCGTATTATTGGTATTTGTCGATGTAGACTGGCAACCTACTACACCGAGTAAAATGGCTGGAATCACCAGCGAAAGTTTATTTTTTATCATAATTAATCTTCTTATTTGTTACAGCATCTACGTTTGGAAAATAAAAATGGCCCAAGTACCTTGCTCATTAGGTTAATTTATTTCTATCCGACTTATATAAGTGCTTTGAAGACCCAAGACCCCATAACGTTAATTATGGGGTCTTGGGTCATGAGCTAACTACAAGTTTATTGATTAAGTCATCCTACCAATAAACTTGAGGTAGCTTGTTGGCCTACCACCATGCTTCAAATTGAGCACCAATTGTTACGGCATCGCTTTCACCCATTTTTACACTGCCATCAAGTGCCCAGCGATCGTAAACTTTCGTTTCAACATCTTGTTTTGCATAAGTAACGAAGAAGTGAATAACGGGGCGATCCCAGAAACCACCACCGATATGGAAGTCTTGAGAAAGTGTTGCTTTATAACCTGAGTTTGTGCCGTCGTTACTTGAATTAACTGCAGTGAAGTCCATCATTTCATAACCAAGTTCTAACTGAGTTGACATGCGTGGGTTCCAGTTGTAAGTATTACGCACAACAAAGGTGTTCCACATTGAATCCATCACCTGCATACCAGATTCATCGCGTGCTTGTTGGTCATAAAATGCAGTTTCATTTTGCCAAATGTATGAAACACTATAAGCAGAACTGAATGCATGGTAACCCTGCCAGAAACCACCTATTTGATGTTCTGGTAAAGGCTCCCAACTACGTGTCATTGAACCAGATGAATTGTTTGAGTAACGGAAAAATAGCTCATTGTAAGTGTTCCAATCCCCTAAACGCAGTTTCACCGCTCCTTGATAAGCATTACGTTTTTCTTTATTTTTATCTGCGCTATCTGGGCCGATTGGTGTACCAAAGTTTGCATATAAGTTCATTGATAAATCATCGAGAAGCATAATATCTTGAAGTGAAGAGCTGAATGCAACTAACTCTCCAGCCCCATCTGCAGGTGCTTCAGCGTAAATGTTGCGGGTAACACCTAAATGTAATTTAGCAAAACCTAAATCGTAGTTATCCATACCAAACCCAGCACCATCATTCGACATTGATTGTGAATCTGTTAAAAAGGTTTCAACACGGTTAAAGTAACGTTTACCAGCCCATAAACTTGCACTTGGGTTTGAAGGAATAATACCTGAGCCCTGAACAAATAGTTCATCAAGCGCTAGCGCACTCCCATAAACAATATTCGCTTTTACTCCCCAATCCATATCATTAGTTGTTTCCCAGCCGTTAGCTAAATGCATCTCTAACCAGTTTGCTTCATTACCAAGACGACCACCCGACGAGTTGGTGTATGTATTACCTGGTAAACGGAAAATGTTCATTCCATTATTTGCCCAGTCATAACCAGCTTGATTTAATATGTCATCATTGGTCATGCCTAAGCCGCCTTTTGCGTAACCATGAAAGCTGAATCCTTGGTCAATCGCTTGGGCGGAAAATGCAAGCAATATGCCTGAACATAATGCAGAGTATTTTAAAAAGTTATTTTTCATCTTTCTTCCTTAGATAAATGATTGAGGGGTAAAGTTATAAATAATTTGTTTTCTATTAGTGGTTGTTTACGGGAGTTATACTACAAAATGGTTATCCAATTTTCAGTGATAGGTTTAACACTTTGGGTTTTGTTATTGACCTTTCTTTCTGTGTGGTTTTTTGTTTGGATGCTAATTGTTGTTTTTTTTCATTATAATCAATGTGTTGCTGTTTGTTTTCATTTTGTTTTTTAGGAGGGGATGATTTAAGGAATAAGGGTTAATATTAATAATTGTGCTGCAAATCACTAATTGGTAAATCATTTGTTTGTTTTTTATTTTTTTATAGTGCTTTGTCATGAGGGATAGTGGGTGGAGGATTGTTTTTTTACTTAAGTTGTTGTTATTTATTTCTTTTTTGTTTTTCTATATTGGTTGATGTCTGTTTTTTATCTACGCTTTTTAGTGTGCAGCATGGGCATTACTGCCCATGCTGCTTATGTGTAACTCGTTAAAATGCATAAGTAACTTAATTTATTTAAATAAACTATTTTTTGAGTTAAATTTTTATCAGTTATTTACTGTAATCGGTATTAAATGCGTTGTATTGATATTACTTATAGCGTCTAGGGTACATCTCTGCATGTAATCGTTTTGCTGCATCTACCATTGGTTTGTAAGGGACATCTGCAATGGAAACAAAACCGACATTATAGTTTTCACCATCATATGAACGGCCTGTAATCGGGGAATCGAGGTATTGAAACCAGTGAGCTCCAACAAAGTAGGGGTTATCAATGACAGTATGCATGTAAGCTTCGTACATTTCGCTACGTTCCACTTGATTATCTGCACTAACTAAGCCTGGGTGATATAGTCCTGTATCCTTAGACCCAATATGAAACTCGCCAATAATACTTGGCATATCAACTTCTTTTAAAAAGGTCCATTCCTGAGGGTGAAGGCCTTCTTTGTAGTAGTTGTAGCTAATGACGTCGCAGTGTTTTGCTGCTGCTCTAACAACATCTGGTGTCATGCCCCAATCAGCAAACCTAGCGCCCAAATAAAGATGATTCGGTAGTTGTGCTTTTAATGACTCGTTAACCACTTTGAAATATTCAGCAGCGTAGACCTCTAATAGCATGCCATAATCTTTCAATTGCTCTTTATTATGCGCTAATCCAGTGACTCCCTTTTCTACCTCTTGCCAGCTTAGAAAGTCAGTCTCCCAACAATTATTAAGTTTTTCAATTCTATGGTATTTTTCCTTTAATTGCTTGGTAAACGCCGCTTTAGTTGGGGATGTTTTATCATCAAGACCCAGTGTATGAATAGCAATACCATGCTGCCCTTCAATGCTGCCCATTCGTCCCCAAGATTTCTCATTATCAATAAAAATACCGACGCACCAAGGTGATGATTGGATCTCTTCTTTAACTTGGGCAACGGTGACTTCGGCACGTTCTCTGAATAATGGATCAAAGGGGTCGGGTAATGGGGACCAAAAGTCATCGCCGCTGCTAACGGTTTTGAAGTTACCAATTATCCAGCCATTAGCAAAGTAGGGGATTTTTTCATTACTGTAAAATTCAGGTGCTGCCCAGTTACCAAGTGAGGTGAAGCCCCAGTTAGTCATGCGATCGATAGTGACGTCGCGCCATTTTTGTAAATAATTTTTAGTGCCGTATTTACGTTCTAAATTAGCAGAATAAAAACTGAATGTTTCACCATGATCCAGTGCTCCATCAAATAGTTCACGCATGTAGCCATAATGTTCGGCAAGTGGCTCGTCATACTTAGGTAGCCATTCAAAACAATTACGTCGTACTTTACTGCCAACAAATGCAGTTTGTTTTGCGGCATCTGATGCGGTAATTTTCTCAATTGAATCTTCCGGTGTTAGATCATCCGGATGGCGTTGCTCGATTAATGATTGATCATAATCGATACCAGTGATGGTGTAGGCATTAGCAAGCCGAATAACATCGATACCTGTTGCAAAATAGGGATAACCATCTGGATCAATCAATGACCACTGACCATCAAATTTATGCGTTCTGAAATAACCTGTCGCGTCAAATTTCTTATCACCTGTATAGCCACCAAAACGTGAACGATTAGGGAGTGCTCCCTCTTTTAATTGGACCAATTCTTCGTTCATAAATGTTTTTAATTGCGCTTTATTATGCACTTTTTGAGCGTAGTTAATTTGTGAGTTTTGTCCAAACTCATCAATAACGTTAGTGAGAAAATCAGGGTTAACTTGTGGGCTTAGCATTAAACGAAATTGGCTAAAAATTAAGTCATGGTCAATGAGTGTACCGTGAATACTCAATTCAACTGATGTAATCGCTGTCAGGTCTATATTCATTGATCCCCACATCCAAGTTGCATACTCAAATGGGCTAGACCAAGGGGCTGGATTTGAGCGAAAACCAGAATAATAATTAGTACGGCCTTTTAAAAATTCACCTTTTAATTCTACCAGGTAGGTATTTGATGTTGTGCCTTTAATGTTAATGCTACGGCTATGCATGATGCCATGTTTATCAAAAATATTGATGAAAACCTGCGTGGAACGTGAACCTAAGTTAGTTGCATTGAATGCAAAGCAGAAACTAGGAAGCTGGCTCCAGTCCCAGGTTGTGTCACTTTCTGGCTTTAAAAAAACAGATGTTTTAAAGTTTTTTTCACTATTAGAGTGAATTTTTAACCCGTATTGTTGTTGTTCGTTAGTTTGTGTTGTGGGGACAATTTCAGCATTGATATTTGAAAATGAAAATACACTTGGTAGCTTTCCATCAGAAAAATCAAAGAGTGAAATTGATGTATCATGCTCTGATTTTTTCATTGCATCTTTAGTTGATATTACCATTGTTTTTTACCTGTGATTAATTGTTTATTCGCCCTCTTGATTCTAGACCAATTTAAGGTATATGTTAACCAATTTGTCTTGTTAATGCATGATCTATCTCGCATCGTGGTTGATTAATCTAAGTTGGACTTAGCTTAAACTTCAGTGTCTTTTTTTTTAGTTTTGGTAAGTTTTGTCAATATAAGCTGTGGATCAAAAAAAAATCTTTGATTTATCGGTTATATATTGAAAAAAAGCACTAATTTTGGCTTTTGTGCGCTCATCAGCATTCATGTATTGCTCTCTTTTAGCGATTATGTACACTAGTTATATGAATATAATTTACGTTTGTTAAAAATTGTGAAACGGTGGTTGATGTATGGATAAAATGAATACCAAGAGACGTTATTATGATATTGGTTTACAAATTGAGGCGTTACTTTTTTCAGGTGTTTTCCAAGCTGGAGAGCGCCTACCTTCTGAACGAGAATTAAGTGAAAGGTTTGATACAAGCCGAGCAACAATTCGAGAAGCAATTATTATGCTTGAATTGAAAGGGCTTGTTGTTGTACGTCAGGGAGCGGGCATCTATTTTATTGACTCACCAGATAAAATCAGTAATCGCTCTTTTATTCCACATAGTGATATTGGTCCTTTTGAATTGTTGCAAGCGCGACAAATTATTGAAAGTAATATCGCTGCATTTGCCGCTGGCCAAATTAAGATTAATGAACTTCGTGAATTAAAAAGAGTGCTCGATGCGCAAAGTAATGAGTTGAATGGTGATAGCGAAAAATTTGAAGAGTTAGATCGTCAATTTCATAGTCTGATTGCTGAATCAACACAAAACAGAATGTTGATCAATCAAGCAAATGAGATGTGGAAAACAGTGAGAACTGAAAACCCACTCTGGAGTGAGTTAAATCACCAATTTTTGCATGATATTGAATTAAAAAAAATGTGGCTTAATGATCACAAACGTATTCTTTTAGCATTACAAAAACGATCTGCTGAAGATGTGCGCCAAGCAGTATGGCAACATATAGAAAACAGTAAACAGCAGTTAATGAAAATTGCTAGTAGTGATGCTGAAAATGCAGATTTAGATGATTATTTCTTCACTCTGGATCTTGATGTAAAAATGTAATATACATGCTCATTATTACAAAATAAGCAGTGGGGTTAACCCTGCTTATTTTGTAAATAACACACCTCAATTATTTTATTTTCATTATCCCCAAAAGGTTAGTAAAGTAACAGTCACTCTGTTTGTTACCCACTTATCTTAAGTACTGCACCAGATGACGTATTATACTTTCCTCCCCTAAATGCACAGAAAAGATATTCTGGTTTACCATCACGCATAAGAAGTTGCGGGCGTTCAAAACGGCCTTCACGATCTAAGCCTGTCATTTTTTCGTTAAAATATTGAAGAGAGTTCATGAATGAGATTTTGGGTTGGGACCAACTTTTACCATCTAGCGAATCAAAATAGAGACCATACTCATGGTTCCAAAAGCCCATGTCGCGCATAATCATTCTAAATGTGCCATTCTCTATCCAAATATAGGCATCCTCACTTTGCGCAGTGCCGCCGTTATTATCACGAAGGTTAATTATTGGTCCATCTCCTTGTTTAATCCAAGGACCAGCAAGCTTATTTGCAATTGCGAGGCCATATTGTCTATTTGAACGTTGCCATCCTCCCTCTTGCAGATCCAATTCCCAATCGGCGATAGACCAACTCTTATAATAGAGCCATAACTCTCCATTGGGATGTTGTAAAAAAGCAGGGTTAGTGGTGCACATAGAGTTCCAGGCAGTTGGATCTAAATCTGGTTCAATAATAGGTATCTCACTTCGTGTCCATGGCCCATAAAGTGAGTCGGATGTTGCCATACCGATACGCTTGCTATATATACTGCCTTCAGAGGTGCCAATGTAAAAAAGAACATATTTATCACCTACCAGATGAATTGTTGGGTTGTGGCAAGTCATTGCATCCCACCAATCGCCGCCTCGACCTTTAAGTGCGATATCAACTGTTTTGTAGGGGCCTTCTGGCTTATCGGCGATGGCGTGCGCAATTTCGCAACAGGAAAGCCAGCCAAGGTGCGTTGCTTCATTTTTCCAACGCGAATAAAAAACATGAACTTTGCCATCAGGGCCATAAATAGGAGAACAGCCCCATACATTGTGCTGTTCATCTTCTAAAATCCGTCCTACACCTGTTAATCCTTTACAAAATTTAGAAATTATTTGAGGTTTAATTTCTATGTTATCGTTAATAGTATTTAGCATCATATGTTCCTATATAGAGAAATAAAATATTGTGGTATAAGTGCAATTAAGTTGAGTGTTAGGAGGTTGTTTGAAGTCAAAATACCTCTCGATTAAGAGAGGTATAGATAAAATTATTACTTAACAGCACCCGCTGTCATACCATTAACTATCTGTTTCGACAGAGCGAAGAACACGATAAGCAGTGGTAAAGAGGCCAATACCGCAGCTGGGAATAGCTGTGTTGGATCGACAGAGTAAGTCCCTAACAGCCTTAATACGGCAGGCATAATCGTCAATTTAGTCTCTGTGGTAATGTAGATAAGCGGGTTCACAACATCATTCCAACAAGATAATGTAACAAATATTGCGAGTGTACCTGTAATTGGCTTAAGCATTGGGAAAATGATAAACCAGTATGTTTTTAAGAAACTAGCGCCATCAAGTCGTGCTGCTTCTTCTAGCTCAATAGGGATCGCTTTAATAAAGCTGGTATAGAAGAAAACGCCCAATGGTAAATTACCCACACTATAAACAATGATTAGGCCGATAGTTGAATCAAGTAACCCTAAATCACGCATGAACAGATATAGAGGTGTTAATGCAGCAAAGGGTGGAATAATCATACCTAACATAAAAAATATGTAAGCAAAATTAGATATTTTACCGCGTAATCGTGCTAACGGGTAGGCCGCCAGTGATGACAGAATTGCTACAACAATAATTGTCGCGACTGTGATAAAAATGGTGTTAAAAACTGCACCAAAATAGTTCATTTCGCCAATAACATTAACGTAATTTTCCCACTGTAACGTATTAGGCATGCCTAATGGATCAAGCATAATCTCTCTACGTGTACGAAAAGACATGAATATCATATATAACACTGGCGAAAGAATAACCATTGTGAAAATGCCCATTAATGTAGTCAGGCCAGCTGTTTTTAAGCGACGTACCGTAAATAAGCTTTTAATTGTTTTACTTTTGCTTATGCTAGGTGTCGCTGGTTGAGTAATTGTAGTGTTCATTAGATACGATCCTCTCTTGCACGTAGGTAACTATTTTGAACCAATGTGATAATGCCAACGAAACCAATCATAACCACTGAAAGTGCTGCCGCCATACCATATTTAAAGTCTTGGAATATTAATTGGAAAATCTGTAAACCAAGCGTCATCGTTGCGTAATCAGGACCACCTGCGGTCATGATAAACGGAAATTCAAAGGATTTAAGTGTGCCAATCGTTGCGAGTGTTAAATTCACAGTGATTGCTGGAGCAAGTAAAGGGATATCGATATGCCAGAATGATTTTACTGCCGATACACCATCAAGTTTTGCTGCATCTTTAACTTCTGAAGAGATGCCTGCGTAGCCCGCTAAGAATATTGCTGTCGAGTAACCTACAAACATCCAAACATGCACAGCGGCAACGGAAACAATAGCAATAGACGAATCACCTAACCATACTTGTTGTAAGTTATCCATGCCTAAAGCTACAAGTACTTCGTTAAGGCCACCACCCATTGGAGCATAAAGGTATTGCCAGATATAACCTGCAATCACTAACGATAGCATTGAAGGAACAAGAAGGGCTGTACGTAATAGGTTACGAACAGCGGGTAAGCTGTTTAAAATGGCGGCAAAAACAAGCCCGATACCATTTTGGAAAACAACCACGATCACGCCATAAACTAATGTGTTTTTAAGGACTTGCAAATAACGTTGGTCTTGGAAAATCTCTTTATAATTTTCGAAGCCTATCCATTTAGCTTCACCAACCCCTGCATACTCAGTCATCGAGAGTGAGAAGCCGTTCATAACAGGGTATATCATGAAGATAATATACATTAATAGCGCTGGAATTAGCAGATAGAGTCTTTTATCAATTTTCACAACCATTTACCTTTTAATAATAATAACAAATCAAAATGGCAGCTAAGTAACTTAGCTGCCGGATGACTTAGCGTTTAGCTAAATCTTTTTTCATTATGTCATCCCAACGTTTCAGGATGAGATTGTAATCTTGCTTAGGATCTAACATAAACGCTGTAACGTCATTTACCATATCTTTTGTTAAATCAACTGGTAATGCACCAACAGGGAAGGTTACGTAATGTAATCCATTACGTGACTCAAGGTAGTTAGAAGCCACTGAACTAGGTAGGCCTGATGTCCCATCTTGAAGTGATGTTAGCCCTGTATCTGCCTCTAAGAAAACCTTCAAGTTTTCATCATGCGTCCAAAAATCGATCCATTTTTTTGCTGCATCAACATCTTTCGCATCTTTTGGAATTGCCCAGCCAGGACCAATATAGTCCATTGTGATACCCTGTGTACCTGTTGCTGATGGGAATGGGTGAACAGAGAAGTTTTCTGGTAATGCGTCTTTCATAAATGGCGTTATATTCCATAGACCCTGTGGCAGCATTGCAACACGACCCGCTTGGAATGTTGTTAAACCAACCGACCACGGATCAGTACCCGCTGATATTTTAGGATCAAAACACTCTGCATCAATTAACTGGCGAAATGATTCAAATGCATTCTTCATCGCTTGATCATCTGAAAAATTAATTGCACCACTATTGAATTTTTCTAAACGATCTTGGCTTGGTACATCACCATCAGCAAGACCTAATGCTAAGAAGAAAATATAAGGTGTCCAGCCGCCATTGTTCGCTGGCAATACCATTGGTTGAATACCTTTACTTTTCATTGTTTTACAAGCTGCTGTAAAGTCAGCCATTGATTCTGGGTAAGCTTTGATACCTGCTTTAGCAAGTAGATCATCATTTACATATACACCCATACCGGATACTTGAAGCATTGAGTAATAGGTTTTATCTTCTAGGCCTAAATAAGGGCGTAAATCTGGTTGAATACGTGATACAAAAGATTGGTCACCAATATCCATTAACTGACCATTTCCGCCCCAATGTGTTACAAATTCTCTGTCAACCATGATAACATCAGGTGGTGTACCGGCTTGGAAACGTGCTGGAATACTTGTAACCATGTCATTACGTGACATGTAGTTCAATTTAACTTTGATATCTGGGTTTTGTTGTTCGAATTTTTTAATGAGCACAGGGAAGTTAGCAACTTCAGTACCAGCTCCTTTCCAGCTTGCTACTTCAAGTTCTACTTTGGCTGCAAATGCAGAAGTGGAAAGTGCTAAAGCAGTAAACATAGCTAATTTATTGAGTTTCATTTTTACCATCCTTTATTAACCCAGACCAAATGTTGGCACTGGAAGTCTTTTGGTTGTAGTGAGTCTTACTAGTATTCTAAAAATTGGCTTACCAAATTTTCGGTAAGGTTAACAACTTTAGCGCAAATAGAATGTGACTAGGCTCAAATTAAGCAATCTGCCGTAATAAAACCCACCTGAAATTAATTCAAATTATGAGTCCAATCACATTACTCACTAAAACAGGTTAAATTCATTTACCAATATGGCTTTTTTAAGGTAATTTGGTTGATAAATAGATCCCCTCAATTATTAAGGCTAAATGAAATGGCAGATATAACACTTAGAGACGTAAAGAAGAGATTTGGAAAAGTTCAGACTATCCATGGTGTTGATTTAGATATCAAACACGGTGAATTTGTTGTTTTTGTTGGCCCTTCTGGTTGTGGTAAGTCTACCTTACTGCGTTTGATTGCCGGTTTAGAAACAATATCAGATGGAGAAATTCATATAGGAGAGAAGCTGGTTAATGATGTTGAGCCTTCAGAGCGTGGCGTTTCAATGGTGTTTCAATCATACGCACTTTACCCTCATATGACAGTAGAAGAAAATATGGGCTTTGGTTTAAGAATGAATCGTATGCCAAAAGCTGAAGTTAAAAGCCAAGTATTACTTGCCGCTAAAACACTCCAACTTGAATCGCTTTTAGATCGTCGTCCAAAGGAGCTTTCTGGTGGTCAGAGGCAGCGTGTTGCTATCGGCCGATCAATAGTTAGAAAGCCAAGAGCATTCCTCTTTGATGAGCCTTTATCTAACCTAGATGCTGAACTGCGTGTTGAAATGCGCCTGCAAATCGCAAGGTTACACCAAGAGCTTGATACTACCATGGTTTATGTTACGCATGACCAAGTCGAAGCGATGACACTGGCAGATAAAATTGTAGTGCTTAGAGATGGTCGAGTTGAGCAGTATGGTTCTCCACTTGAACTTTATAATCGCCCTGTTAATACTTTTGTTGCGGGTTTTATTGGTTCACCAAGAATGAACTTTATTGAAGTTGATGTGCTTGATAAAAAAGATGAGATACTTACTGTAAAATTAGGTGATGATCAAATTATAGCAATCACAATTGCAAATCTTGAAAATATTACAGTCGGAGAAAAAGTGAAAATAGGTATTCGTCCTGAGCATATTTATATGGATGGAGAGGGAGAAATTACCATTAAATTCCAGAGTGAAGTTGTTGAACGTCTTGGTAATAGTACTTATCTGTTTGGTCAGTTTGCTAAACAGTCTGGATTTGTTGTTCATCACCCTGGTGATAAAGAAGTGGTTGTATTTGAAGATATTGATTTAACCTTGAGTGTAAACGATTTTTATGTATTTACTGAAGATGGTTTATGTATTAGCAATGGCTAAAAGCACTGTGTTTTATAAGTTATTTATTTAAATTCCTTTTGTGCCCCGTACTTGCGGGGTTTTTTTTAGTCACTTTCTCCCTGCCAACCTGCCTATGATGTTTACCATTAACGGTCTATAACGCTTAATTTTTGCTCGCGATTTACATTAAATTATTTTATTAAAAATGAATTTAATGCTTGTTTGATATGTCCATAGCTCAAAAATATCTATTTTGGTTAATGTCGCCAGCGTTTTTGCTGTATATTGGTTGATGATTTATACGGGAGATAATAATGGGAAATTTAAATTCAAAAAGACGTTACTTTGAAATTGGTACACAGATAGAGGAACTGCTTTATTCTGGTGTGTTTAAAGTAGGGCAAAGATTGCAATCAGAGCGCGAGTTAAGTGAGAGGTTTGATACCAGCCGCGCGACAATCCGAGAAGCGATAATTATGCTAGAGCTGAAAGGGCTTGTCTCTGTAAAACAGGGGGCGGGTATTTTCTTTAAAGAAAATGTTCAGTCAAGCATACCTAGACTTGGAGCACCTAGGAGTGACATCGGTCCATTTGAGCTGCTACAGGCAAGACAAGTTGTAGAAAGTAATATTGCCTCGTTTGCTGCAACACAAATTAAACCAACTGAACTTAGAGAATTAAAACAAGTGCTTATGCTGCAGCAAAATGAAATAAATGGTGATAGTAAAAAATTTGAGAAGTTAGATCAAAAATTTCATCAGCTTATATCAGAATCTACTCAGAATAGGGTACTCATCCAACATGCTGCGGAAATGTGGAAAAATGTAAGAATAACGAATCCATTATGGTTGCAGCTTAACAAAAAATATCTACATGAAGAGAAACTACAAGCACAATGGATTAATGATCATAAAAGAATATTAGTTGCTCTACAAAGGCGTTCACCTGAAGACGCTAAGCAGGCTGTTTGGCAACACATCGAAAATAGTAAACAAGAGCTGATGAAAATAGCCAGTGCATACGATGAAGATGTTGATTTAGACGATCTGTTTTTTGCGTCAGATATTTAGTATTTGCAATAAATTGCCTAAATTGTGTGTTTTTTACTTCAGATAGTTTTTATTTGACACTTATCACATGGCAATTGGTTTGTTGTTTGGTATGATGTGGTAAACCAATTGCCGTTTGATAAATTTAAATGGTTTGTAAGCTTAAATTAACAGCTATGATGGAGTAAGAATGAAACGTTATCAGATGTATGTCGATGGACAGTGGATCGACGCTAAAAATGGAAAAATTGACACAGTATTAAACCCGTCCACGGAAGAGGTTGTTGCTGAAATTCAAGATGGTGATGCATCGGATGCTGATCATGTATTAGGTGTTGCAAAACGCGCTCAAACCGAATGGAAGCGAACGACTGCTCGTTACCGTGCTGACTTGATGCGTAAGTTTGCTAAAGAGATTCGTAACAATAGAGAACGCTTAGCTGAGCTGCTTGTGACTGAACAGGGTAAGCTGCTTCGTGTCGCACTTGGCGAAGTTGATGTTGCTGCATCATTTATAGAGTATTCATGTGATTGGGCGCGTCAAATGGATGGCGACATTGTTCAATCAGATAATGAAAATGAACATATCTGGATTCAAAAAATCCCACGTGGTGTTGTTGTTGCAATTACAGCATGGAATTTCCCCTTTGCATTAGCGGGTCGAAAAATAGGTCCTGCATTAGTTGCCGGCAATACAATTGTTGTAAAACCAACTTCAGAAACGCCGTTAGCAACACTAGAGTTAGGTTATATAGCAGAAAAAGTAGGTATCCCTGCTGGTGTGCTAAATATTGTTACAGGCGGCGGTGCCAGCTTAGGTGGTGCACTCACGGGCCATGAGTATACTAATATGGTAACAATGACCGGTTCAACACCAGTTGGTCAACAAATTATTAAATCTGCAGCCAATAATATGGCGCATGTACAACTCGAGCTAGGTGGTAAAGCACCATTTATTGTGATGGATGATGCAGATCTGGAACAAGCTGCAGCAGCTGCACTCCACTCCCGCTTTGATAACTGTGGTCAAGTTTGTACCTGTAATGAACGTATGTATGTACACTCTTCTGTGTATGATGAATTTATGACTATTTTTATGGCTAAAGTACAAGCATTGAAAGTGGGCAACCCAATGGATGCTGATTCAGATATGGGCCCTAAAGTAAACAAGCGTGAATTAGACCACATGGAAGCGTTAGTTGCACAGGCTAAAAAAGAGGGCGCGACCGTCCTATTTGGCGGAAACCGTATTACTGGCGGTGAGTTTGATAAGGGGTTTTGGTTTGAACCTACCATTCTAACGGATGTTACACAGGATATGACGATTGTGCATGAAGAGGCCTTTGGTCCGATTTTACCGGTTGTTAAATTTGAAACATTTGAAGAAGTAATTGGTTATGCCAATGACAGTGAGTATGGCCTTGCAACGATGATCTGTACGAAGAATATGAAATATGTTTACCGTTTAACGCATGAACTTGAAAGTGGTGAAATATACGTAAATAGAGGCCATGGCGAACAACATCAAGGTTTCCACAATGGTTATAAACTAAGTGGTACGGGTGGTGAGGATGGAAAATATGGTTTTGAGCAATATTTAGAGAAAAAAACTTTTTATGTGAATTACGCTTAAAAAGAGACGTAATAAAAAACCGAGGTCATTCCTCGGTTTTTTATTACGCTGATGATAAGTTTATCAACGAGTTTGGCTTAATCATTCAAAATTAGGGTTGAAACCAGTTAACACAATAATTAGGTTTAACAGAGAAGGTATTACTTAAATCTATAATACTGCTTTGATTACTAATTTCTTTAGAATGAATACCACTAGTAATAAATAAGCTGGCGATAGATGCTTTATTAGCGCCTGCTATATCATGCTCTAAGCTATCTCCGACAGCGATTGCATTATCCCATCCTCCTACCAGTTCCTTACACATACTATAAATGTCAGGTTGAGGTTTGCCGTGCCAGTGAACAATGCCGCCCATCTCTTGATATGCTTTTGCAATTGCTCCTGGACAGGTTTTTAACTGACCATTTGGTTGCATTGCGACTAAGTCTGGATTACTGACAACTAAGGGTAACTTACGCTGACAAGCTATTTTTAAATCGTCCATATATTTGTCCAGTTCACCACGCTCAACGCCACAGCAGAGAATCAGTGAAGCATCTTTAGCGTTAGATTGCGTTAATCCGCAATCTTCAAGTGCACCCATCTCGTCGTCCCATGGAAAAAATAACGCTTTGTTACCTAATGCTTTAAATTTTCCAATGTTGAAATTATGGCGCATGTGATCACCAGATGTTAATACATCTATGTATAAATCTCGGTTGATACCTGAATCAGTTAAACGTGAATACGAAAATTTACCTGTATTACCACTGTTGGATAGAATCACGACTTTTTTGTCATGTGCCTTTAAAAATTCTAATGCTTGAATTGCTTCCGAAAATGCATCTCCGCCATTATGTAAAACGCCCCATTGATCCAAAATAAAAGTATCAAAACTATCGATTATATCTGTAAGGCCATTGATCATTTTCATCTACAATATTTCCTATGTTATGGAGTGGTAGGCTAAATTATTGGAGCCGCTATTATATGAAATAACAGACTGGTTGACCAACTTCATTTTATAATGAGTGAGAGGGTAATGCTAAAAAGAGGGGGTAATATCTCACATACCGAGCTATTATAATGTATTTTCAGTGTTGGTTTTACGCACAAATTAAATATGATTTAAGAAAAGTCATTTTTGATATTTGATACAATGACAAGCTCATCGACACATGAATTTGTATTCTGTACGATCATTATAAATAGTATTAACTACGCTTCAGGGTTAAATGTGAGGTCTGGGAGACTCCCTATATCGTTCTTAATTCAGACTTTGCATAATCCGCTAAGAATAAAATTAATTGAATTCGATTAGCGGATAAATACAAGTAAAAGCACTATGACATGTTTTGGTTTAGTGCCTTGTTGGCGGGGCAATTGTCTGTGATTAATGTGAGTGTTTGCTTAAACTTACCATCGATTGATGCTATCAATTCACCCACCTTACCGGGTAAGACTTTGACAATGACTAATGCTCTTCCTTCCTTGCTTTCAATCCATTCATTGCTATGAGCTTCGCTGTTGTTAATAGAGCCATTATCGGCCCCAATCCACTCTATATCACCGTTTATTTCAAAGGTTAATTTTTGTTGTTGATGCTTAACAGGCACTCCGTTAAAGTCCATTAGCTGTATAGTTAGCTGCTTATATTGTTCATGACTGGAAGACTCATTTTTAATTGAAATGTTACTTACAATGCTTGATGTTGTAAGCGAACACTTGCTTTTTATTTTATTTTGGTCGTAACCTATTAATTCAACTTTACCTTCTGTAAATGGGACAACCCAACGGAACATACGATCTTTTTGCTTGCTTAATAAACGAGTACCATAGCTTTCTCCATTAATAAATAAAGCCACTGCTTCACAATTACTCACAGCCTCCACCAGAATTAGCTCTCCTTCTTGGTAATTCCAATGGTTATTACACTCAGGCCACACCCATAATTTTTGCTCCCATGCATCGGAATCGCTCTCTTGTGCGTAAAATGTTTTTATATCAAAATTAATATCACGTTCTTTGGCGGGAATCGTGGTCATGTTGATCATCGGTTTCTTAGACCAAAGTGATTGGAATAGATAAAAAGAGGGCTTTTTAAAACCAGCCGTATCTAGCAGGCCGCTATCTGTTGTTCTGGTGGGCCATTGACCATGGGTTTCACCCATATAATTAATACCCGTCCACAAAAATAAACCACTAACAAACGGACGCTCTTGCACCGCCTTCCACTCATGCCATTGTGATAAGTTTTCATTTCCGATAATAGGTAGGTTTGGGTAGTGTTGGTGCGCATAATCATAAATAACGCGTCGGTAACTGAAACCAATGACATCTAGGGCATCAGCATACCCTGATAAATAACTTGCTGATGGCAATATACAGTTAGCCGTAACAGGTCTACTTATATCTAGCTCTTTAACCCAACGAGCGAGCTTTTGTGCTGTTTTTCCTATGTTATATTGATGCTCTGGAAGAGTATTTAGTAGCGCTTTTATTTTTTTCGGTGGATGAGGTGGTTGGCTCCAGAAGTAATTTCCATCCCAGCTGACATCAAAAAAACCGGTCGCCTCAACATTTCTTGGGTAGGTCCATTCGATCTCATTACCGATACTCCACATAAATATACAGGGGTGGTTTATATGGCTTTTGAGGGTGTTTTTTAGATCTTTTTCTGCATTTTGTTGAAAATGTTCGGTATAACCACGACTGATAAAATCATCGTGTTGCTCATTCATGTTTAAGCGTTTATCTTTAGGGAAGTCCCACTCATCAAAGAATTCGTCTTGCACTAATAAGCCCATTTTATCGCATAAGTTCAATAAACGCTTTGAGGCTGGGTTATGTGCAATACGTATTGCGTTGATCCCACATTGCTTGAGTTTATATAGACGACGCCTCCAAATTTCATCGGGAACCGCTGCACCGACTAATCCACCATCATGATGTAAACAGACCCCTTTTATTGGTGTTAGTTCGCCATTAATACTAAAACCATTATCTTTACAAAAAGCAATGTCTCTAATACCAAAGGTCTCGGTCACACGATCGATAACTTCATTATCAACAATGATAGTTGAAGTCAGCTGATACAAGTTAGGTGTGTCAGGGTGCCATTTTTTTGGATCTTTGATCCTATGTTGTACCGAAAATGTTGGCTGTGATTGAGTGAGGATTGTGTTGCTTGATATCTGTCGGATTAGTTTTCCTGACTCAAGTTCGATGATCTGTGTTTCAATGCGGGCATTTGTCTCTTCTTCTGAGGATAACCCTGATAGTGTTAAGCTTAGAGTTACGTTTGCATCGTTAGTACTCTGTAGCTTTGACGTTACTACTGTTCCCCAAATAGGCACATGAATTTTGTTGGTAACATGTAAGTGTACATCGCGATATATACCTGATCCCGTATACCAGCGAGAGTCAACATAGCGTCGACGGTCAACCTCTATTTTTAATATGTTTTCAGAGGCTAAAAAAGGGGTAATATCAATAAAAAAAGGCGCATAACCATTCGCTTGAAAGTGTATTTTTTGATCATTGAGATAAAGTGTCGCATTGTTGTATATACCATCAAATTCAAGGTAGGCACGCTGATTACTATTTTCCTGTATTGGGTTAGTAAATTTTTTCTTATAGTAACCGATACCACCCGGCAGATACCCCGTTGCTCCATCCCATTGCACTGAGAATTTTTCTAAAATGCTCCAGTCATGAGGAAGGTTTATCGCACACCAGTCAGAATAGTTTTCATCCTGTCGTAGTTGAAATTGCCAATCGTTATTAAATAGTTTTTGGGTTCTTGGGAGGGGAGGCGTCTTCATTATGGTACCTTTGAAAGCAGAGTGGCGTTACGAATTAAAATAGACGTCACAGCAATCCGGTTACTGAAATGTCAGTAGCCGGATTATTGTTGTTGGATAATGTGATTAGTTTAATTGCTATTTTGGAAAGTACCTGAACTAAGCACTTGACGTTTTATGGTGTATGAACAGATATAGTTCCAGTTCCAAGATGGGTCATATTTATGACAAACACCCCAATTTAATCCCGGGTTAGGAAACATGCCTTCACCTTCTTCTCTGAATATACCTAGTGCTTCGGGTGCCCCTTTAATGTGGGCCATAATTTCAAAGTTTATGCCATCTTTCGCCCATTGAATGGTATTTTTCTCCGGTCCATCGGTGGTAATTAATGAAGCGATACCGCCATTTTGATGCCACACGGCAACTTCATGACCTGAATTAGAGATCGGGTTATATTCTGATTTTATATAAGGTCCATGGATGTTATCAGCGATAGCGACACCATGCTTAATTTCACGACCGCCCATGTTCATCTCTTCACCCATGGTTTCGCCTTTATAATAAAGGTAAAACTTGTTGTTGAAATGCATTAAACAAGGA
>Ga0316197_10000848_pt1 | contig 21515 bp, 18 predicted proteins | sample OudBiesiAoxic_MG_FD_204939 | JGI IMG/M metagenome (GOLD analysis project Ga0316197, IMG submission 204939) | Coastal sediment microbial communities from Oude Bieten Haven, Netherlands - site A oxic | ecosystem: Environmental > Aquatic > Marine > Coastal > Sediment | place: Netherlands... | reverse complement strand
AGTGTCAGTTGCTTATATTGGTGTCCCATGTGGTTACCTTAGTTGATTGTGTGAGAGCTTGAAGCTTATAGGCAACTGACTCTCTAATCTATACCAAAGTGTGTCGGTTATTCTTGGGATCTAGGTTCTACTTTGGTCTAAAAGGCATGGAAAGCTACGGCTACCGTGATGATGCCGTTGACATGGCGACCGCTTTCTTTGATAACGCTGATGGTCTAGTTGAAGATGGTCCTATCCGTGAAAACTACAACCCATTAACGGGCGAACAACAAGGTGCTCCAAACTTCTCTTGGAGTTCCGCTCACCTTTACATGCTGTATAACGATTTCTTTACTGCTGAAAAGTAATAAACTATTTTAAATAGAAACCTTAAATAGCAAAAAGGGATATGATTAACGTCATATCCCTTTTTTATTATTTTTTGTATTCGCTGTTACTATTTCACTTTTGCTTTACAGCACTCTGGCATTGAGTGACCAGAAAGCACTAATAAACCTGCAAGAATACCTAGGTTTTTAATGAAGTTTTGCATCTCGTGCGCTCCTTCCAAACCTGAATAGTTCCAGAAGTCATGCAGCGACACATTAATCACTAGCACTAATCCAGCCAATAATAAGGCCACTATCCACGTAAAACGATTCGCCATTAATAAAACTGCGGCACCAATTTGGAAAACACCAGCAAGTCCCAGTAAAACAGGCACAAATGGCATATCATGCTTTTCCATCAATTGAATATGCATATCCCATGATACAAACTTCATGATACCGGGGATCAAAAAGTACAGTGCAAGCAGTACGCGACCTATAGTCAGTAATAAAGTATTCATTTAATCAATTCCTATGAATTAAAGTGCAACACCATTCACTGATAGTTTCACATCAATATTGCCTTTCACTGCATTTGAATATGGGCAAACTTGGTGTGCTGTTTTCACTAATTGTTGAGCTTGCTCTTCTTCTAGCTCTAATGTCACAGCCAATGCAACCGTTAGTGCAAAACCACCCGTTTCATTTGGACCAATACCCACTTCAGCCGATACTGGCGCTTGAGTTAACTTTATTTTCATTTCACGAGCCACGTGCAGAATCGCATTTGAGAAACACGCAGAATAACCTGCAGCAAACAATTGCTCAGGATTTGTTGCTTCACCTGTGCCGCCCATTTCTTTTGGGTAACTTAGCGCAAGATCAAGCATGTTGTCGTCTGTTGTTACTTGACCGTTACGTCCTGCTAATGCCGTTGCTTTAGTTGTGTATAGCGTAGTCATAATGATGTCCTTTAAATTAAATACGATAATAACTTGCTTTAATTGCCAACAACTAGGTTGTGCGCAATTGAATTTCCATAAGTATATGTCGATTTAGAGGTAAAAAACAAGTATATTGTGCACAATTTAGTTTTATTTTTGGTGTTTATATGAATAATAATCTTGAACAACTCACTCAAGAAGAGAGTAATACCCCTCAATTATTGCTTAAGAATCAAGTTTGCTTCTCTCTTTACAGTGCATCAAATGCCATGATAAGAGCCTACCGTCCACTACTAAACGAACTTGACCTTACTTATTCTCAATACTTAGCCATGATGGTTATTTGGGAAAGAAATGGCGTCAATGTAAAAGAGCTAGGTCAAGAACTACATCTCGATTCAGGAACCTTAACGCCTTTATTAAAGCGCCTAGAAGTGAAAGAGATCATTACCCGTCAACGCAGTACTCAAGATGAGCGTATTCGACAGGTTTTTCTCACCACTAAAGGCATTGAATTAAAGCAGCAGGCACTCTCTGTTCCTAACGCTATATTTTGTAAAAGCCAGCTAGATATAGAAGAATTACTCTTATTGAAAGCTACATGTGAAAAACTGTTAAATAATCTACAGGAATAATTTTTTCTAATATAAATCATCTTCTGATGTGAGTGATGCCCTTTATCATTCACATCTTTCATCTTTCATCTTTCATCTTTCATCTTTCATCTTTCATCTTTCATCTTTCATCTTTCATCTTTCATCTTTCATCTTTCATCTTTCAAGATGATGTAGCTCAAAAATTCCATTTATCTAGAATAGATAACACCATATAGAGAGAGCTTAATCACAAAAAACGCAAATATTAGTGTAAATGATAATTGATCTCATTCCTATTAAGAGGTAGTATTCACGCGTTTTATTAATCCTCCTCATAGGTTTGCTTTATTTATGAAATTTTTAAATGTTATTTTTTGGCTATTCATTTTCTCTATGCCTGTATCTGCTACAGATAGCTTGCAGTGGCTAAGAGATGATTCACGTAGTAAAACAGATGTTTTAGATTATTTACATAACGAAAATAAACAGACTGATGCGTTTAAAGTTAGTCTTAAATCTGAAGTAAATACTTTACTAAATGAATGGCAGAATAATCAGCCTGAAAAATCAGATAAACCTTGGAAAATAAAGGGAAACAATGAGTATTCAATTACGACTCATAAAGGGCAACGTCAGCTAGTTACTCGTACTTTAGTAACAAAAAAGGTCACGCCACTATTCAATATTTCAATTCGTTCTGAAGCGTTTAACTACTATCGTTTAGGTGGATGGGCATTAAACAACAGCGGTACTGCACTAGCAATTGCTGAAGATACTACAGGATCTGAGCAATACAAGATCAGCATCGTTGATTTAAAGACCAATACAATAACTGCATTGATTGATAATACAGAGCCAAATATATTGTGGTCTAATGATGATCGTTCTTTATTTCTTATCAAGCAAGAAAAACAGACGTTGAGGCCTTTTCAGTTAATCCAATTCACATTAAGTAACTCACAAAGCCATACTGTTTCAGAAGAGACAAACCCAACTTGGCTGATGTCACTCTATCAATCAAGTGATCATCGCTATGCTGTTATTCAATCAAATAATGATAACAGCAGTGAGCAACGTTTGTTAAATTTAACTAACGGACAACTTAGTGAGCCGATAAGGCCAAGAGTTAAAGATGTTGAATACTACCTAGATCTTGCACACGACAAGGTGTTTATCAACAGCAATGTAGTCAATAAAAGATTTGCTCTTTATTCAGTATCTATTGAACACCTTTTTAACCCTGACTCCTGGAAAATCTTGTACCTACCGACAGATAAAAAGCCACTTAAGGATTTTTATTTGTTCGCTTCAGGTGCCGTTATTTCCGTTGGTGATGGTCAACAAGCTCAATTAATCTATCTTGATAATAAAGGAAAAATTCGTCATACCGAGACCATAACGACCTCTGGTCAAGTTGCTTGGGTAAGCCGTGTTGGTGACTATAATAGTAATGCATTTTATATTCGTAGCATGTCGATGATACAGCCACCTAAGTGGGAAAAAGTAAATGTGAGTACGTTAAATCGTCACCTTTATTCACAAGATAATTACCCGAATATTAATCCCTCTCATTATGTCACAGAGCAAATCCTTATTAAGCAAAATGGGGTTGAATTACCAATCACTTTGGCGTATCGAAAAGATAAATTAAGTACCAAAAGTCCTGTATTTCTTTACGGCTATGGAGCATACGGCGTCACTATGAAACCCTATTTTATGCCTCAAATCTTAAGCCTATTAGATCGTGGGGTTATCTATGCTATTGCTCATGTTAGAGGTGGCGGTTACAAAGGTGAGGCTTGGTATAACGCAGGACGTGGCATAAACAGACAACACGCTACCGATGATTTTATTACTGCTGCAAATGCCATGCATCACTACCAGCAAGGAAGCCATGATATTTATGCTTTAGGTTCAAGCGCTGGTGGGACATTAGTCGCTACAGCCATTAATCAGCAACCGAACGCATTTAAAGGCGCGGCGCTAAATGTTCCATTTGTTGATGTCGTAAATAGTATGTCAGATACAAGCTTACCCCTCACTTTGCAGCAATACAGCGAATGGGGAAACCCAACTATTCCTGAAGAACTAGCTAGCATGAAACAAGTTGATCCCTATCTCAATATTACTCAACAAGCCTACCCTCCACTGCTAGTTCAAGTTGGGTTACATGATCGCCGAGTTCCCTATTGGGAAGGAGCTAAATATCTCTCCAAAGTGAGAGCGATGAGCACAGCTACTGCTCCTTACTTATTAGCCACTCATTTTAATCAAGGTCATTCAATGGATCGCCGAGAAGCTCTGACGCAACAAGCCTTTGAATACAGTTTTCTTTTATCTCTAACACATAATTAAAAAAGCGAGCAATTTATGAAGCTTTCTCCAGTAACAGCGGCTGTACTTAGTGTATTGGCTGCCAATTTCGTACACGCTAATTCTGAGTTAACTCACTTTGATGAAGTTGTTGTCACTGCAAACAAAGTAGATCAACCCTTATCAGAAGTCGCAGGCTCTGTGGCTGTTATTAGTAGCGAACAATTAGAACAAAAAGGCGCAACTGAATTATACGATGCACTAAACAGCGAGCCGGGTGTCAGTGTGACAGGCGGGGCGGGCAGAGCACAAAATATTACTATCCGTGGTATGACGGGTAACCGAATAGCTATCATAAAAGACGGCGTAAAATCATCTGATGGCTATGGGGCTTCAGATATTAACGACAAAGTTGGTCGCAATTCGTTCGATTTATCAACAGTGAAGTCGATAGAAGTCGTAAAAGGAGCTAGCTCATCAGTGCATGGCTCTGGTGCCATTGGTGGTGTGGTATTAATCAAAACTAAGCAGCCTAGTGATTATTTAAAAGGTAATGATTTCTACTCTGATATCTCAGGTACTTACTCTGGTATTAGCAATAAATATAAAGGCAACAGTAACGTGGCATTTCGTTCTGGCGATACTGAAAGTTTGCTAAATATCTCTTACTGGCAAGGAGAAGAAACTCGCAATTACAATCAAGATTTATATAACCGAGAACTTGATGGTATTACCGGTGGTTACACAATAAATCACTATATTGGCGAAAGTTGGATGCTTAAAGCTAAAGTCGAATATTACACCGAAAATATGCAAAGAGAAGAAGGATCTAGTTCTATTCAAAAAGACGGTATCTGGCATCTTTCGCGTTTTAATGAACAACAAGACGTTCAAGAAACTAGCGCACATATTGGTGCAGAATATACGCCTTATAGCTCTTGGTTTAACAAGATGGACAGTAAGCTTTATTGGCGAGATACCAGCACAACAACAATGACAAATCGTTTAATGTGGCGTGAACGTAATAACCTGATGGAAAAGCGTCGTGAAATTAAAGACCAAAATTTCACTGACCAATTAGTAGGCTTCGATACGGACTTCAATTCAGCAGTAGAATGGTTAGATCAAGCGCATACGCTTGCTTATGGTATTAGTGTTACCACAAACAGCTATGAGCGTCCTAACAGTAAATCTACTATTGATTGGAATGGCGTTAATCCGAATGGAGCAGAGCCTTTCTCACCCGCTCAAGCATACAGTTTTGGTCTCTACTTACGCGATGTTGTTGAAATTCAGCAATGGACTATAACTGGTGGACTGCGTTTTGATGCTCACCGTTTGACGCCAAAGAGTTCAGACGAAATCGCAGGCTTTGATGTTAAAGAAATCAACAGTAGCGAACTGTCCCCAAGTTTATCGGCAGCTTATCAACTGACTGATAACCTTAATACTTACCTCTCTTATAGTCACGGGTACCGAGCGCCTGCTTACGATAAAGCTTATGGCTATAACAATCATGATTTCATTCCATTAACGCCTTTCCTAATTATCCCTAATATGGATTTAGAAGCAGAAACGAGTGATTCATTAGAGCTTGGATCAAAATATGATTCAGGAAGGACTCAACTTTATGGTGCTATTTTCTATCAGAAATTTGAAAACTTTATTGATGTTAAACAAATAGGCATGGACCCATCTACAGGGAACTATTTAAAGCAATATCAGAATGTAAACGGCGTAGAAACCTATGGTGTTGAGTTTACATTAGCTCACCAAATGACCCAAGAATGGGGGGTCAGTACAAAAGCAGGTTATGTCGATGGCAAAGATGGAGACGGTGAGTATATTCGCACCCTAACACCTTGGGAAGGAAGTATTGACCTCACTTACGATAATGAATATCTGTCTGCTTATACAACATTAAATTGGGCAGCGGCAATGGATCGTGTTCCTTTATGTGCAACTGATAATGGTATCTCAGCTGATTGTGCGATGACATCTAATTGGGCAACGCTCGATCTTGGTTTGAAATATAACGTTAATAAAAATCTTAGCATCAGCACTAATATCATCAACTTATTAGATAAAGAATACATCCGCTATCAAGACGTGGCTGGAGTAATGGACTCAGTTAAAGGTTACTCTACTGAACCCGGTCGTTACTTTACTGCTAATGCAAAGTACATTTTTTAAGGAATGACCATGAAAAAAACTCTTTCTTGCTTGATTACTTTATTATGTGTATCTCATGCCAGTGCTGCTGAATGGGATTACCCAGAAAATGCCATTACAATAACTCAGTCCCAAGAGGCGAAACAATATCTCCTAAACACTTATCCTGAGCACGGGGATTATCGTCTACGCTACACAACTACATCAACACTTGGTAAGCACTATAATTTTGATGTTTGGATCGAAGGACAATATAAACATCAAAGAAGTATGGTGCTATCAACCAATAATGATGGTCGTATTGTGCGCATATTTAAGAGCTTAACTGATACTGTTTTAAATAGTGGCAAACCAACGACAGCAGCTGAACTTGAGGCTCCGAGATCGTTAAAAGCAGTGACTCCTCCAAGTTTGCCTTCAGGTCACTTAGTTAATGCAGAGCTGAATGTGTTTGATCCTGATTTACGAAGCATGCTGAGATCTCCAGCTCCCAGTTCGCAAATGATGGATATAAGTGAGTCTTCACTTACCCCTCAATATGTATCAAAAATCAGTGAGGTTTTATTCTCAAATGGGCACTATTATTTAAGTAATTCACGAGTAAGGCAAGTAGATGCACTTGCCTTAGTTACCCCGACTTCAAGTCATCAGGCTAAAAAACACACTCTTAAAGAAAAAGAAGATAACAATGGTATGCTGCCTCAAGAGGGTGTTGCTACTTTTTCCTCTCTTGATGAACTAAGTACCACCACAATAAATGATGCAAACTTCCCTCAAATAATGGCATTTAGTCATCTTGACTTATCTGTTAGATATATTGAATCACTTGGATTCAATATTTTTCAGAAACCGATTGATTTTGATGCCCGTGGATTATCTGCTAATAATTCAACTTACTACTATGGTGCTAAAGCCATATTGCTAGGTATCGGTGGAGGCTCTCCTGATGCTCTTGATGCAGATGTAATTTTGCATGAATTAGGGCATGGCATTCATTATCATATTATTCCTGATTGGGCTTATGGTCATACCGGCGCAATTGGTGAAGGCTTTGGGGATTATTGGGCTGGAAGTTACAGCTATCGACAACAGTTTCGTAATGCTAATAGCTCTGGCCAAGAGTTTGAAATTGATACCGTATTCAACTGGGATGGTTATTTTGGCAATAAACGAAATACTCGTAGTTTATGGAACCAAAGAGCACGTTACTTTAAACGCGCTGAATACCGTGCTCACGAAAGTGTTGCAGGAGAATTGGGAGATGAATTATGGTCTACACCGCTATTTCAATCATTAAAAAATAGCGTTTCACTCTATGGCGACTCTGCGTTTACTGAGTTCGATACTATTGTTTTAGAGTCGATGTACGGCCTTGGTCGTGGACTGAAAATGCATGATTTGGCAGAAAGTATGGTGTTTGTCGCTAAGACTCTTTATCCAGAAAAAAAATATGCTCAAATTCTCACTGAAAAATTCAAACATCATGGATTATTACTTGCACCTTTTAAACAAGAATTTGCTAGCCGATACATTGGAGAAAGCCAAAAGATTCACTCAACACTCTACCCTACAGAGCGTCAAGCCAGTGTTTCTGGAGAGGTTACCCTAAATGGTAAGAGCAAGAATGTCATTGATAGTGATCTATTCGATAAACTCGATCTAAATCTTGATCTACCTTCTTCTGCAACCTGTGGTGATTCTTTTGAAGTTTCAACTCAATTAACGTATCAATATAACCCCTCTTTATTACTTAAAGATTGGAAAAATAAACGTTCATTGATCAAAGGAGTACCTGTATTTACCACAGATTTCCTTGCGGTTAATTCACATATTCCAGATGCAACTGTTGATAATTCTGGACGTCCAATTGCAGGGTTAAAAACGGTTAATTTCACCGTTACTGACCGTGACGGTATTGTTGATGACAGCTTTGGAGTATACCTCAACCTAAATCACAATAATTTACTCGATCTTACGGTGACCTTAATTTCTCCACGCGGTACTCGCGTTATCTTGTTAAATCATCAAGACACCAATCTGACAACGATAAACGATTATTTCACTTTAAAGCATGATGAGATATTACAAACGTTTAAAGGAGAGCCTAGCTGGGGAACATGGCGACTAGAATTAGCTGATTTAAATCCAAATGATTCAGGGAAACTAATTCGTTGGGGGGTTGGTGCAATTAGCTCTTACCAATGCGATCAAACATCACCAACCACAACAAATGCTTCCTCTGGCGGTAGTTTATCTTTCGCTTCCTTATTTTTACTTATTCTAATTTGGGGCGGTCGTCGACTGTCTTTCAAATAACAATTTTATATATTCACTCACAATAAGAAGATACCATTATGAAATACCAATTAACTTTACTCGCTGCCACTTTGGCATTAACCGGCTGTGGGGGCTCAGATTCATCTGATACCTCTATCCCAAACTACACCGTTTCTGGCTCTATTATTAGCCCAAACATTGCACCAGAAAGTAAAGTTTGTGTTGATATGAACCAAAATCTACAATGTAACGCAAACGAGCCAAGTTCAATCGCGGATGCTGAAGGAAAGTTCACAATTACCGCTACTCATAAAAATATCGTCGCTCTTCCTTTATTAGCGGAAATACGAAACTCATTACCAACAGACTCTAATAATACAACTAGCCAATACGCTTATATTGCAGCTCCAGGACTTCAGAAAGCCACTGGAAATAAAATTAATGGTATTACTTCATTATTAGTTGGTCATATGGCAACTGGTATGACAGTAAAAGAAGCCAGTACAGAGTTAGCCTCTCAGTTATCAGCACAAGGGATCACTCTACCAAGTGACCTACTAGATAACCTAAACCATTCAGAACTTATGATTTTAGAACAAAATGCTATCACTGTATTGCAAGGCACTGAACAACAAAACCGAACAAGTTTATTTACCTTATTAAGTGCCAATATTAGTAATCACCAAAAAGAATTGGTTACTCATTTACTTAGCAATACAGAAGCTGCCACCCTAATAACAGAGTTAAACCAAATAACAAAAAGTGGCGGTCGATTGAATGATACAGGATCTGTACTGTATTTCACCGATGAAGATAATACAAAAAACGTTACAACATCTCCACCTAGTTTCCCTGGTCAAGATGCCGCTTTTGGACTTGATCAAACAGAAAACGATCCCAAACAAGGTAACAGCTTTATCTTGACTAAAATTGACAGTAAAGGAAACAAAGTCTCTGACACTGCAACGGAATGGAATTGTGTACTAGATGAACGTAGCGGCTTAGTCTGGGAAGTGAAATCATCGGAGCAATCTTCAATTCAATATAAAGATCGTATGTTTGCTTTAGAGCTAGACAACTTCACACCTTTTAGTACAGATGTTGATCTAGCAACCTGTAATACTGAAGGCGATTCAATATGTTCAACCAAAGATTATGTCGAGCACATTAATAGCATCAAATTATGTGGAAAAAGTGACTGGCGTTTACCAAGGTTCCACGAACTATACAATCTTATTGATTTTGGTGAAACAAAAACAAATGAAGGCAATAAACCTTACGGTCTAAGCGCTAATTACTTCCCTAATCAACCAAAAGGTCATCCTGAGATTGAAGAAGGTAATGTATGGATTCAAACCACTAATTATAATATTTTCTCACCTTATATTTACCCTGGTTCTGTTTACATAAATACAATTAATTTATTGGGCCACAACCGTGGCAGCGTCGGTAATGTAGAGGTTTATTCGAACCTGGCTCCAAGTGACATCGGCGAATCCTATATATACCCAACTCGTTTAGTTTCTGCACAAGGCAATTAATCATGAAAAATTTTATCATCATTACATTTATAGCTCTTTTCTCTTCTCTTGCATTGGCACAAGAATGCAGTATCGATCTTTCTCGTTCAGCACCAAATGCTCGCTATACTCCTGAGCAAAATGGTACAGTCAAAGATCATTTAACAGGACTTACTTGGATGCGCTGCCCTGTAGGTAAAGAATGGAATAGTTCAGATCAAATATGTGAAGGCACGACTGATATTTATTTTTGGCAAAGCGCACTAACTATGGTGGAAGCAATTAATGATGTAAACGGCAACCATAAACTGCACCAATTTGCAGGAATTACAAAATGGAGAATGCCTAATATTAAAGAATTGATATCTCTAAAAGAAATTGCATGTCATAGTCCAGCAGTTAATACGACAGTCTTTGATAACGCATTTAATTATGAAGTAGGTGATCTAGCCAGCTATATTTGGAGTAATACACCAGTAAGTAATGGTGAAGAAGTATATAGCTTTGAGACAGTAAATGCTGAAATCATCTCATACAATCCAGCTCAACATAAGTTAAGTGTATTATTGGTTGCTGAATAATCCTACCTAGCAAATCACCTTATCTCATTCAATTTTGAGGTAAGGTGCCTTTTATATATAGATAATCATACCAATAATTCAATATCACCTCCCTATTTAGCACCTTTTAATATTTGCATTTTGATGTTTGACAAGTAAACTGCAAATACAGATGTACATAAATCGAGAATAACAATGAAAAAGATCACAATTGCGCTTGCACTACTTATTGGTTTAACTGGTTGTCAGGCGACTCAACGCCAAAATGCAACAACAGGTGAAACAGAAACTAATTCTGCAACTAAGGGCGCGCTTGCGGGTGTTCTTGCTGGTGTTGCTATCGGTCTTGCGACTGGTGATGATGCAGATGAGCGTCGTAAAAACGCCTTGATTGGCGCAGCAGCTGGCGGTGCAGTTGGTGCTGGTGCTGGCTATTATTTTGACCAACAAGAACAAGCACTACGTAATGAGCTAAAAAGCTCTGGTGTTCAAGTTGAACGTGTTGGTGAAAACGAACTAAAATTAATTATGGATAATGGCATTGGTTTCCAATCAAGCTCTTACCAATTAGATTCAAGTATTTACAGAACATTAAATGGTGTTGCTCGTATTTTAGTTGAATACCCTGATACTGCACTTCAAGTTAATGGTCACACAGATAGTTCTGGTAATGAAACTAAAAACCAAACACTATCAGAGCAACGTGCTGATTCTGTTCGTACTTACCTAGTAAGACAAAACGTTGCTGCGGGCCGAATTAACGCACGTGGCTACGGTGAGCGTTACCCAGTTTGTGATAACTCAACATCACAAGGCCGTGCATGTAACCGCCGCGTAGAAATCACAATCTTACCGCTGAAATAGTATCTCTTTCATTTATTAGGTAATCCTAATTTAACAAAGTTGATATTACAATAGACGATAAAACCAAAAAATATGTATAAATATACAGTTGTTTATTGGTTTTCACTATCGCCTGTTATAGAATAAAAAATCCCCATGATGCTAGTTGTCATGGGGATTTTTATTTAACATGGAATTGAACATCTCAACGGTACTTATTGAATCGTTTCTTTTAACTTCCCAATGAGAAAGTCTTTTCCCGTGATTACCGTTTCTTGTAGCTGTTTGAAGAGCTCTGTATCCATAATATTTTGAACTTCATCGCTGTAATTCATCCCAATATAAATCCCAAGGACAATAAACAGTAATGCAAAAATTTTAAACATAATTATTTTTCTCTATTAATTCAGCGTTTATCTTACAAAAGAATTCTTTAAAAACCTATGGCAAATTTTAGTACTCATTTTAATACCGCCGCTTTAGTCTCTGGCTTAGCATCAGCCGCATTACTTTCAGCAAACCACATCGAACTCAATACGGCTTTATGGCTTTGGTTTTTAGGTACTATTGGCGGCTTATTACCTGATATTGATTCTGATAACTCCACCTCTTTGGATATTATCTTTAACCTCTTTACTATCAGTATAGTTTTGCTCAGTATTCGCTATTTCACTAGTGATGCCATTGATGAAAGACAATTTCTATTACTTATTGGTATGCCTGTAATGATTCATCTTATTATCAAGTATGGTATTCGTAATATTTTTGAGTGGCAAACTATTCATCGTGGTATCTGTCATTCTTTACTTTTTCTCTTTTTTTGCGGCTTAGTAACAACCGATATTATCTGGTTTACCTTAGATGCTGATGTTGCTCATAAAGAATTTATCGCTTGGCTTTCTGGCATGTTTGTTTTTAGTGGGGGGATTGTCCATTTGGTTCTCGATGAGATATACAGTGTTGATTTAGCCAACGTGAGAATTAAACGATCATTTGGCTCAGCCTTAAAGTTCACTGACTTTTCTAATCAGCCCCTCACCCTCTGCTTTACACTCATGAGCTCTGCTCTATTTTGGTTTGCTCCTCCTATTGAATCAACGATTCTTGCTTTAAAAAACTGGCAATTTTTTAAACTATGGTGAGCTATAAAGCACTAATAAAAAAGCACAAGAGCCATTCATATGACTTTTGTGCTTTTATCTCTATCTATAATAGATAATTTATTACGTTTTAAAGTAATAGCAATCACAGTAAGTAAGTGATCAGTAATTTACTACGATTGGTATAAGTACTACACTTTAAAACGATCAACAAGTTCAGAAAGTTCATTCGCTTTCTGGTTTAGTATTACACCACCCGCTCGGTTCTGACTTGCTAACTCTGCAGACTCTGAACTTTTATCAGAAACAGATACAATACGCTCTGAGATTTCTTGACCAACGATACTTTGCTCTTGTGTAGCCGTTGCAATCAATGAGTTCATTTCCATGATCGTATTTACTGATGCTAGGATTTGGCCTAAAGATTCAGAAGCAGCCACTGCTTTATTTACCGTCAGTGTACTGAAGTTCTTGCTTGATTCCATTACTTGAACGGCTGAATCTGAGCCTGATTTTAGAGCTTCAATACGTTGGTGAATTTGCGCTGTACTTTCTTGAGTTCGGCTCGCTAATTTACGAACTTCATCCGCAACTACGGCAAATCCACGCCCTTGCTCACCAGCCCTTGCCGCTTCAATCGCCGCATTCAGTGCTAGTAAGTTCGTTTGTTCCGCAATATCTTGAATTACAGATAAGGTGCTTGCGATATTTTGAACATCGCCTTCTAGTTTAGTAATAACATCACTTGCTTCATCTAATTCAGCAGCCAACGTTTTTACTGACTCAGAAGCTTCATTTACCGTTTGCATGGCAACTTGCGCATTAGTATCCGCATCTTGAGCTGAATGCGCCGCTTGCTCTGCATTTGATGAAATCTCATGAGATGAAGTTGTTAACTCAGTCATTGCTGTTGCAATTTGCTCTGTCTCTGAACGCTGATTCGTTACCACTGCATTTACTTGAGCTGAACGCTCAGACATATTGGATGTTTCCGCAACAATATCGTGACTTACATGAGAAACATTAGAGATAATGTTATGCAATGACTCAACAAATAAATTAAAGTTATTACTTAGTTGATTAAACTCAGGCACTGTAAACTCAGGCATACGAGCGGTTAAATCTGCATCACCAGAGGCAAATGATTTAATTGATTCATCGAACTTTTGAATCGGAGCCATAATACTTTTATTAATATAGAAACCTAAGACTGCAACAGCACAAATAATTAATAAAGTAAATAAAGCAATAGCTTGCATACTGCTAGCCAATTGCTCATCACTCATGGCTTTCATTTTATTAACAACAGCATCAACATCATCTGTGTAAAAACCAGTACCAACAACCAAGTCCCATTTAGAGAAATATACACTATAAGCAAGCTTAGGCATCGCAACCTTTTGATTTAATTTTGGGTAGTAGTACGTTGAATACCCTGAACGATTTTTTGCAGCCGTGATAATATCTTGAATAAGGTAATTACCTTTTTTATCTTGTAAGTTCCACGCATTATCACCAACACCTTTACTTGATGTACCTAGTAATACGCGAACGCCATTTGATTTAAAACCAAACAAATAACCTGTATCAGCAAATTTAACTGGTTTAAGTGAAGCAATAACATCTTCTTCTTTTGCATTTTTCTTTTCTAAATGACCCAACTCAGAAGAAACAATATCCAGATAAGATTTTAACTCTGTTCGCTTCATGTCCATCATTTGCGAACGAGTCATGTCCATTTGCGCTTGATTTAAAGCGTTGGTTTCTTTGTAAGTCATCGCCATAATTAAGACTGACGTTAATACAATAGGTAAAATTGCAAGCAAATATAACCTTGCCTTGATCGATAAATTCATTCCTTTCCCCTCAAGTGTACTACATTGCTAATAAGCTAAAAAATTAATAATTATTATCCCTATTAATAGTAAAGCAAATTTCATACCATGAAATTATAAATACTTTGATTTTCCTACCTTTAATCATAGACGAGTAAATGACAATTCGGTTGAAAAATTATTATTTTCGCTTAATATGTTTACTCAGATACTTAATGAGTACTTTTTTTGAGTTTTTCTTTACTGCAATACAAGCGTCAACCTATCGCTTCATGGTCACTAGTTTTAGTGAGTATTGTACTATTGGTCTGTTTTTCTCAGAACCTTGGCTTATCAGCTACTTGTCCTTTGTCGTCTCAACCTGACAATGTAGAACAAATCCCTCTCTCCAATTCAGAACAAACCGTAAGTGATGATGCTTCACAATGTAATAGTAGTGAGCATTTAGTTAATGCTCATACCGTTCATCTCGATTTTGCTATTCCTATGTTTATCTTAGCCCTTATTATTATCGCGGCAATCCTTAAACAAGCAGGAACAACGTATTTCTTCACAGAACCTATCACCTCTTATGGCGTGCGGCGACATTTGGCCTTCTGTACCTTTCGAGAATAAACATACCGTAAGTACTTATATCTTTCTTATATAATTATTTTCGGAGTAACACTGTGTTTAAAATTCAGCAATTTAAAATAGTGAGCGCATTACGTTTAGCTATTATTTTAACGTCAACACTCTTGTTGTCGGCATTTTCGGTATCTGCACAACCCATCACAACAGGCTGGTTAACTCATCCTGACCATCCACCAGTACAAATTCGCTTTATGCTGACAGGTGAAGTCGATGAAGAGAACAATCAAGCCCGAGGTTTACTCGAAGTCAAGCTTGATGGTGAATGGAAAACCTATTGGCGATCACCTGGTGAGGGAGGCGTTTCACCGGTACTCGATTGGAGTAAATCAACCAACCTTTCTAAGGTAGATTGGTATTGGCCTACCCCTGCTTATTATGAGCAATCAGGTTTAATGACACTTGGCTACAAGCATGATGTTATTTTCCCTATGGAGCTAACCGTTGATGATATTACCAAACCCGTTAGTTTCTTAGGTAAGTTGACCCTGCCTACCTGTACCAATATTTGTGTCTTAACAGAGTATGATTTGGAATTACCTCCTATCAATCTCACAGACATTAAAACGAATGCAAATGCTCAACATTTATACCAGCAAGGGTTTTCAAACGTACCAACAGTAAGTGACTCCATTACCATTGTGGTAGCCTCTTTTGATAAGATATCGCAACAATTACACCTTAAATTACGCCAAGATGCAGGTTGGAATAAACCACAAATCCTCATTGATGGCAGCGAAATTACCGATGACTATTTTTCCCAACCATCATTAGACATTAATGGGAACGACGTAACCGCGACTTATAAGGTGACGAATTGGTTAGGCGAAACAGACTTAGTCGGCAAACCTATTTCGATTACCGTGTCTGATGCCCTTTTCTCTCATGAGCTGAAGGAGGTTATCGATGATAAACCTTTTGCACAAACAGCATCAACAAGCTTATTAACAATGATAGGTTTTGCGCTGCTTGGTGGTTTAATTCTTAATATTATGCCGTGTGTATTGCCCGTATTAGGCATGAAACTGAACAGCATGGTGGCATCTTCTCAAGCGAGTAAACGCTCAATTCGCTTGCAGTTTTTTGCCTCTGCCGCCGGAATATTAACCTCATTTTGGTTATTAGCGGCTGGATTACTTATCTTAAAGTTCACAGGCAGTGCCATTGGATGGGGAATTCAATTCCAGAGCCCTATTTTCATTGGTTTTATGGTCACAATAACCGCCTTATTCACGGCTAATTTATTTGGTGTATTTGAAATTCAATTACCAAGTCGTTTTTCGACTTCTCTTGCAAATAAAGGGAATGATTCAACTATTGGGCATTTTGTTCAAGGGATGTTTGCAACCTTACTCGCAACCCCATGCAGTGCACCATTTTTAGGAACCGCGGTTGCCTTTGCATTAGGGGCAAGTACCGTTGAAATGTTGATGATATTCACTTTCTTAGGTTTAGGAATGGCACTACCTTGGTTGGTTTTTTCTTTGTTTCCCCGTCTCGTTTCATTTATGCCAAAACCGGGCATATGGATGAATAAAGTCAAACTCATTTTTGGCCTCATGATGTTAATCACCACATTGTGGCTACTGAGTTTACTTACGCCATTTATTGGCGGGTTATCAGCAACCATTCTTGGATTATTACTCAGCATTTACTTACTGTATCAAATAGGTAAAACACAAGGTAAAAATACCGTTATCGCGATTATTGCCATCATTGTATTTGCAAGTAGTGCTGCGCTGATTGTTGGTAGTATGACGACCAAGCATTGGGCTACACCGATTGAGGACAACCTTGCTTGGCAGCCATTAAATGAGCACGCCATTGATGAATACGTTAAACAAGGAAAAACGGTTTTTGTCGATGTAACGGCTGATTGGTGTATTACTTGTAAGGCCAATAAAATCGGCGTTATTTTGCAAGATCCTGTGTATTCAGTATTACAACAAGATAATGTCATTACCATGAAAGGGGACTGGACGCATCCAAGCGATAAAATCACCAATTACTTAAAAAGTCATCAACGATTTGGAGTACCTTTGAATGTAGTTTATGGCCCTAACGCACCTCAAGGATTATCGCTGCCAGTGTTATTACGCAGTGAGGATATTATCCAAGCAATAGAATATGCAGGGAGAACACCATAATGACTCAGGACTCGGTAAATGAAAAGAAACCAAAGAATTCTAAAGCAGATGTGATCAAATTTGTTAAGGAAATAGCAAAACTAGCTTTCTTTATTATCTTACTTGTTTCCGCTATCGATTTTTGGCGCAGTAAAGATATGCCATCAGAATCAATACCAGAGCTATCAATAAATACGATCAATGGAAACTGGGTTGATATAGTAAAAATGAGTCACAATGAACCGGTTTTACTGTATTTCTGGGGTACATGGTGTCCTATCTGCAACGTTGTTAGCCCTAGCGTCTCTTGGTTAGCAAATGATCATCAAGTCGTGTCTGTTGCTATTACCTCTGGTGATAATAAACGATTGTCACAATTCATGAATTACAAGGAATACGAGTTTCCAGTAATCAATGATTCAACAGGACAGATAAGTAAAGAATGGGGAGTCACTGCGACCCCTTCAATTGTCATTATTAGTAATGGCAAAGTATCTTCTATTACAACCGGTGCTACGACTCCATTTGGTCTGTGGCTACGTTTATTTTTCGCTTAAGGTTATCTCATGAAATCACTACTATTATCAGCAACAATTACAGCAACTCTGCTTTTATCTCCGCTCGTTTCCGCACAGAGCGTAACAACAGCTCAAGAACAACAATTAACTGAGATCACTAGCTTATTACGTCAAAACCCAGAGTTAATTGAAGGTTTACATACCAATTTAAGTCAATACCTTGATGGACAAAAATCATTAGACTCTATCTTAAAAACCAATCACGATTATTTATATAACAACCCACAGCAACCCTATTTTGGCGCTGAAAACCCTAAGTTAACTATTATTAATTTCACTGACTATAACTGCCCATATTGTAAGCGCTTAGAATCGGGATTAGTTGAAGTAATTAAAAAACATCCAGAGATCCGCGTTGTAAATATTCTACTTCCATTCCAACAACGTATGATCCCAGAACTAAAAACCAATACAGCATGGTACGCATTAAATGTATGGGAAAATGATCGTTCTAAATTTGCCGAAGTTCACCGTTTAATGATGGCAAAACCATCACGACATGACAGCACATCAGTAATGAAAATTTCAGATTTAACTCAGACCCAAAAAGAATTGACACCAAATCCAAAAAAAGAAGAGTTGGTTGAAAAAAATGAAAAGATCTTTAGCCAACTTGGGCTTAGAGGAACACCAAGCTTAATCATTGGTAATGAAATTATCCCAGGATTTATACCTCAAGAAGATTTAGAAACAATAATCACAGAGCAACTTAATCCATAAAAACACGAAAGCCGTTACATCAACACGTAACGGCTTTCTCTTTGTGCTCGATAACTGTTTGATGTTATCTATTACATAAACTTTGGTGTAAATTCAACCGGTTCTTCCACGACTAAATTCTGTTGAATAAAGACCTCAAACTCTTTTACAGGTAACGGTTTACTAAATAGATACCCTTGGCCATATTCACATCCTTTGCCTAAGAGAAAACTGAGGTGTTCATCCGTTTCTATTCCCTCTGCCACCACGGATAAGTCCATGCCGTGTGCAATAGAGATTATCGCATTAATAAGTACTTCATCACGGGCAGTACCAATTCGGTTTACAAAAGAACGATCTATTTTTAATCGATTCAATGGCAAATTTGAAAGGTAGCTTAGGCTAGAATAACCAGTGCCAAAATCATCTAAAGCAATAGAAACACCTAACGCTTTAATTCCACTAATTCGATCCAATATCTCACTGCCACTGTCCAATAATGCACTTTCTGTTACTTCAACAATAAGATGTTTAGGCTCTACTTTATAAGTCATTAATGCATGGCTGACTTTATAGACGATATCCGCGTCATTCAATTGCAAAGCAGACATATTGACCGATACTTTAGAAATATCTAATCCTTCAGCATGCCATACAGAAATTTGGCGAATTGACTCTTCTAATACCCAGTGCCCTAACTGATGGATAAAACCTGTCTCTTCAGCCAAAGGGATAAACTTATCTGGTGGAATAAGGCCTTTTTCTGGATGGTTCCAACGGATCAGTGCTTCTGCTGCATCAAAGGATGACGTCCTGTGATTCAAAATAGGTTGATAGTAAAGCTCAAACTCTTCATTTATTAATGCCGCTTTTAGCTCATGCTCTAAATCAAATCGTAAACGTTCTTGCTCTTCCATTTCTGTACTATAAATATAGGTATCAGACTTTGAATGTCGCTTAGCGTAATGTAAGGCAATACCCGCTTGGCGTAACACCTCTTCTGCGCTATATATGAATTCTGATGTCTTAGAAATACCACAATGAATATAGCTAACGTGGTTTACATCTCCCAATTTAATTGGTTCACAGAAAATTGAACGCAATGTATCTAATCGTGAATTTATCTGTAAATCATCATTAAAAGGCAGTAAATAGATAAATTCATTTCCGCTTAATCGAGCAAAAAACTCCCCCTCCCTAACTTGCTTTTCTATATGTTTAACTAGCGTTTTTAGTAAATGATCCCCGAGCTTATGACCATAGTGATCATTAACGAATTTAAAGCCTTTAATATCAATATGCAGTAAAGAGAAGTGACTCTTATGCTCAATTTTTATGTCTAAATTACGAATAAAAGCATAACGATTAGGTGCTCCGGTTAGAGTATCAAAACGGGCTTGATGTTCAATTTCTTGCTGATATTCTACCTGCTTAGTAATGTTTTCAACTAAGCCAAGAATACCAATCAGATTATCGTGGTCATAAATTGCAGATAGCTTCCATTTCAAAACTACCACTTCACCCGATTGATTTCTAAACGAACTTTCACAATGAGCTTGCTCACTATGACCCGCACTCATCTTTTCAAGCTCAAGACTCATATTAGAAAAATAGTCACCAACGATACCTTTAGTTTCAGTAATATTAGTTCCAATTAGTGTTTCTGCATCAATAGAAAAAATGGAGTGACACATTTTAGACCAACGGCTAATGTTCAGGTTTGGGTCCCACTCCACTACGCCATACGTTGAATTATCAAGTAAATTGTTTATTCTTTTATACGCACCACTTAATCGTTTCTCTTTATCAATCAACTCACCCTCTATCATTTCTTGCTCTTGCAGAACAAATTCAAAATGCTGAGATAATAAGGTTAATTCATTAGTCTTCTCTGAGGATTGTCCATTCTTGCTTTCAACATACTTTCTAGTGCTAGAAAGTAATTGTCGAACAGGAGAAAGTACACTTTTATTTAAACCAAAAAATAAAACAAAAAAGAAAAGAAAACTACAGATAATAAACAGCACAACATTACGAAGAAAGGTATAAATCACCCCTTCGTAAACATGTTCAATCGGTAAAGCGACTACCATTGTCATGTTATGGTTAAATCGCTGAGGAAGTAAATTAATGCTAAGTGCTAAACGACGAATACCATCCTTGCCAACGACCTCTGTAATACTGTCGTTAAAAACATCACCTTCAATAAATACATCTTTTAGGCTAGTAATATTTTGTTGTGGGAGCGCTAGAGATTGAAAGAAAGAAATATAACGATGTTCATCATAAACAATAACAACAGAATCATCAGGAAGAGTGAGTTTCGACACTTCTTCTCTCCATCGTTCAAAATCAGTTACCGCAACGACAGCCGCAATACTGTTATTATTTTGATCTAATACTGGGTAAGCAAAATTCAATGACGTCTGCTGAGTCGCTCTATCCGTTTGGAATTCACTCATAGACAAACGTTGTTCGTTAATCGCTTCTTGAAAGTACAAACGGTCTGCCACATTTACTTTTTTTGTAAGTGGTGTTGCATTACATAATAAATCGCCATTTGCCAAAGGAACCCCTAAATTACTTAGTTCCTTATGTAATTTCAATGCTTTTGAGATAATGCTGTTACACGCTTGACTTGACGGTGCTTGCAATTCACTAAACTGACTCAGCTCTTTTAACACCTTCTGAATTTCAACAATCGCCTCAATATGCTCACTTGCCAATGCGTCGACAGTGGCTCTGACTTCATTTTGGATTAGCTGCTTTTCAGTTCGATATTCATACCAAATATTAAGTGAAATGATGATAGCGGCAGGAAGTAGGGCAAGAATTAAATTAAATAATACTCGACTTCTTAGTGATGAAATAAAGTGCATACTAAAACCTTCCTGATTACCACTTAAATTCAGCTTATTAGACTACACTTAAAGTGAAGCGAAAAATGAGGTGGTTATCATGGCTAAAAATAAAGTCCAATTTCAAAAAAGTATTTCAATACATGGGTTTATTTC
>Ga0316197_10000847_pt1 | contig 21528 bp, 11 predicted proteins | sample OudBiesiAoxic_MG_FD_204939 | JGI IMG/M metagenome (GOLD analysis project Ga0316197, IMG submission 204939) | Coastal sediment microbial communities from Oude Bieten Haven, Netherlands - site A oxic | ecosystem: Environmental > Aquatic > Marine > Coastal > Sediment | place: Netherlands... | reverse complement strand
TGAGTTTTGTGATTATCCTCCTGCCAACCAAAAGGAGCAAGGTGAGATTCCGATATTATCATTTAACGTTCGATTCCCGCAACTGGTGCAGTTTCTCTGTGCAGATATTCTGCCCCCTGATGTCACTCCAAAAATCAACTATGACAAAATGGCGGCAACTACAGTCATTCTCTTCATACTCAAATGTTCTTTTTAGGCTCAGGATCATAAAGTGGGCGGCATGTCTTTGCCTGCTGGTCACCAGTCTTATTGTCGTTATTTGTAATGCGACGGTGCAAGAAAGCTATGCAGCGGTGGCCGCCACTAAGGAGGAGGGCCAGGAAATTGTTTTGACAACTGAAGAACGTGCCTGGCTTGAAAGTAATCCTGAAATTACGCTGGGCTATGCCGACAGCCAGGAACCGCAGCTTATTGTCAAATCCGATGGTTCTTACAGCGGCATCGTGGTTGATCTGCTGGATGAGTTGAACCGGCGGCTTGGAACCAGCATCAAACTGGCAGCTTTTCCGATCAAGGAGCTCATCGCAAACGCACGGGCCCAAAAAATCGACGGTATCCTCAACCTCCATCCGGGTTATGCCGACCGCCTGGAGATGCTGATGACAAACGGGTATTTCCAGAATTTCCCGGCCGTATTTGCGCGCAGAGATCTTGCCTTCAGCGGCCCCGAAGACATCTCGGGCAAAACGGTGGCCATAATAGACAAGGCATTCTTTTCGGAGGAATTGATCCGCGAATATGAAGAGCAGGCAACTATAATACGGGTAAAGAGTGCGCTGGAGGGGCTGCAAAGTCTTCAAAAAGGTGAGGCGGATATCTTTATCGGTGTTTCCCACAATTCATATTTTATATCGAAATACCAGCTCTATGATGTCGAAGTCAGGTATATCTATACCGACTATAAGGACAGGACAGTCATAGCGGTCAGGCCCGACTGGCCTAAACTGGTTGGCATCTTGAATAAGGGACTCTCATCATTTTCTGATGCTGAGCTCAAGCAGATTGTTGGCAGGTGGGTTCGACTTCCAGAACAAGAAAGAATTGATCTTCTCACTGCCGAGGATCGTGACTGGCTTGCGGCCCATCCAGATATTGAACTGGGGTATACTGATGCATTTGAGCCTGAAGTAATCGTAAATGATGATGGGAGCTACCGGGGTACCATGGTAGATGTTCTTGCTCTTCTGAATCAGCGCCTTGGGACAGATATTAAACTAACGGTAAAACCAATCCCGGATATCATTAAACAAATTAGCAACAAGGAGTTGCCTGGTGTCATGGCGATTCATCCTGATTATGCCGACAAGCTGGGGTGGTTGAAAACCAGGAGTTTTGCGACCAGTTTCCCAGCCGTCTTTGCACGGCAAGGGTTCATGTTTAATGCTCCCTCTGATCTGGCTGGAAAAAAGATTGCGCTCATCGATAAAATCTTCTTCTCGCAGAACCTGGTAGACATCTATGGCGATGGCTCAACCCTTGTCAAAGTAGCAGATGCACTGGAAGGAATCGAACGCGTAAGAGACGGTACTGCCGACCTGTTTATTGGTTCATCGACAAACAGTTATCTCCTTGGCAAATATCAGCTCTTTGATATTACCGTACCCTTTCAATTTTATGAGTATCCCATCGTTAACTCGATGGCAGTGCGATCTGACTGGCCGCAATTGGCCTCTATTCTCAATAAAGGACTGGCCTCTATTTCTACTGAAGAAGTCGCGTCCATTTATCGAAAATGGGTGAATGTCACGGAACAGGAAGATACGATTGAACTCACCCAGGATGAACGCAGATGGCTGGCCGCTCACCCGGATATCGAGTTGGGGTATACCGACGCATCCGAGCCGGAAATCATTGTGAATCCCGATGGCAGTTACAGCGGCATGCTGATCGATTTTCTGGCAGAGTTAAACCAGCGCCTCGGTACGCAAATCGGCCTGGAAATAGATACCGTTCCCGGAATACTTGAGCAGGCGAAAACAAAGAAGGTTGACGGTATTTTGGAGATGCTTCCCGAGTATGCCGACAAATTGGGACTGTTAAAAACTGCAACCTATCTGCCCGCCTATCCGGCCATTTTTGGGCGGCACGATGTTTCTTACAAGGGCCCTTCTGATTGCAGTGGCAAGAAGGTGGCGATAAATGACAAGATTTTATTCTCTGAAAAAATTGCGCAAGAATATTGCGAACAGGCGACTATTGTAAAAGTGAGTAACTCTTTGGAAGGACTGCGCCTTGTAAGTCAAGGAGATGTAAGTTTTTTTATTGGGGCCGGGTTTAATTCATATCACATCAGCAAATACCAATTGTTCGATATTGTTGTCAAACATACATTTTTTGATTTACCGACCAGGTTCGGCATGGCTATCAGGCCGGACTGGCCTGAGTTTGTCTCCATTTTAAACAAAGGCATTACAAGTTTCACGAAAAATGAAATAGATGCCATTGTGGCTAAGTGGGTTCATTCCCCTCCCCCAAAAGAGTTCATTGTGCCTACGCCTGAAGAACGGGCCTGGCTTTCGGAAAATCATACCGTACGAGTGCGAGCGACTGACTGGCCGCCTTACCTGGTCATCAAGGAAAACGCCCCTCCCCAGGGGATTGCCGTTGAATATCTCAAGCTGATCGAAGAACGAACCGGGATCAACTTCGAATACGACGTGACGGACCAGCCATTTGGTGACTTTCTCGAAAACATGCAGCAGAACCAGGGTCCCGATATGACGACACTCATCGTCAAGAGTCCTGAGCGGGAGCAATACCTTGCTTTTACTACTCCTTATATATCTTCGCCTTACGTCATCTTTGCCCGGGAAAATGACAATATCATACTAAAAATTAATGACTTGGAAGGCAAAACCGTTGCGGTTCCTGAAGGATTCGTGATGCAGCAGCAGCTGGAGCGGGATTTCCCCGAGATCAGGTTGATAATGTTTGAAAACGATGAAAATGCCATTCATGCTGTCTCAACAGGAGAAGTAGACGCTTACATAGGCAACCTGACGGTGTCGAGTCACCTCATCCAGAAACAAGGGTTAACCAATTTGCGGGTCGTCGCTGCCACCCCTTACGGTGACCAGGCCTTGTCCATGGGCAATCGCAAGGATTGGCCGGAACTGACCCAGATAGTCGACAAGGCACTGGCCAGTATCACCGAGGAAGAGAAGGCAGCTATCCGCAACAAATTTACAGCCTTGCGTTACGAACAGGGAATCAACAGGGCCGAGGCAATAAAATGGGCCCTGATTGTCGTTGTAACTTCGACAGGTATCCTGTGTCTTTTTCTTTTCTGGAATCGACAGCTGTCAAGAAAAGTGCAACAACGAACCAACGAATTGCAGGAAACGGTCCAGACGCTGACAGTCGAAGTAAAAGAGCGGGAAGCTGCCGAAAAGGCACTGGCTGCGAAAGAAGCTGAGGAACTGGCCTTGATCAATGCGGTCAACAACTCCTTCTTTCTGATGGAAACCAATGGCACCATCGTCATTGCCAACGAAAGTCTGGCCGATATGTACGATAAAACGGCCAGTGAACTGGTCGGCACGAATACTTTCGACTATCTTCCCGAGGATATCGCAGAAAGGAGGCGGGAGCATGTCACTCGAGCGGTTTCGTCCGGGGAGGTATATGTTTTCGAAGATGAACGCTCAGGCCGAATAGCGGAACACCGGCTCTACCCGATTCGGGATGACTCTGGAGTGGTGGAAAAGCTGGCCGTATTTGCCACCGATATAACTGAAGCGGTTGCTACTCAGCGACTTCTTAAGACAAGCGAAGAGGAATTTCGGTCCCTGGTGGAGCAGTCTCCGCTTTCTATTCAGATTTTTTCCCCTGACGGCACCCTCTCGACGATAAATCAGGCCTGGACTGATCTCTGGGGAATTTACGAGGATCCGCTGCAGGATGTCATCGATAAATATAATATCTTAGAGGATGAGGAAGCTCGGGAAAGAGGGCTTATGGCCCTTATTGAACAGGCCTTTGGTGGTGAAAGCGTGGTGATGCCGGTCGTTGAATATGATGCCTCTATCACCTTGGAGAAGCTTGACGTGGCAGAGGGAATAGGGCATTCCCGATACGTTCAACTTCGAATGTATCCAGTTAAAAATAGTAAGGGAGAGGTGCTCCGAGTGGTGGGTATTGAAGAAGACCTCACCGAAAAGATACAGGCCGAGGAGGCGCTAAGGCAGAGCCACGATTACCTCGAACATGTGACCAGCACCATGGTGGACGCCATCTTCTCGGTCAAGATGCCGGAGAGAATCATTGAGTGGGCCAATGATTCGTATCAGGTATTGGGATACACCCCTGAAGAGTACTTCGGTAAGTCTGGAGGTGAATTTTATAGTGATCCTGAAAGTTTCCGGGAGGTGGACTTGCTGCTGGAGAGTGCCATTGCTGCGGGCGATGAGATCGTAAATATCGAGATAGACCTGCGTCGAAAAAACGGTGAAATCTTCCCGGCGGAACTCAGCGCCACCTTACTTCGTGAAAATGGTGAAGTGACCAGTCTAACCGTTCTTGTCAGAGACATCACCGACCGGAAGAAGACTGAAGAGGATATTAAGCAGTACCAGAATCGTCTCAAGGCTCTGGCTTCCCAGCTGACCATTTTTGAGGAGGCGGAGCGGCGCCGGATTGCTGCCGGTCTGCATGATCACATAGGCCAGATCCTGGCTTTTTCCAGGATTCAACTGGCCAAGGCAAAAAAGCAGGCGTCCGATGATAGCCAGGTCGCACTACTTGATGAAATATCCCAGTCCCTGCTTCAGGTTATCGAGGATACCAAGGAACTGATTTTTGATTTAAGTTCGCCATTGTTGAACGAAATAGGTCTGGATGCAGCCATAGCAGACTGGCTGGAGCATCAGATAAGGAATCGACATGGTCTCGAGTATACCTATAGACAGGAAGAATTGATTGTTGAACTCAATGAAATAGAGCGATCGATTATTTTTAGAAATTTCAAAGAGCTGGTGACCAATATCGTCAAACACGCCAAGGCCAGCAGGATAGATGTTCAACTAAGCTGCAATGATGAACAACTCGTCCTCTCAGTGGCAGACGACGGTCTGGGATTCAACGCTGAACTGGCAGACAACAAATCATCAGCGAACGGAGGGTTCGGCCTCTTCAGTATCCAGGAGCGTATGGCCGATATCGGCGGAACAACGCGGATCCTTTCTGAACCCGGCAGAGGCTGTGCCGTGACCCTGACACTTCCCGTTCAAGCAGAATTAATATGACAAAAGAAATAAGAAAAACCACCGTTGCACTGGTTGATGATCATCCTGTTTTTCGCAAGGGACTAAGAATGCTGCTGGAAGATGAACCCGATTTTGATGTGATCGGGGAAGCAGCTGATGGCGTACAGGCGCTTGAACTCATCAATGAGCTGCAGCCGGAAATAGCAGTCCTAGATATCTCGATGCCCGGTCTGAACGGGATCGAGGTGGCCGAGCGAATCTCTGCGAGCTGTCCGGAGACCAGGATAGTGGCCCTGTCAATTCACTCTGAAAAGCGCTTTGTCGAGGACATGCTCATGGCCGGTGCCCATGGCTATATTCTTAAGCAGAGTGTTCCAGAGGATCTGGTAAACGGCATTCGAAGCGTCATGAACGGTGATTCGTATCTGAGCCCATCGATCACTTCAGTGGTTCTATCCGGCCTTAAAACAGGAAAATTCGGCAAACAGGAGTCAGAATCAGAAGCTCCACAGATAATCGCCACCAAGCTCTATCCACCCAAAATTCCGGATAACCATGTTGAGCGGGTGGAAATATTTAAAAAACTGGAGAAAGGCAGTCGCCTGCCGTTGACGCTGATAATAGCTCCAGCCGGGTATGGCAAGACAACCTGCGTGAGCAACTGGCTGCAGAAGCAGTCCACAGCCTACGGTTGGATATCACTGGATGAGACGGACAACGATCTGCGGCGATTCCTGCACTACTTTCTACATGTAGTGCAATCACTGTTTCCCGGCAGTCTTGCCGAGAGTGAACTGCTGGTGGATACGGGTGAGCTGCCCTCGATTCACACCCTGGCGGCAACTATGCTAAGTGATATCGAGCATATCGGAAAGAATTTTATAGTTGTGCTGGATGATATTCATCTGGTAGGCGGGAAACAAGTATATGATTTTCTCTCAGAAATTCTGCGCCATCCACCGCACAATTTTCATATGATCATTTTGGGGCGGCGAGACCCGCTTCTACCCATACCCAAGCTGCGTGGAAATCGCATGCTTGCCGAGCTTAGAATTGGGGAACTGCGTTTCAATCTCGATGAAACCCGTCAGTACCTGCAATTGATGCTGGGTGATGCAGCAACCGAGGACCTGGGAGAACTGCTTCACCAGAAGATTGAAGGCTGGGTAGCCGGTCTGCGGCTTGCTGTTATGGCATCGGATCAGGCAGGTGATCTGAAGCAGAGACTTGAGCGGCTAAAGGGAGATTCAGAATTTATCCAGGAATATCTGATTAATGAAGTACTTGAAAATCAGGCACCGGCCGTACGCGCGGATCTGATGAAAATCTCGATCCTGGATCGATTCTGCGGGCCATTATGTGACGTGATAGCACGTACCCTTGACCATGACAGTGATCGTGAATTTTCCGGCTGGGATTTTGTCAAGGAGTTGAAACGGGCCAATCTGTTTATTGTCAGTCTGGACAGTGACAACGTCTGGTATCGATTTCATCATCTCTTCCAGAATCTGCTTCAGAGCCAGTTGCAGCGAAGCTATGGCTCTGAACTAATTGATGAGCTTCAGATAGTCGCCAGCAATTGGTTTGTGAGCAATGGATTTATAGAAGATGGCATCAAGCATGCGATCGCCGGGCACGATCTTGATCAGGCGGAGCAGATTGTCCAGCAATATCGCCACAAAGAATTGGCGCGGGACCGCTGGCAAGTGGTGGATCAATGGCTTTCGATGTTCCCCGAAGAGATGATTCTGGGGCGCCCGATTCTGCTTCTGGCCAATGGTTGGGTCTGTTTTGTGCGTTATCGCCTGCAGGAACTGGCAGCCCTGATTGAGCGTCTCGAATTAATTATCGGCGAGGTCCCTCTCGAAGGCTCCCTCCTGGGAGAATATAAGTTTCTGCAAGGGTTGCTCAGTTACTGGAGCGGTAACAGTGAGGCGTGTCTGCTGTTCATGGCCGAGGCCCGGGATTCGTTGGAGGATTCCTCTCATCAGCTCCAGGGGCTGATCGAGACGTATGGAGCGCTTGCCCGGCAGATGCAGGGAAATAGCCTGATCGCCATAGAACAGCTTCAAGCCAGGATCCTCGAAGTCGCTAATACAGCGGTCATTAATCGATCCCGCCTCAATGCTGCGTTGAGTTTTGTGCACTTTCTCGAGGGCAAACTCTACCCGGCTGATGAATCTGCAGAGAGGCTGATGTTATTGTCCACCCAAAATGGCCTGGCTTACCTTGAGAGTTGGGCCCACTATATGCGGGGTAATGCGAGTCTGCAGCTCTTTGATCTGGAAAAAGCGGCCTACCACTTCTCGGCATTGACAGACAGGCTCGACTTTATGCATGCACGGATTGCAGTTGATGCTCTGTCAGGACTGGCTTTGACCCGATTTTTTCAACAACATCAACAGGAAGCATATCGTATCTCTGAGGTGCTCTCCGAGTTCACCCTGCAGAACCAGGACCAACAGCTGAAAACAGTTTCAGATTCCCTGGAAGCCAGGCTCCTGGTCATGGACAAAAACGAGGTTGACCTGGAAAATTATCTGCAGCGTGCGGAATCGAAAACCGGCTATTCAGCAATGTTCCTCTTGATGGAGCTACCAGAAATTACTCTGATACGAGTACTGATTTCCCTTGGTTCAAGTTCTGAATTGGAGCGTGCAACTGAATTACTGGCAGGAGTTAAAAAACGTCTTGTTGCGGAACACAATAGCTACCATCTTGTCGATATCCTGGTTCTTGAAACTATGCTGATGTTGAGAACCGAAGGAGCTGATGAAGCCCTGGGCCAACTTGAAAAGGCCCTGGAGCAGGCCGCTCAGGGGGGGTGGGTCAGACCTTTTATTGAATCGGGACAGCCGGTCCTGGAGCTGCTCGCTCGACTGGAACCGGCGACGGTGAAGATGAATCGGCATAAACAGGCAATTCAGCAGAGCAGCCTCGCGGAGCAGGGAGCGGTGGCGGTAGCCGATGCTCTGTCTCCTGCAGTCCTGGATGACCCGCTCACCAACCGGGAGTTTGAGATCCTGATTTTGCTGGCCCAGCGTATGCGCAACAAAGAGATCGGGGAAAAACTCTTCATCTCATCTGAAACCGTGAAATCTCATATCAAAAGACTTTTCTCTAAACTTGATGCGGTCAATCGTCGCGATGTGGTTTCGAAGGCTATCGATGCGGGATTGTTGAAAAAAAAGTAAATCCAATCTGATCTTCCGTAGCCGTTTAACCACACGTATCCCCCAAATAGGGTGATACGTTTCCCTCTTTTAGAGGGATTTCCTTTTACCTTCTTTGATCTATCCTTTCCCCAAACAGATTGACGATAAAGCTGCGCATTCTGCGGCTGAAAGCCGTGTCGGATAATCTTAACTACAGGACGAGTCAATGGCTACTTTGCACCAGAGTTCACCGGGCCTGTCATTTGCGTCAAAGGCCCACTACAAAATGTGTGTCCAGGGGTATATCGATTCCAGCTGGTCGGATCGCATGGGAGGCTTGACTATTACTTCTAGTTTTGAAGAGAACAATAAGCCTATCACAACACTTGAGGGGGTCATTTCAGATCAGTCGGAGCTGGTCGGGATTATCAACAGCATCTACGAGATGCATCTGCCCTTGTTGTCGGTAACCTTTGTGGAGGCGACTTAGTGGCACCATCAAGCTTTCTTGGATGGTGCCAGAATCATTGTCGATGGAAATGAAAGAATGAAAGAGATAGACAAGGCGACAGTTCAATGCAGGATCTACCTCATTTTGGGGGAGTCAGCCTCTCCACCGATATTGGGAGATTCCGTCTGGGGCCTGATGAATCTTAAGTATCTCGGAGGATAACTATGCAATCCATTATGCTGAAACGGTACCTCTGTATGCTGCAAAAAGCCTTGGGTCTAGGTGCACTGGGCTTGGTCCTGCTGAGCAGCTCATGTGCCACCATCGGGCCGAAAAAGGTAGTTTCAAGTCACACCGCCTACAACGATGCAGTGCAACTCACCATAACCCGTGAGGTGCTGGGAAACATCGTCCGGTCGCGCTACTCTGATCCCATGCAGTTTCTGGCCGTCAGCGCCATCAACGCCCAGTTTTCGGTCGGGACAGGAGGGTCAGCCAGTGTTGGAGGACTTGGAGAAACGGGAGCAGTTGGAAGCGTGGGTGGCTCGATCAGCTACAGTGATTCACCAACCATAACCTTTACGCCCCAGTCCGATGCCGGCTTTTATAAATCGTTATATGCGCCGTTTGATGTATCGGAAACCATCGGTTTTGGTCTGTCCTATCGATTTGCCAAGATGAATCCAGGCTGGAAAAACATGACCCTTCTTTTTTCTTTTGCCTCGATAAATGGCGCCAACGATCAGGTCATCGGTGAAAAAAGCAGTCTTTACAACCAGCGTATAGCGGCACTCGCTGGTCTGCTTGAAGGCGGTGCGACATTCCAGCAGGTACCTGACTGGGATTTTGACAGTATGACCATTGCCAGGGACAAGATAACCGCTGAAGATTATGTTGAGGCCTTCCGTTACAACCTCTATTTCATCGATGAAGAAGACGGCAAAAACGTCCGGTTGGCTCGTTACCGGCTTGTTCTGGCCCTGGAGGTTCCTGATCCGGGAGATCCAGAAGTAATAACTGCTTTGACGGCGATTGGCGTGACCCCTGGCAAGAGTGTTTATATATTCAGGCCACCAACTCATGCGACTCCCGGAGATCTTGATCCTGAGTCGATCTGGGTGACACCTCGCTCAATGGCAGACGCGATCAATCTGGCCACTCAGTTCGTCGAAATTCCACAGGACCATAACGCACTCGTTCAGCCTATCAAGTCAATTGCTGCAGATGGTTTGGTGCTGCCGCCTATCGTGATCAGGAGTTCCAAAGATGAACCACCGCATCCTTATCGAATCCAGCACCGCGGCTATTGGTTCTATGTGGATGATACCGATCTCGGGTCAAAGATATTTCTCGAGGTGCTGGTTGCAGCCTATTCTTCACGGGTCGGCTCCAGGGGCGCCCAGGACGAAGGACCGCAGGTTGTCTTGCCGGTCGGAGGTGGATGAGAGCAATGATCGGTATGAGTGAAAATCTGGCGTTGGGGGTTATCGTAACGATCATCTGCCTGACGATCCAGTGCATTGTCGTGTCCGCCATGTTGCGAATCATCTTTTCCCTGGAAATAAGAAATTTCATCAGGCCGACGTTGCCAGGAACGGCAGTCATCCTGGCCACCAGCTTTCTCTATTCGATACTGAACGTATTTTATGCGGCGCGCCCGGGATCAGACGCTGTCAATAACAACTGATTGAGGAGAATACAATGAAAAGAATATGTCAATTTGGGTTGCTTATATCAGCAGTCGTTATCCTGAACATTACCGCGTTGTCCGGACAGGCCGAAGCAGACGCCAAGGCAGGGACGCCAGATGGAGAATTTTCCAGGGATGAGCTCAAGGAAATGATTAAGACCCCTGAAGGCACAGCTGCAGCTCAAGAGGCGCTGGCCAAGGCAGCCCAGAACCCGATCGCCAATATGATAAGCCTGCCCCTGCAGAACAGGACTCTTTTCGGGATCGGGCCTGACGATGATACTCAGAATATCCTCAACATCCAGCCTGTGGTTCCGTTTGGCTTAAATGACAACTGGAATGTGATAACCCGCACCATCGCACCGCTGATCTGGAAGCCGGATGTCGTCGGTGATGGCGGAACGACCTTCGGTCTCGGCGATATTAACGCCACCATGTTTTTTTCACCTGCCAAATCGAGTGAGTTCACCTGGGGAGTAGGGCCGGTATTTTCTTTCCCGACCGCAACCGACGATGTACTGGGAAACGATAAATGGAGCGCCGGTCTGTCCGGTGTGGCACTCGTCCTGAAAGGACCCTGGGTGGTTGGCGGCCTGATAAGTAACCTCTGGTCCTTTGCAGGAGATGATGACCGGGCAGATGTTAATCAGTTCCTGTTTCAATATTTCATCAACTACAACATGGCTGACGGCTGGTACCTCTCTTCTGCACCGATTATCACGGCTGACTGGGAGGCGGACAGCGGTAACCAGTGGACGGTGCCGTTTGGCGGCGGTGTAGGTAAGATTTTCAAGATCGGCAAGCAGCCGCTCAATGCCCAGGTTCAGGCTTTCTACAATGTGGAAACACCTGATAACGGTCCCGATTGGAGCCTGCGGCTACAGCTGCAGTTCCTGTTCCCTAAATGATAGCAAAACCAACAGTGTGTTTAAAAGGTTGTTTGTGAAAAGCAATGATCAAAGCTCTCTCAAGGAGGGAAAAATGAAAAGGCTGATCTCAGAACCTGAAACCCATTTGAAGGAGAAAGCAAGGTGAAAACTAGAATATTTACAGCCCTCGCAGCAGTCGGATTCATGGTTTCCACTTTGATTGCACCGGCCAGTGCCCAGCAAGAAACAAGCTTCTCAGAGATGGCAAGCAGTGAAGCTAAATACACCCCTGGAGATTTCAAGCCGGCGCCCGACAAGATGGAGACCCGGTTCGGAAAGCTGGAATTTCCCGGCGGTTACCCGACAGAAGAAACGGTACAGAAGGTTTACGATGAGTTGGATCTGCAGCGCGCTACCCAGCTTTATCTGGATATGTATCCGGCGCTGTCAGCACACGGTCTCTTGAAGGGCTGGGTTCGCGATTACGGTATGACCGAAACTTCGGACATTGTCGTGATGGCGAATCGACTTGACTCCGCGCCCCTGATCCTCACCGGTAATACTGAGAGCCTCTATTCGTTCTTCGTGCTCGATATGAAGGCCAACGGCCCGATAGTGCTAGAGGTTCCGCCAGGTGTGATGGGGCCTATCGACGATCACAATTTCCTGTTTCTAGCCGATGTCGGGCCGACCGGTCAGGACAAGGGCAAGGGCGGCAAGTACTTGATCTTGCCGCCGGACTACAAAGGCGAGGTGCCGGATGGTTACTTTGTCGTTCACTCGCCGACGAACATGGCGTTCTCGTTTCTGCGGGCTAATGCCGCAACCGTCGGTTTTGGTGATAAGGCCATTAATTTTTATCGCAAATACGCAAAGGTCTATCCACTGAAAACAGGTCCCCGCGAACCACGTGTCATTAATGGCACCGGCACAGCGGCCAACACGCTGGCGCCTGAGGATGCTTCCGCCTTCAAGTGGATGCATGAAATTATCAGTTACGAGCCGGCTGACGCCTTCGGTAAGGAATTACTGGGTAAGCTTGCTTCGGTTGGTATAGAGAAAGGTAAACCGTTCACGCCTGATGATCGCATGCAGCAGATATTCACCAAGGCCGCGCATGAGGGGCTCGCCATGTCCCGTGCAATCTCTTTTGACAGCCGCGACGAAAATGCCAAGGTCTATCCAGACCGCCAATGGGAGAGCCCATATATCACCAACAACTCGACCTTCTATCAGAACGACTACATCAATCTCGGCGCCCGCACGGCCTTCCACTTTACTGCCGATGGCATTACACCCGCCATGGCGGCGCAGATGCCAGAAGGAAAAGGGTCCAGATACCAGACGACCTATAAAGACGGTCAAGGCCGTCCCCTGGATGGCAACAAAACCTATAAGCTAAATATGCTGCCCAAGGTGCCGGTTGCCTTGTTCTGGGCGGTCACCGTATACGATCCGTGGACCCGCAGTGAAATCCAGAGCCAGCCTTACCCAAGCATCAGCAGCCAGCAGGAAAAGCCTCCCGTCGTTAATACTGACGGCACCATAGATATCTACTTCTCTAATGAAAAGCCGGAGGATATTTCTGGTTCAAACTGGGTCAAGACTCTGCCTGACCAGGGTTTCTTTGTCTACATCCGCTACTACGGTCCGCTCAAGGCGTTTAATGAGAAGACCTGGATACCCAATGATGTTGAACTGGTGAAATAATTTTAAATTCCAGCCTCGGGCAGCGCAAATACAGCAGCCGGTGCCCGAGGCTGTCCAGACAGAAAAGGTGACATGAATGAAAACAAAAATAGTAACGACCCTGGCTGTTGCCGGATTCATGGCTGCCAGCCTGACGGCTTTTGCGATGCCGCCCAAGTATACAATGACTACTGATATCCCGGTCTCGATAACGACACCGGATAAGGTTGAAACCTCCATTGGCGCGCTTGAATTCTTTGATGGGGTACCGACAAAGACGACCGTTGAGACCGTCTACGATTATGTCGATCGGGCGCGTGCCACAGAGGTCTTTATTAATATGATTCCAGCCGTCTCCATGTACCATCTGCGACAGGGGATGAGGGACATTGGTCTGACTGAAGCCAACCAGATTCTGATCGCAGAAGATATGCCTGATTCCAACCCCCTGGTGCTGACCTGGAATAATACCTCGCTCTACACCTGGGGATTTCTGGATCTTAAAAAAGACGGCCCTACTGTCGTTGAGCTGCCGCCGGGCGTGCTGGGCGTCTTCAACGATATGTACTTCCGCTACATCGCCGACATCGGTGCGGCCGGCGCCGACAAGGGTAAGGGCGGTAAATACCTGGTGCTGCCTCCGGGTTATGAAGGCGATGTGCCTGAAGGCTACTTCGTGGTGCAGTCAAGAACCTACGGGGTCTGGAATTTCATGCGCGGCTACGTCAAGAAGGGCGCAAAAGAAGCAACCGACCGGATCAAGAGCAATCTGAAAATCTATCCGCTGGCCAAGAAGGACAACCCGCCCAAGACTATGTTTACCAATATGTCGGGGTTGGCCGAGTATAAAACCATTCCACCCAATGACTTCAGTTTTTATGAGAGCCTCAACAACCTGATCCAGGAAGAACCTCTCGATTTTCTGGACCCAGAGACGCGCGGTCTGATTGCCGCCATCGGCATCGTCAAGGGACAGCCGTTTGATCCAGATGAGCGCATGAAGAAAATCCTCACCGATGCGGTTGCAATCGGTAACGCCTATGCGCGAGCTAACACCGTTTTTCCGCGAGACCCTGGTCACCGCGTCTATAAAGACAGCGATAGTGAATGGGTTATGGCCTTTGCGGATAAAGACACCTACTTCCTCAAAGACGGCGCCAGGCGTTTCGACTCCCGTCTGTGGATGCATTACAACGCCGTGGTGGTAACACCAGCCATGGCCCTGACCCAACCGGGTGCAGGATCTGATTACCTGATCGCCGGTCTGGATTCCAAACACCAGGCCCTGGACGGCGCCAAGACCTATAAACTGCATGTACAACCGAATGTACCAGTGAAAGACAACTGGTCAGTAACCATCTACGACACCCAGACCCGCTCCATGCTGCAGACCGATCAAAAATTTGCAGGGATAAATAGTCTGGGCAAGGACATCAAACAGAACGCTGATGGTTCGATCGATATCTATTTCGCACCGAAAGCGCCGGAAGGAATGGAGAACAACTGGATCCAGACCATCCCCGAGAAAAGCTGGTTCATTATTTTCCGGGCATACGGCCCGTTGGAGCCATGGTTGGATAAGACCTGGCGCCCGAGTGAGCTGGAACTGGTGAAGTAAATTTTCAAAGTTAAATACGTAGCGGGGAGGGTTAGAACTCACCTCGCTGAAAACAAAAGGAGCTAAAACGATGAAAATGAAATCATTAGCAACCATGGCCCTCATCTTATTGGTGGTCACCTGCCTGGCGGCGAACGCCTGGGCCAAATCAGCACAATATAAAATGACCACACAGGTCCCGGAAAATGTGCTGATTCCGGATGAAGTGGATACCCGCTTAGGCACACTGAAGTTCTTCGACGGGGTTCCCACAGAAGAGACCGCAGCGAAAGTCTGGGATCAACTCGATTTCCAGCGTGCGGTGGAAAGCATGATTCTCACCACACCAGCAGCCTCTCTGAGTGGCTTCCGACGGTCGCTCAGAGAACTTGGTCCCGATAATGAAACAGCGATGCTTTGGGAGGAGCGTCTCGATTCAAAGGCTCTTCTGCTCACCGGAAATACCTCCGTAATTTATCTCTTTATGTGGATAGATACAAAGAGCGGCCCTGTGGTCATTGATGCACCGCCCAACATTCTGGCTATCGTAGATGACTTCTGGTTCCACTATGTTACAGACATTGGCAACGCCGGACCAGACCGTGGCAAGGGGGGGAAATACCTGATTCTTCCACCTGATTACGAAGGCGAAGCTCCTGAGGGTTACTTTGCAAGCAAATCCAACACCTATGGAAACTGGTTTGTTATACGGGGTTTTCCTACCGGAGATGACAACGCAAGCGTCGTTAAGAATATCAAAGATAATTTAAAGGTTTACCCACTGGCTGAAAAGAATAATCCAAAGCCTGTCAAATATCACGATATATCAAATAAATACATTAATACGTTGCATGCACAGGACATAACCTTCTTCCATGAAGTAAACGAAGTAGTACAGGAAGAACACAACGCCGCATTCAGCCCGGAAGTTCTCGGCATGCTCGCCTCCATCGGCATTGAAAAAGGCAAAGAGTTCAAACCCGATGCACGGATGACAGAGATCCTCAGCGAAGCAGCCGTGGTCGGTACAGCAGCACAGCGCTCCATCATCTGGCGAAACCGCAGTGAAAGCGTAGTGATTTGGCCCGATAGTAAAAGCTGGGAAGTCGGTTTTGCAGGGGGAAGTCATGCCTTTGATCATGAGGGCGTTCGACTCATCAATGAACGCACTCGTTTCCATTACTATGCCACCGGCATTACACCGGTCATGGTGAAGCCTCCGGTTGGAGCAGGTTCTCAATACGTTATTGGTCTGCGCGATTCAAAGGGTGGAATTCTCAATGGTTCCAAAACCTACAAACTGCATATTCCGGCCAACGTCCCTATGAAACGCTTCTGGGAAGTCACGGTATATGACAATCAGACCCGCAGCATGCTGCAGACCGACCAGCGTCTGCCCAGTGTCATGAGTAGCCAAAGCGACGTAGTACAGAATGGTGACGGCTCCTACGACGTCTTCTTTGGTCCTGAAAAGCCAGCAGGCAAGGTCAACTGGATACAAACCATTCCAAATAAAGGCTGGAACGTACTCTGGAGAATCTACAGCCCAACTCAGGTCTGGTACGACAAAGCCTGGCGCCAGGGTGAAATTGAACTGGTTGAGTAGTTAATGATGTTTTCAGGTGTCAGTGTTCGACGAGCACTGGCACCGTAGTTCTAACGAAAAGGAGAAGGGAAGTGGTGACAAAACAAATGGCCAAAATCGTGATGGGTTTGCTGATGTTTGCAGTTCTTGCCATGGTAACCACCGTCTCGGCTGAAGTACCCTCACGCTATATGGGCGGACCGGTTGAACTGGCAACGGCGGATAATGGTGCTACGGTGAATGCGAAGTTGATCGAGGCCTATCCCAAATGCTGGTACACGACGCCCACGGTCGAAGAGATTGTGGATGGCGTTTGGGTGGTTGGCGGTTATTCAATTGCCAATATCATCGTCATTGAGGGCGATGACGGATTAATCGTCTACGACGTGGGCGACACCAAAGAGGAAGGCGAGCATATTTACGCGGCCATTCGTGAAAAGATCAGCACGAAGCCGGTCAAGGTAATCATATACAGCCATTCGCACTACGCCCTGGCTGGCGGCGTGTTTGTGGACGATCCTGATAAAGTGCTCGTCATCGGACACCCGACGCTTAATGAGACGGTACAGAACAACCTGAGTGGCGGCGGCGCACCATCGGTCATTCCCGAGATTGGTCCCATCCTCAGTGCACGGGCACTCATTCAGTTCAGCAACTTCATGCCCGAAGAGGGGCCGGATGCATCCCTCCAAACAAAACTCCAGCTGGGAAGACCCATCGCTTTTCTGCCCGTCACCAAGACGGTCGAAAATGAAGAAGTGATGAATCTTCTGGGGCATAAAGTGCAGTTTTTAACTGAAGGGATCTCCGATGATCACAATCTGACCGTCTGGCTCCCTGAAAAGGGGGTCGTACTGAACAACCTCGTGTTCCCCGGCAGACCAAACATTTATAGCCTGCGGGGGGTGGTTTATCGGGACCCGCTGGGCTGGCGTGACGGACTGAAGATGATTCGCGACCTGCAGCCTGAGGTGGTTTTAAACAGCCACGCGCCTGCCATCGTTGGCAAGGACAACGTGATGAAGACACTCACCGGCTACATGGATCATTTCACGCTGACCTACGATCAAACCCTACGCGGCATTCTCTACGGGTTGGGGCCCGATGACCTGCGGAACTTTATCTATTTTCCAAAGCACCTGGATGAGATGGCGGAAAACACGGAGATATACGGAGAAACGATTCATTTCCCCGAGGCGATCTTCAACTATGCAGTGGGTTGGTTCGACGGGGATGTGACAAAGATATTCAAAGTGGCCCCCAAAGAGGAAGCTGATCGCATGGTAAAACTCATGGGAGGCAAATCTAAGGTATTGACGGAAGCCCGCACCGCTCTTGAGAAAAAAGAGTTTGCCTGGGGAACACAACTTGTTCAATACGTCTATCTGCAGGACCCTATGGATAAAGAAGTTCGTCAACTCAAGGCAGACCTGTTGAGAGCGATGGGCTATCGGGCCATAGGCTCCATTCCCCGTGCATTTCTTCTCTCCGAAGCGCGTGCCCTTGAAGGTAAGGTCGAAATACCGAGACTCATCCCTCCGCAGCCTAAGCTCATTGCGGCCAGACCGGGAACCTTTGTGGATTATTTCCGCGTGCGCATTGATCCTAAAAAGAGCGAGAACACAGATCTGGTTATGGAGTTTGTATTTACCGACAAGGGCAATCAAGCTGTCAGCCTGCATGTACGCAGGGGTATCGCTGAGTTTATCCCGGTGCCATCTGAATACTACCGCCAATCGGATGCGGTGCTCCAGCTCGACTCAGATACCTGGAGCGAGCTCTATTTGAGCACCATCGATCTGAAGGGCGCCATCGACTCCGGCAAGGTTAAGCTCGCCAAGGGTGACGTGAACAAGACCACCGAAGCCTTTGACATGTTCGATCGTTATAAGCCAGGCAAGAATTACAAGGTGCCGCCGTATAGCCATTGATTAGACCCGGGGCCGAGTGAAATTGAACTGGTAAAGTAACACATTTAACGATGTTCGGGTCGGCTTTGTCAGCATCGAGACAGCCCGAACAGGATGACAACCAAGTCCCGGTGAGAACCGGAAAACCTACACTTCGAAGATAGGAGAAAGTAAAAATGAGCAAGTACATTGTGAGTGTGTTCGACGAAGAGAAGGCAGTTTACGAAGCAGCTCGAGCACTCGGACAGTTGCATGATGAAGGCAGCATCGCGGTTTATGAGGGGGCTGTCCTGGCGAAGGACGACAGCGGCAAGGTTCGGGTTCTTGATGGTCTTGAAGAGGCACCCTTCGGTACGCTCGGCGGCATGCTACTTGGCAGCCTGATCGGGATCCTGGGCGGGCCGGTCGGTGTGGCAGTGGGTGCAGCCGTGGGCTCCCTGAGCGGGACACTGGTGGATCTGAACAACGCCGGAGTCAACGACGAGTTCCTCGACGACGTCGCCAAAGAGCTCTCGCCCGGTAAATACGCCGTCGTCGCAGAGGTCGAGGAGGGCTGGACGCTGGCGCTCGACACGCGGATGGAGGCGCTGGGCGGGACGGTCTACCGCAGCTGGCGGTCCGACATTGAGGATGCGCAGATCAATCGGGATATCGAAGCCAGCGAGCGCGAACTCGCGGAACTCAAGCAGGAGTGGAGGCAGGCAAGCGACGAGTCGAAGGCCAAGCTTCAGGCCAAGGTCGACGCCATGAAAACCAAGTTCAAAAATCTGCAGGATCGTGCCGGGAAGAAGGTCGAGACTCTCAAGCAGGAGTTCGAGGCCAAGAGTAAGAAGCTGGATGAGCAGATCGCCAAGGCCGACGAGGATTTCAAGAAGAAGCTAGAGAAGAGCCGCGCCGATCTCAAGGCCGACTACGAACAGCGAGCCGCGAAGCTGAAGCAGGCTGGCAAGCTGGCTGGCGAGGCTCTGGGTTGAGTTGAGTAGAGGGGTTCAAGATGAGTGCGAAAATTCATCAGTACTGATCGCGACCCGCCAGCTACGTTAGACCTGCCCGCTCGCGCTCGATCTCGATTAGATTTGGAAGCCGGTCGAGATCGAGCTGGGTGTCAGCGGTGGGGATTTTGATGTTCGACTGGATGATGCAAGGGGCATCTGGAAATTTAGGGAAAAAATGAAAACTTTAACTACAAAGGAAGATCCTATGCTAGACAATAATTCCAGATTCATCGGTATTTTTGGAGTTGTCGTAATACTATCTCTCACCGGCGTTGTCTTCGCACAAGGCCAGGATCAGGACCAGATGCGGTACCACAGGGATGCGGAAATAGACAAGAATGCTCATCCCGCTGAACAGCCGTACTCGCCCTGGGTGGATCAAAATTTCCCCCAGCGCCCACTTTTCGGCGATACGCATTTGCACACAGCCCAGTCCTTCGATGCCGTCTCCTTCGGCACCATGCTCGGACCGGAGGAAGCCTATCGCTTTGCCCGTGGTGAAGAAGTCACCTCATCAACCGGCGTACGAGGCAAGCTCAGTCGACCGCTGGACTTTCTGGTGGTTGCTGATCACGCTGAGAACATGGGCACCATGACCGCGATCTTGGATGGGATGCCCGAGGTCATGACCGATGAAACCATACGGGAATGGCACAAGAATCTCAAGGCGGGCGGGGACGCCGCCATGATCCCTTACTACGCCATCCTCAAAATGGTGGACGAGGGCACGCCCATGCCCGAGGTGTTGACCAACAAGCGGCTGACCCAGTCGATCTGGGAGAAAAATAACGCCGCCGCCGAGAAGTACAATGAGCCGGGACGTTTCACCGCCTTCATCGGCTATGAGTGGTCGTCCAATGCCGGCGGCAACAACCTGCACCGGGTTGTGATGTATCGCGATGCATCGGACAAGGCCAACCAGATGATCCCCTTCTCGAGTTTCATCAGCGAGAACCCGGAGGAACTCTGGAAGTGGATGGCGCAGTATGAAAAGAAAACCCAAGGGCAACTGCTGGCCATCCCCCACAACGGCAACCTTAGCAACGCCAGAATGTTTCAGGCCACCCAGTTCGACGGCAGCCCTATCACTCGCGAGTGGGCCGAAACCCGCGCCAGCTATGAAACATTGATCGAGGCGACTCAGATGAAGGGTGACGGCGAAACGCATCCGTTTCTCTCACCCAATGATGAGTTTGCTGACTACGAGACCTGGGACCAGGGCAATCTGAACTTGAGTGTCGCCAAAAAGCCTGAAATGCTCCAGTACGAATATGCCCGATCCGCGCTCAAACTGGGTCTCAAAATCGAAAAAGAAGTTGGTGTCAATCCCTACCAGTTCGGCATGATCAGTTCCACCGATGCACACACAGGAATGGCTGCGGCTGCCGAAGACAATTACTTCAGCAAACTGCCCCATGTCGAACCTTCCAAGGACCGCGTTCATCACGATATGTTGAAATTCGGTGACAAGGTCTATAAGGGAACGGATATCAACGCCGCCGGCTACGCCGCAGTCTGGGCTGCAGAGAATACCCGCGAGGCTATCTTCGACGCCATGCGGCGTAGAGAAACCTATGCCACCACGGGGCCGCGTATGGCCGTGCGCCTGTTCGGCGGCTGGGACTTCGAGGAAAAGGATGCCCACACCCGCCGCCCGGCGATTGAAGGTTACAAGCGCGGCGTGCCCATGGGTGGGGAGCTGAGCAAGGCGCCCAAAGGCAAGGTGCCGACCTTCCTCGTTGCGGCCCTTAAAGATGCCATCGGCGCCAACCTCGATCGTTATCAGGTCGTGAAAGGCTGGATGGACAGCAAGGGCGTGCTGCATGAACAGGTCTACGACGTGGCCTGGGGCGGCGACCGCAAGCCCGCCAGCAATGGAAAGCTGCCACCGGTGGGCAACACGGTCGATGTGGAAGAAGCGACCTATTCGAACACGATCGGCGCCACCGAACTGATCGCTGTCTGGAAAGACCCGGATTTCGATCCCAAAGAGCGTGCATTCTACTACGGACGTGTGATCGAAATCCCCACACCGCGGTGGACAGCTTATGATGCCAAACATTTCAAGCAAAAACTGCCGAAGGACGTCCAGATGGTGACCCAGGAACGGGCCTACACAAGCCCGATCTGGTATACGCCAAAACCATAGCAGGAGGAATCAAAATGAACGCTAATCGAATGGTGAGTGCATTAGGAGCCATTGTGCTGATGTCTTTTGCCAGCACTTCGGTATTCGCCGAAACTTTACCCGATTACGGAATAGAGAGTGTTCCTGCCAAGGCAAAGGAATACAGCCCGTACCTGGATCGCGGATATCCGCAAAAGATACTCTGGGGCGATACACACCTGCACACCGGCTGGTCGACCGATGCCGGGTTTATGG
>Ga0316197_10000846_pt1 | contig 21533 bp, 12 predicted proteins | sample OudBiesiAoxic_MG_FD_204939 | JGI IMG/M metagenome (GOLD analysis project Ga0316197, IMG submission 204939) | Coastal sediment microbial communities from Oude Bieten Haven, Netherlands - site A oxic | ecosystem: Environmental > Aquatic > Marine > Coastal > Sediment | place: Netherlands... | reverse complement strand
TGAACAGCGCCCACGAAATGCTCGCGATCTTCGCCCTGCGCATTTCCCGAATCGAGTTACGCGAGACGGAGATCAGCTTTCAGGTCTCTTTCAAGAACACCTCCAACCGCCGCTTCCAGTTTCATCGCGGATCCCTCTCTGGCCATGATGCCGTGCTTCTCGACGGCGACCTCGTCCGCCACAGGCCGGCGAAGGTTTCGCTGGAATTCGAGGAGTCCATCGGTCCAGTCGAGCACTCGTGGGCACCGGGCGAGCAGATCTCCGGAACCCTCACGTTCCCCCGCCCCAACCCCCACGCACTACGCGAGCTGAGTTTCTCAATCAAAGGATTCAACGATCTCCTGCTGACGTACGATGATGCTAGCCGCAGCTACAAAACCAAGGTGTCGTCACCCGAGCTCCAAGACCGCCACACCCAGAACCCACTGGTGCGGGCCGGATCAGTCCATGAAGAACTCACCGCCCACCTGGCGAAAATCTCCGCGGCTATCAACCAGCGAGATGAGGCAAAATTTCTAGGGCAATTTGCGGGCACAGCGGATGCCGATCCAGCGAAGGGAGCCCGGCAACTTCTATCCTCAATGGCAGATGTCCCTGTCAAAGATGTCGAATTGGTTTTGGCGCCAGGCCAGGAACTCGCCCCCGCCGGGGGGGCGGCGCGCCTCCCCAATGTATCTGCCTTCATGGATTACTCGATCGATGGCGCCGGGGACGGTGAACGCTTCCGATCGGACCTCAACTGTAGCCTCGTCCGCAAAGACGCTTCTTCACCGTGGCTGGTCGACGGCTGGAAATTTACGCGGAATCCCCCTTTCTGGCTCCTCGGCCTCACCGCGCGGCACCAGACCGAGCACTTCCTCATCTTCTACCGCAAGGGGCCGACCTCCGAGCGCATCCTCGACATCTCATGCCGCCAGCTGGAACGGGCCTACTCGGAACTCCAGGGCCACTCGCAGCTCAAGCTTGGCGACCGCTATCTCGCCTTCCTGATCGACGAGGGCGACGACTTCGAGACGATCACCGGGATGGCGGGCATCCACCTTCAGGGAGCCGCGAGCTCGAGCTACAAACTTGAGGGTTCGGAGTTTACGGTGTTCAACCGCGCCATGTTCATCAACGATGAGTCTCTGCGTCGGCATACGTGGTGGGGTGAGGCCCGGCAGAAGACTATCACCCATGAGCTGGTCCACCTCATCCTCTCTGGGGACACCCGACAGTTCACTCCCACATGGCTCGTCGAAGGGGCTGCGGTGCATCTCACCAACCAGATCGATACACGGACCCGCTGGGCGCTCCTCCGCTCGGGGCACCTCGACTCGATCTCGCTGTCGAAGCTGAGCCGGGGACAATTCCCAGGGCACAAGCGGGGCGCCCAAGAACTCGGCCTCGAGTACCACTACTCCGGGGAGGCCGTCCGCTATCTGGTCAAGAAATACGGCCTCAGCCAATTCCTCGCCTTCTACCGCTCGTTCGCCGATGTATCCCCAGCCGATCTCGATGCCCTCTGGCGCCAGTTGTCAGCCTCGGGCGGACAGGGAAAAGCCACACCGGCCGCCGTGATGCATGAGCTCACTAACAAACTCTCAGAACTTCACCTAAAAGGGGATCTCGACGAGATCGACAGGCAGGTCAAAGCTGCCATCCGCAAAAAGAAGTAGCGAGCAACGCCGCCGGGCTGATCAGGCAGGGAGGAGGACTAGGGATTGCTAGCACTGCCCACGCCGCCCTCCCTCTCAGATCGCGGTGAAGGCAGGCTCTTAACAGGTTCATCAAAATCGTCGGGGACTTCGGTGGCCACAGCTTTCCCGCAGAAAGACACCGCTGGTTTCCAGAGGCGAGGAGCTGGGCAATGGAGGCCTGCCGGAGAATGGAGACCCATGGACGGAACGCGACAGCCCAGCGCAGGATCACCCTCATCCCACTTGACGTCCACTCTCCCGAAACCGACGATGTCTCCGTTCGCGCTAGGAATCCCGACGACACCCGCCCTCGCCCGGATGGGGTGCAGAAGGGGTTTTTGGAGTCGGCTCCGCCTCATGAAAACCATCTTCCTAATCTGCTTTCTCCTAACCCTACCTTTCCGCGCTGGCGCCAAGCCCAACGTCGTCATCCTCATGGTCGACGACCTCGGCTACTCCGACATCGCCTGCTACGGTGGTGAGATCGAGACTCCCAATCTCGACCGCCTAGCCGCCAACGGCTTGCGCTTTTCGCAGTTCTACAACACGGCAAAGTGCCACTCCTCACGCGTATCGCTCCTCACCGGCCAGTATTGCGTCGCGGCCGGCGACGTCGCCATGTCCCATGCGGTAAGCTCCGCCGAAGTCCTCCGCGACGCTGGCTACTTCACCGCCATGACCGGCAAGTGGCACCTCGATAAGGAACCCACCGACTTCGGCTTCGAGCGCTACTTCGGCCACCTCAGCGGGGCGTGCAATTTCTTCAAGGGAGACAACACATTCCGCCTCAATGGAAAGCCCTGGAAGGTGCCAGACACCGACTTCTATACCACCGTCGAGAACATCGACTTCGCGCTCGAATTCCTCGACGAAGCGCGCACGGCGAAGAAGCCGTTTTACCTCTACGTCGCCTTCAACGCCCCGCACGCCCCGCTGCATGCCCTGCCCGAAGACTACGCCAAGTATAAAGGCCGCTACGACTCGGGCTGGGATCAGATCCGCACCGCCCGGATCCAGAAACAGAAACAACTCGGCCTGCTCCCCGCCGATCTCAAACCAAGCCCGCGCCCGCCCCATGTCCGCGCCTGGGACAAACTCGTCCCCTGGCAGCGCGACTTCGAGATCAACCGCATGGTCACGCTCGCAGCGATGATCGACCGGGTCGACCAGGAGATCGGGCGCCTCGTCGATGACCTGAAGAAGAACGGAGAACTCGACAACACCCTCATCCTGTTCGTCTCCGACAACGGCGCTTGCCCCTACGATCGCAAGAGGCCCTTGCTCGACGTCGAACCCACCGACGGCGACACTTCGTACGGCGACTCCACCGGCTGGGCATGGGCGCGCAACGCCCCGTTCCGCTTCTACAAACAGAACCAGTTCGAGGGCGGCATCAGCACGCCGGGCATCGTGCATTGGCCAGCGGGGCTCAGGACCAAACCCGGCGCTATTGTCGATACTCCAGCGCATCTGATTGACGTCCTACCCACCCTCGCCGACCTCGCGAATACCGAGATCCCATCAACCCACCCGACCCGCCAACTGCGCCCGGTGTCCGGCGTCTCGCTACGCCCCCTGCTAGAAGGACAGAAGCTAGAACGCAAAGACCCCATCCACCTCCAATTCGCCTCAGACTACGGCCTGCGCGACGGCGATTGGAAACTCGTCAACTTCAAGGGCCAGGAGTGGGAGCTCTACAACCTCGCCAACGACCGCACCGAACTCGTCGACCTCGCAATGGAAGAACCCCGACGCCTGCAAGCCATGGTCGCCAAATGGAAGACCATGGCGCGTGAGGTGCTCCACTCTGAACGCCTCGCCAACGCGCAGTTCAAACCAGCTCAACACCCGCGCACCAACCGCGAGTGGACTGTCTTCAGCGACTCCGACACCCCACCCACGACACGCCAGCGCAAGGCGAAGCCCCCGTCTCCGCAGACCATCCGCGCCAGGAAGAACACAACCCTCAGCCGTGAAGGAGATGCCATTCACCTCGTCTTCAGCGGCGATGATCCCGGGATCGCCATGGACTTGCGCGGAGCTAAAGATCTCCCAGCGGGTCCCTACCAACTCACCTTCGATCTCAGCACGAACCTCAAAGGAACCGGCGAAATCTTCCTCACCACCGACAAGTCCACCATCTTACCGAAGGGCAAACGCATCCGCTTCGATGTCGCGGGCACGAACGCTCCCCAGAACGTCCGGGTCGCCCTCGACACGCGGTCGAGAATCCATCAGCTCCGCATCGACGTCTCAGACGGAGCCGGCAAGGCCACCCTTCAAAACCTCCAACTCCTAGACAGTAACGACCGGGTTCTCAAAGATTGGACTGTCACCAACAAGCCGAATCGCCAATGAGCATGAAGCTTGTTCTCATTGCTGTCCTCCTTGCTCTTCCGCTACGCGCTGCGGAGAAACCCAACCTCGTCATCATTTTCACCGACGACCAGCGCCACGACGCGGTCGGCTACACCGGCAACAACGCCGTCCACACGCCGAATCTCGATCGCCTTGCCAAGCGCGGCCTCGTCTTCACCAACGCCTTCGTCAACACCTCCATCTGCGCCATCAGTCGCGCGAACTTGATGATGGGGCAATACCCCCACCGTCACGGCGTCGATGACTTCTTCAAGACACTCTCCGATGGACAGCTCGCCCGCTCGGTTCCTGCCCGGCTGCGCGACAGCGGATATCAGACTGCCTTTTTCGGCAAATGGGGCATTGGCGACTCTGCGGCAAAGACGGCCCTCGGCGCGACCGTCTTCGACTACTGGGCTGGCCAGCCGAAGCAAACAAACTTCTTCCACGACACCGACTGCCGCTACATCGATCCAGAGCCGAACTTCGAGCAGTTGTTCGACCTCGAGACTGACCCCGATCAGCTCAACAATCTCGTCGCCAAATCAGCGCACGCGCCGCTTCTGAAAAAACTCCGCGCCCGCTGCGATGAACTCCATGAAAGCACTGGCCCGCTTCCCCAGCAATGAATCCATTCCTGCTCATGGGCATTGCATTGCTTCTCGCCCGCCCCGTTCAGGCGAATGAGAAAAGCACCATCGTGCTGAAACCGGACGATGACTTCCCCACCCAACTCGCCACCGCCGTCGCCGCAGTCAACACCGGGCAAACCAAGGTGCTCGCGTTCGCCCCCGGCGAGTTCATCATCGAGCACCCGATCGAATTCCGCCTGCGCTTCGGTCACCCCGGCCTGCGCATCCGCGGCGCCGGCGCTGGAATCACCCGCCTCGTTTTCAAAGAGGTCGAAACCGGCATCCGCGCGCACCTCGACACCGGCATCACTCGCCGCGAAACCAATCCGGCACTCACCATCGATGACCTCTCGCTCATCGCCAGCGGCACCTGCGGCACCGCCATCGATCTCTACCCCGGCGCCCCCGACCACCGCGGCGGAGTCGCGCCCAAATCCTTCCGCAACCTTTCGATCGAAGGTCGGAAAGGCACGTGGCGCACCGGCATCCGTGCCGACGACCTCGCCTTCTGCACCTTCCGCGACATCATCCTCCGGCTGGGGCGTGAGGACAGCACCGGCATCTACCTCAGCGGCAAGAGCTCCCCCGTCGACCACCACTTCGACGGCATCCGTATCCTCGGCGGTTACACCGGTATCCGCGTCACTGGCACGGTCGAAGGCGTCTACCTCAACCAGATCACAATGATCGGCACCGACATCGGCATCGATTGGGATACCGACAGCCATGAACCTCTGCTCGCGCTCAGCGGTTCCCACATCAACGCCCGTAGCTGCTGCGTCCGCGCCAACCACCTCCTGCAAGCCCTCATCACCGGCAACCTGTTCTACCAGGCCGACCCGAAACTCCCGTGGTCGGGGATCACGATCCGCACCGCCAAGTCCACTGCCTTCGACCTCCACCAGATCAGCAACAACACCTTCCACGGTCACCCCAATCACACCGACACCAACACCGGCCTCGACATCGCGGCGGCCAGCTCCGCAGTCATCGCTGGCAATATTTTCTCCGCTCTCGACACCGGCATCCGCCTCGGCCACAAAGCAACCGGACTGAAGCCCAGCGGCTCCGTTTTCATAAACACAACGGCGGAGATCGCCGAGCCCAAAATCGAAGACGGTATCCCCGGCCGCGACCGCGATCAGCCCATTCCGTAGTGTAGGCCCGAGCACGTGTGCCTCGACGGCATTCCCCTTCGAGCACGGCCGAGATCTGCGCCGACACTCTAGCCGTTCGCGTCCGGTTCCATTCACCCAGAGCACCCAGGGAAAATTGGGTTCCTGGTGGCGCCTCGCGTGGCGAAGCCGAGGCTGCAGAGAAAGAGGCCGAAGCGAATACCACCGCGCCTCAGCCCAGGAACACCTCCTCGAAAATTATCTTGTTACTTTGTCGACGCTGCCGGGTTTAGGTCTGTCGAACACCTACTCCTTTGGACAAAACCCGCCAGAACCCAAGCAGCCACCAGGCTGACGCATCAAAACTGCTCTCGGATTTCCTCTCCGAGGGGCGCAGCGAAGCGGCCTTCCGACGCCTGACCGAACAGCTCGGCAAGCTTGTCTTCTCGAGCGCGCTCCGCCGGACGAGCGAACCATCGCTCGCCGAGGAGGTCACGCAGAATGTGTTCACTTCTCTCGCTAAAAATGCGGGTGCGCTGAACGATCACCCGGCACTGTTGGCGTGGATCTTCAAAACCACCCAGTTCGAATCATCGAAAGCGCTACGCGCCGAGCGGCGCCGGAGAAGAAAGGTCGATGCCTTCGCAGCCGCCACCGAATCGGAACGCCACCAGCAAGCAATGAACCCAAGCCCCGACGATGAACCATGGCGCGATGCCGTGCCGCACCTGGACGCCTCGCTCGATCGGCTCGGAGAAAAGGATCGCCAGGTGGTGCTGCAGAGATTCTACCAGGGTATGACCTTCGCCGAGATCGCCTCCCAAAATGGCGTCTCCGAAGGCGCTTCCAAGATGCGTGTGAAGCGCACACTCGAGAAACTATCACAGCTACTCGCTTCACGCGGCATCGGGATCTCCGGTGCGGTGATCGCCACTTCTCTCTCCGCCGAGCTCGCCAAGGCAGCCCCGCTCAGCAGTGCTGCACAGTTGGCTGCTGGAGCACTTTCAACCACCGCCGCTAGCACTGCCGCCGCGCAAACCTTAGGAATAATGAGCACAGCCAAAACCATATCTGCCACCGCTGCCGCGTTGGTCGCCCTCGCCGCCATCCCCTTCGCTATCCAGTCGAAACAGGCTGCGGCTTTGGAGGATGAACTCGCCGAGCTCCAAAGCCGGAGCGCCGCCCTCGCGGCATCGAATCCGCAGCCAAATGCCCAACAGATCGATAGCATCGCCGAAGGCACCGAAGCTAACCGCGTGACGGTTGGCGACTTAATGAAGGGCGCCGGCCCGGTCGATGCAGAAGCGCTCTTCGCGGCCGTGGTAGACGCCATCACCACCCAGGACATGATCGGCATGGTCAGAGCCTTTATCCAAATCGCAGAACTCAACGCGGAGGAGTACCAGCAATTGATGGCCGACGTGCAAGCGGTCAGAGGAAATCAGGGAATCAAAATGATGGTGCGCCAGATGCTCACGCGATTCGCGGTGGAAGGCACACAGGCCCAAGAAATGGATCGATTGATGGCCGATGGCGATGCGTCTTCGGCCAGCAAGATGATCAAGAAGTGGGCCGAACAAGATCCCGCTGCGGCGATCGCCTGGTTCCGGGAGAAGCGCGCGTCCCAGGAGTTGCTGGGCACCGCAGTCAACGATCATACAGAGCAAGAAATGTTTGCACTGATGTTGGCGGGGATCGTGCAAAACGATCCGGCCAAAGCGATGCAACTCTACACTGAGTTTCACCAGGATTCGGACATCGACTGGTCCCGCCCGGCGCGCGAACTCGCTAAAGGACTCGCCCCACTGCTGGCCGAGGGTCGTGGGAAGGCAGAATTCCAGCAATTGCTGGCATCGGTCGAGGATGCGCACCTCCGATCAGCCCTGGTCGGCCAGGCGGCATTGGCGGCGTCTCCCGGAGGCGATTACGCGACCGCGGCACGCTTCATCAAAACCAACATCGAAGATCCCGCAGAGCGTGATCAATTGCTCATCACCCAGCTCACCACCCAGCCCCTATCAATCGATGAGCAGATCGAAGCCGCCCGCATCCACCTTCCGGATAGCCTCGGGGCGGCGGTCGAGGAAATCGCGATCCACTGGAGTCAGGTAGGGAACCGGAAACTCCAAGCGTGGCTCGAAGCGCAACCGGCAGGCGAAGTGCGCGACACAGCTTACGTAGCGACCGCCAAATACGCCACGCTCGAATCCAAATTCGAAGAAGCATTGGAGCACACCAAGCAGATAGGCGATGCCGAAAAAAAGATGGAGGTGATGAGGATACTCGCGCCCCGATGGTTCGAACGAGACGAGGCAGCTGCACGGGCAGCGCTGCCGGCCGCAATGATCGAGGAGCTGACACAGGAATAGCGGATTCGCCGATCCAACGATTCAAACGAAACCATGACACGTAAGAACCTGATCATCATCACCGCAGCCGTGACCGGAGCCCTCTGCATCGCAGTCCTAGCTGCGCAAGCCAGTCGCCGCGCAGCGCTGGCGCAAAGCATCGAAGCCGAATCAAAAACGGTCGCAGCCCTCGGACAAAGTGTTTCACCAGACGAAGCAATCGCCCCGGATGGGGCCCCGGGCCCAACTGATCCCGCGATCTCGGCGGAGCGGATCGACAGCGCTGTTGCGAGGGTCGATGAGATCGCAGCTAGCTTCGGCAAGGGGCGAGTCAAGATGGAGGAATTGCTGCGGGACCTACCCGCGCTGCTGACCGAGATCGATGATTTCAGCATCGATGAAGTCCTAGCCCTCGCGGATCGGATCGATGCGCCGCTCTCCGATAACTCCGGGGGAGCCAAGAACCAACTGAAGACCATCCTTCTGCTAGTGGCCGCCGATCACGACCCGGTATCGGTCTTGGAACGTGAAGATGTCAGGACGGGTTCCAGCATCACTGCCATCGCGCTCGGGAATCTGACGAAGCGCAATCCTGGGGCTGCCCTCGATTGGCTGGAGAAGGCGGATCTAGAGGAACTCGCAAATGCACAGCTGCGAAAGGTGGTCCTCTCCCAAGTTCTGCGCGACGACTTCGAAGCCGGGCTTGCGCTGCTCAGGGCGGACAGCGAAAATATGACTCAGGCCTTAGCAACCCTCTCCGAGACACCATTCCCGGAAAAATCGATCGGCCAGGCGGTGGTTTCGATGCGGCGCGAAGAGAACGCCGAACTGATTCCCGCCATCGTCAGCATGATCATCAATAGCGTCGGACTGCGCCGCGGGGTGGCAGGCGCGCGCGAGGCAGCCGAAACCTACCAGCTGCCAGAGGCCGAAGTCGCGAAGTTCCTCATGGAGACCAGCCGAAGCTTCGGCACGAACGAAGCGGGAACCACCATTGGCTGGATGCTCGATGTTCAGACCAGCGATCAACAGCAGCACGCAGTGCCCCGACTGATAGGAATGTGGGCGCGCAACGACTTCAACGCCGCAGGAAAGTTCCTCGGGAACATGGAACCTTCTGCCACCAGAGATCTATCGATCGAAAAATTTTCGGAAATAGTCGCAGCCCTCGATCCAGAAGCCGCGGCTACCTGGGCTTTGGAGATAGAAAACCAGGAGCTCCGTCAGGAAGCACTCGAAGGTGTTGTCCAGAGGTGGCGGACAAGCGCCCCAAGCGCCGCCGACGCCTGGCTGAGAGAAAATGCCCCCTAGTGACCAGTCAGTTGACCGCCGCCACTAGGGTTCTTGACGGCCTAGGAGGGTAGTTTCTCGGAGTAACGATCAAATCGGTTCGACAGGATGAAGAAGGTGGGAGCCCACAAGCCGACAAAGATCCCAAACCGTTCGGCATGAGCCTTGGACTCCGGTTCCGTCCCGCCAGTCAGATACCAGATGGCGATCGAAGCGAGGATCGAGGCGAACCCGAGCACGAAGCAGAGGTTGCTGAGAGGTTTTAGCTGTTTCGGATTCATGCGCAGAAATACGCCGCTCGGAAATCTCTAGATCCAAAATTCATCAGGAATTGGATGCCCTCACCGCGCATCGAACAGCGAGCGAAGAAATTCTTTCGCGATAGATCGGTGTCCATCCAACTTTTGTGGGCTCATTCGGTCGAGCTGGCGCACCATCATCCCGAGCCGGTGCTGGCTGGCGAAGAACTCCCGGTGGGATTCGACGAAGCTCCAGAACAGTCCATCCCATACCGGGCACCAATCCCCCTTAGGATAGTCGCTCATTTTGCGGACGTAGTTCGACCCTGAAATGTAGGGCTTCGTCGTGAAACGCCCACCGTCAGCAAACTGGCTCATGCCGAAGACGTTCGGGACCATCACCCAATCGTAGGCATCGACGAAGAGTTCCATGAACCAGTCGTTCACCCGGCGCGGGTGGCATCCGCACAGCAACATGAAGTTCCCCAAGATCATGAGCCGCTCGATGTGGTGGCACCAGCCGTGTTCGAGCACGCGCCGGATGACATCATCGACCGGATCGATACCTGTCGTCCCCCGATAGAAGGCCTCGGGGATCGGCCGATCTTCAAATTCCCAAAAGTTTCCCGTGCGGCACTCGACACCGAGGTGGACGTAGGCGCCACGAACGAATTCCCGCCACCCGATGATCTGTCGGACGAATCCCTCGACGCAGTTCAGCGGGATCTTGCGCTCCTCGGCAAATTCCAGCGCCCGTCGGACCAGTTTCTCCGGATCCAACAGGCCAATATTCAGCATCGGCGTCAGGACGCCGTGGAACAGCACGCGTTCCCGATGGCTGATCGAATCCTCATAGTCACCGAAGAGCTGGAAGCGCTCGCTGAGGAACTCCTCGAACCAGCGTTCCGCCGCTGCGTGGGACACCGGGTAGTCAAAATCTCCAGCGTCTCCATGGTAGTCGGGGAAATTGCGTTTCGTATAGTCGGTCGCCTCCCGCGTGTATCGGGTCGGGCGCGCCGAAGGATCAGGCGGCACCTCCAGCCCCTTCTTCGGCATCGGCTTCCGATTCTCATCGTCGAAACTCCACCTTCCGCCCGCTGGCGTGCCATCGTCTTCGAGGAGGATTCCCATGCGTTGGCGTTGCTTCTCGTAGAAACGTGCCATGAACGGTCGCTTCTTCCCGCTGAACTCCTCCTCCAGAAGCTCGCGGGGTGACAAAAACATCGGAGTGTCGACGACATGCATGGTCACTCCTGACTCGTCCGAAAACCGTCCGAGTCGCCTTTCGAGGAGATAGTCGACCGGCTCACAAAAATAGAACTGCTCAAAACCCTCTTCTAGCAGTGCCTCCAGGTGATGGGCAATCGTCTTCCCACTTACAAAATCGCGATACCTTACATCGTAGCCGCGCCGCTCCAATGCTGCGGCATATGTCTTCATCGAGGCACGGTGCAGCACGATCTTCTGCTGGTGAAACCTGATGCCCACATGTGGATCGCCGAATACGAGGCTCTCCTCGATGAAGACGACCGGACGATCTCTCGACAGCGCCGGGTGCGGGTCGAAGAGCTGGAACGGGAAAATGAGCGTGCACGAAGCCATGATAATCGCCGAGTTGTCTGGTTCCTCTCGACTACTTCTGCGAAACAGTCGTGGGAATGGGCGGACGCTAGACTCTTACGCTTGGATGCGGTTCATCGTCGTTAGATTATTTTTTTCCACCCCGTGGGGCGATCTCAGACTTTTTGGCCACCCGCGCCTCGAATCATCGCCACTGCCAACAAGGAGTCTTCAGGTCGGCGGAACCGATCTGTCCGATGCCTACAGAAAGTCGACTGATTCCTGCGATTCTAGGCTTGGAAATTGCGCGACTTTGACCATTTTTCTTTATTTAATTCGGTTGCGGTCGGCTTTTGAGGCAGAAACCGCATTCCTATAGTCTGATCAGCCCCCAAAATGCCAGCCGCCCTCCTTAGTCCAGGTCCGATGCACTGCGTTCTCGCCGCTATCCTCTGCATCGCAGCGTCGTTGTGCGGGCCCTCATCAGCCCCTGCGGCAGAATTCCACGTCGCGCCCGAAGGGATACCCACCAACCGCGGCACGGTCGATTCCCCATGGGATATCGCCTCGACCTGGGCCGGCCAACATCCGATCCCACCCGGCTCCACGATTCACATGGCGGGCGGCGTCTACCGCCACCCCGATCGCTCTTGGGATAGCCCCGGCTTCGCGATTGCCTTGCAAGGTCGGGACGGCCAACTGATCACGATCCGTCCGCTCCGGGGCGAACGCGTCACCATCGACAGCAAGGTCGAGATCAAGCCGCAGTCTCACCACATCTGCTTGCAAGATCTGGAGATCACCATCGCGGAGACTGCGGCGTGGGATCGCCGCGTATCAGCGGGAGGACTCGCGATCGACGGCACCGCTGACCTGCCGCAGGGCGGCCTCAACATCCTCGGCGGCTCCGACAGCCAGTTTCTCAATCTTGTAATCCACACCATGCCGAGCGGTGTCGGCTTCTGGCGCCCTGCTATCAATGCGACGATGTCCGGCTGCCTCATCTATGACATCGGCACGATCGGCCCCGACCGCTACCACGGACCCGGTATTTACACGCAGAACGAAACCGGAGTGAAATGCATTGCGGACAATATTCTCTTCGGGATCTATTCGACGACCATCCAAGCCTATGGCAGCAAGAACGCGAGTGTGAACGGCTTCAAGATCACCGGCAACATCGCCTTTGCGCCGGTAAAAGAAGGCGCCCGTCAGCGCTTCCTCATCGGGGGTGGCAAGCCATCCAAAGACATCACCGTCAACCAAAATACCCTGTTCGAAATCCCCCTCCAGATCGGTTACACTGCGCCCTTCAACGAGGACGCGGTCGTGCGAGACAATCTGGTGGTCGATGCCGACATCGGCATCAGCAACTTTCGCAATGTCGACCGCTCCGGCAACCTGGAACTCCAGGCCAACGAGGCCGCTAACGCCGCCCGTCCGGCCGACGTCCGAATCCGCCCACTCGCCCACTCTCCAGGCCGCGCCCATATTGCAGTCTGCAACTGGCAACGCTCCCCCACCGTCCCAATCGACCTTGGCTCTGTCCTCCCCATCGGTGCAGATTATCGCATCGTCAGCGCCATCGACTATTTCGGAGAAGCGCTCATCTCAGGCCAGTACGATGGGGGGAGTATCGACCTCCCAGTTCCGTCGGAGCCACGCACCGGTAAGGGTTCCTTCTGCGCGTTCGTCCTCATCTCCTCTGCCGCAACGCCATGATTGCAAGGCCTCGCCAATCTGTTGGCAGAGCCCGACACCCAACTCCAACTCGAAATGATTCTCACCCAGCACCAGAAATGAAAACACGCCGTCACTTCATCACCAGTAGCGCCGCCGCCTCGGTAGGGCTCGCTCTGTCCAAGTTTGCTACAGCCCAAGAATCCGCATTACGCGCGCCCTTCGGCATGAAATTTGCCCCGCATGTCGGTGCGTTCAAAGCCCACGCGGGATCTGACATCCTCGATCAGATCCGTTTCGCCCACGACCAGGGGTTCACCGCCTGGGAACACAATGGCATGCCGAAAGAAGAGCCCGCCCAGCAGGAGAAGATCGGCAATCTCCTCGCTCAGCTCGGCATGGAGATGGGCGTGTTCGTCGCCTACGGCAGTTTCGACCGCCCGACCTTCGCAGTGAGGAAGAAGGAATACCGCGCGGAGGTCCTGGCCGCGATCGGGGAAGCGATCGCCATCGCCGGGCGCTGCGGCGCCAAACACATGACGGTCGTCCCCGGCAGCGTCGACCAACAGTTCGCCGATCAGGAAGAATGGAACCGGTATGGCGGTGGGCGCCTTGCCGAAGGCTATCAGACCGCCAACGTCATCGACCTCCTGCGCGAGTGCGCCGCGCTCCTCGAGCCGAAGAACCTGATCATGGTACTCGAACCGCTCAACTGGCACGCGAACCACGGCGGCGTCTTCCTCGAGCGCTCCGACCAAGCATTTGCCATCTGCCGCGCGGTCAACAGCCCCTCCTGCAAGATCCTGTTCGATATCTACCACCAGCAGATCACCGAGGGCAACCTCATCCCCAATATCGATTTGAGCTGGAGCGAGATCGCCTATTTTCAGAGCGGCGACAACCCCGGCCGAAAAGAACCCGGCACCGGTGAGATCAACTACTCCAAAGTCTTCGCCCACATCCATGAACGAGCCAAGAAAGATGGCCGCGATTTCGTCATCGGGATGGAGCACGGCAACTCCATCAAGGGCAAAGAGGGCGAACTCGCCCTCATCGAATCCTATCGCAAGGTCGATCCCGTTCCTACCAGATGAGAGTCGCCCGATCCTTTCTGGCAATCCTCAGTGGCACCATCAGCGGCTTCGCTGAACCACCGCACGACCGCGCCTTCCAGATCATCGGTGAAAGAGTCCGCGATCCGTTCATCTTCCTCGGATCCGACGACCACGACTACCTTTGGGGTTCCGACAACATCGTTCCGCTGGCGTCTGAGCTCTCAACCAGAGCCGGCGCACCCAAGAAGCTACGCCAGCCAGGCCCCCCCCTCGGCTACGAGAGGATCCTCAAGAGCACGTGCGACAAAACCTCGTGAGCCCTTGCGCTCTTCGCGGGCACCCATCGCCGAAGCTGGGTCTGATCCTGCACCCACCTTCCTCGACATCACCGGCGCCAAGTACCCGGCCGAATATCAAGGCAACAAGATCCACCCCCTGGACGGAGGAAGTTTCCTGCCGGTTTTGGTGTACGAGAGCATGGAACCCGCCGAGTGGCTGTCCTGGCACGACGCAAACCACGCCGCCGCCCGCAGGAGTAACTGCAAAGCACTGCTTCCAAAAGGGAGCAACGACTGGCAGCTCTACGACCTTTCCGAGGATCGCAGCGACCCGATCGAATTCACCAAGCTCGCCGACGGCGAGGCCCTCGGCAGGGCTGGCTACCACACGATGATGGCCGGGACGGGTTAGCTAGACCTTTGGCCTAGATCCTGCATCTCGTTCGTCGGATCTAATTCAGACTTGCCCGCGCCTGACTTTCAGCCCTAGTTTAGAGTAACCCATGTCCCGTCCCTCCTACCGAACCCTCTTGGCGTCGCTGCTGCCATTCCTCCTGACGAATGCGCTCCGTGCCGACGTCGTCATCAGCGAGATCCTCTACGACTCCGAGCCGAACGCGGCCTGTGATGAATTCATCGAACTGCACAATTCGGGCACTGGAGAGGTGGATCTCAGTGGCTGGTATTTCTCCGATGGGATCGAGTTCGTGGTTCCAGCCGGGACGGCGCTCGCCGCGGGCGGTTTTCTAGTCATCGCCCAAGATCCTAGCAGCCTCACAGCAATCTATGGGTCGGCGGCGCTCGGCCCCTGGGCTGGTGGGCTCAGCAATGAGGGAGAAACAGTGGAACTCCGCGACGCCACCGGAACCCTTATCGATGAGGTGACCTATCGGGACTCGTTCCCCTGGCCGGTCGGCGCCCTGGGATCGGGACGCTCGATGGAGTTGATCAACCCATCTCTAGACAACGACCTCGGGGGAGCCTGGCGCGCCTCCCAACCGCCAGCAGTGCTCGGAGAACTCACCTACGTCACCGCTGCCAGCCAGTGGAGCTACCGGCGAGGGACGAGCGAGCCCCCAGCCGATTGGAACACCCGCAGCTTCGTCGAGGACGCCGAATGGCTCGCCGGCCAGACGCCGATCGGCTTCGGCAACGCCGGCCAGACGCTCAACACGACGCTCGCCGGGATGGTCAACGCCCAATCGTCGGTCTATGCCCGGCACAGTTTTCAAGTCGCTGCAGGTGAGCTGCCGCAGGCGCTCCAGTTGCGCCACAACGTCGACGACGGCTTCATTGTCTTTATCAATGGGATCGAGGTCGCCCGAGAACGCGCGGATGGCGCGGGCAGCTTCGACGACATCGCCTCCTCGTCGCAGCAACCGGAGGGTGAATGGGGGGAGCTCGGACTCGCTGGAGGGGCGGTGGTCGAGGGAGAGAATGTCCTCGCCATCATTGCTTACAACGGGACTCTAAACAGCAGCGATTTCGCCTTCGACTTCGAACTGATCCGTCCGGCAATCCCTGATCCGGAACCAGTGCCGACACCTGGAAAGGCGAATTCCACCCTCGCCGCGAATGCTCCCCCAAATATCCGCCAGGTTGGGCATTCACCGCAGCAACCATCGGACAGTGAAGCAGCCGTGGTCACAGCAAAAGTGAGTGATGTCGATGGCGTCGCCTCGGTCTCGCTGCAGTACCAGGTGGTGCTGCCAGGCGACTACATCCCCGCCCTGCTAGCAAAACCTCACTCGACGCTGCTCTCGAATCCGAACGGCCCACGCGAGCCCAATCCGAGGTACCATGATCCGGCCAACTGGACATCGCTGACAATGCTCGATGATGGCAGCGGGGTGGATGCGATCGCGGGCGACCAGATATTCAGCGTCAGCCTCCCCCCCCAAGTCAATCGCACCCTGGTGCGCTACCGCATCACGGTCGCGGACACATCCGGAGCCTCTGTGCGGGTCCCTTACGATGACGATCCGTCGTTGAACTTCGCCTACTACGTCTACAACGGCATTCCCGATTTCGTCGCGGCCACTCGCTCAGTGACGGGCCAGGCCCCCTACACCCACCCGAAGGAGGTGCTGAGTTCCCTGCCGGTCTACACCATGCTGACGGCGCAGGCGGACTTCGACCAGTGCGTGGCTTACAGCGGCACCCAGATCCCATCCAGCAATGCGGACGCGCGCAGCGCCTTCAACTGGGGGGCGACGTTCGTCTACGAGGGCGTCGTCTACGACAACATCGCCTATCGCCTGCGCCAGCGGAATGCGCGCTACAGCGGCAGTGGGAAGCGGAGCTTTCGCTTCCGCTTCAATGACGGCCAATATATCCAGCTGCACGACAACAACGGTGACCCGTATCCGACCAAGTGGCGCAGCCTCAACTCCCACAAGAACACCGGCTCGCGTGGCGGGGTCAATTTCGGACTCTACGAGGCGGCAAACTCGAAGCTTTGGAACCTGACCGGCAGCCCGGCACCACTGACCAACTGGTTCCACTTCCGCGTCGTCAAGGGTGCCGAGGAACAGCCCGCAGGAGACAACGGCCAGCACCTCGGCGACTTCTATGGCATGCTGCTGGCGATGGAGGACTACGATGTCCGATTTCTCGAGAGCCACGACCTCCCGCGCGGCAATCTCTACAAGCTCAAGACCGGTGGCAACGATGGCCTGAGCATCCAGCGCTACCAGGCAAAGGGCGCCGTTGAGGACGCCAGTGACTTTACCAATATAATCAACCAGCTGCGTAACAACAAGCCCGACGCCTGGCTCCGCCAGCACGTCGATTGGGAGGCCTACTACAAATACAAAGTCGTCGTCGATGCCGTGCGCCACTATGACGTGTCGAACGGTATTACCACCAACAACGGCGAGCACCTGAAGAACCGGAGCTATTTCTTCGAGCCGGACCCTGCGGAACCGGGAGGCTTGGGCAAACTCAATCTGTTGCCATGGGATTCCGACACCAGCTGGGGGCCGAACTGGAACGGCGGCTGGGACTGGCCAAAGAATGCCCTCGACGACCGTGAGGAGTTCAATAAGGAATACAAGAACGTCGTCCGAGAGTTCCGCGACCTGGTCTGGCAGGAGGATCAGATCAAGCCGCTGCTGGATCTCTACCAGAGCCAGCTCGAAGTTTTCCAACTGGCAGACCGGGACCGCTGGACAGGTGCAACCGGCTCGCCCGACCCGGGCTCGCAGACTGACGGACCGATGGCGTCCCGCGTCGCCGATATGAAGAGGTTTGCGTTCGACGGTGGTTCCTGGTCTGGGGGAAATTCCGCCAACCGCGACTTCATCTACAATGCCTCAGGTGAGATTGTCCCGGACGACTCGATCTCGCGCGATGATGGAATTTCTGGTGCTGAAGGCCGCGACGCCTACCTCGACGCGCTCGCCTTCGATCCGGCCATACCAGAACGACCGTCAATCTCCTATACCGGTGAAGCCGGCTTCCCGATCGATGGGCTCTCGTTCGAGGCCAGCGCATTCTCCGACCCCCAGGGTCCCGGGACCTTCGCGGCCATGGAGTGGCGGATCGCCGAGATCACGCCGCTCGGCGGCGGCACCGTCAACTTCTTCGACGCAGGCCAGGACTGGAAGTATCTCGACGACGGGAGCGACCAGGGGTCAGCGTGGCAAGCCGTCGATTTTGATGATTCCGCGTGGGCGGCCGGCCCCGCCCCGCTCGGATACGGCGGCATCCGCGAGACGCCTGAGTTCGGGACCGAGCTCGACCCCGGTGTGGATGGGAGCTCGAAGAATATTGCCAATTACTTCCGTCGAACCATCGAGGTGCCGGACCCGGATCGCTTCGAGAAATTCACCTTCAAACTGCATGTCGATGACGGCGCCCTTGTGTTTGTGAATGGTGTCGAAGTGATCCGCGACGGCTTCGATCCGGGGACAGTCGTCAACTTCGATACCCCCGCCGATGACTCTGGAAACGAAGGGGTGTTCGACGAGTTTCTTGTCCCATCAGAGAGATTTGTTGCCGGGACCAACATCATCGCTGTCGAGGTCCACCAGAATTCCCCTGGCAGCAGCGACTACGTTTTCGACCTCGCACTCGAAGCGACCGAGAGGACGATCCCGGTTGGCTCCAGCCTACTTTTCGAGTGGGATGCGAGCTGGGAGTCGGGCGAACTAGCCACACAGATAACGCAGATTGAGATCCCCACCACTGCGACCCGGGAGGGGCGCCTCTACCGGGCACGTGTCCGCTACCTGGACGACTCGGCGCGCTGGAGCAAGTGGTCAGACCCTCTCGAGTTTACGACCTCGCTACCGGACATCCAACCGCTCCTCGACAATCTCGTCATCAGCGAATTCATGTACCATCCACCCTCCCCGAGCCAGGCGGAGGTAGATGCCGGGTTCACCGACCAGGACGAATTCGAATTCATCGAACTCCAAAACGTTAGCGCGAGCGAAACTCTGAGCCTCACCGACGTGCGCTTCACTAAGGGGATCGATTTCGATTTCCCCGCCGGCACGATGATGGCACCAGGCGATTACCTTCTGGTCGTCCGCAACAGAGCGGCCTTCGAACTCCGCTATGGGAATGCACTCCCCATCGCCGGTGAATACCTTGGCTCTGCAGAATCGAATCTCAGCAATGGCGGGGAGCGCCTAAAACTATCATTCGGCGGAGGCGTGCCGATCCGCGACTTCGAGTATGACGACAATGCCCCGTGGCCAGCAGCGGCCGACGGTGAGGGTTCGAGCCTCGTGCTCCTCAACCCCTCGTCGGTTCCTGATCATGCCCTGGCGACCAGCTGGACAGCTTCGGCGACGAGCGGCGGGTCGCCCGGCCAGGCTGGGGAGGATGGTCTCACACTAGAGGATTGGTTGGCGAGCTTTGGAATCAACGAGCCGGAACCAGATCCCGCGTTCGACGGCGATCAGGACGGGCTGTCACAGTTTCTCGAGTTCGCCCTTGCCGGCGACCCGACACGCTCGCTTCCCAGCGAGCGCCCCCAGGCCGGGACTATCGAGATCGGTGGCGAAGAGTATCTGACGATTACCTTCGACCGCCAGTCCGCCGCCGCCGGTGTGATCTATTCGGTCGAATTCTCCGGAGATCTCAGCACGTGGGAAAGCGACGGGCTGCTGGTCAGCGCGACTCCAGGTCCTGGTAACCGTGTGACTGAGACCTGGCGTGCCGCGACACCGATGACGGCAGATGGCAAGAAATACGCACGCGTCAGGGTGTCTCAGTGAACAAGTCCCTGCTGGGCGGGAGATCAGGGTCGAAGAACTGAGTAATTCACTCGGGAGAGCGCTGCAGAGTCGGCGGAATGTTTGCAAGCAGGGTATCGCCAGGATTTTGATAAGATCCGGCGCCCCGCATGCCGGGCAACTTGATTTCCAGCGTGCACGCCCTCCGCTTGGCATCCGCAGGGAGTGGCTGGCTATGGATTGACCACAGGGCGATTCTCTGGCATGCTCGCGGCAGATCGGAGGGTAACCCCTCGCCCCACCGGGTCGTCCGGAGCGTGATGGCGTTGGAACAAATCCCGAAGATCTGGCGATGGAAGAGGAAATCTCTAGCAATCAAGTCGGGCGCACGCCGATGGCGGTCATCGTGTGGGACATGGAGTTTAGGGTGACCCGATGGAACCCAGCGGCCTGCGCAATCTTTGGGTACAGCGCCGATGAAGCGATCGGGCAGCACGCCTCGTTCATCGTTCCCGAGGACTACCGATCCCATGTCGACCAAGTGTGGGAGGCACTGCTCGACCGAGCTGGCGGCGAACGCAGCTCGAACGAGAACCTGACCAAAGACGGGCGGCTGATCGAGTGCGAATGGTACAACACGGTATTGGTCGACGAGCGCGGGAAAGTGACTGGCGTCGCCTCACACGTGACGCATTTCGCCGAACAGCAGCTGGCTCGACGGATGCTAGCCTGGGAGAAAAGTGCCCTGGTGCTGATCAGCAGTTCGGCCTCGCTGCAAGAGATCCTAGTTGGGTTGACAAACGGATTAGAAGAACAGGTGCCCGGCGCCATGTGCTCGATCCTGCTCCTCGACGATGACGGCATCCACCTGCGACACGGGGCCGCACCCAGCCTACCTGATTCCTATAACAGCTTGATCGATGGCATCGCGATCGGCCCGAATGTCGGTTCGTGCGGAACTGCCGCCCATGACGACCGTCAGGTCGTCGTCGCGGACATCGCCAGCGATCCGCTGTGGGCGAACTACCGCCAACTGGCGGAGGAGCACGGCCTGCGCTCCTGCTGGTCGACCCCGATCCACGATGGGAGCGGGAAGATCCTGGGCACCTTTGCGATCTACGGCAGCGAGCCACGCGAGCCGACCACCTTGGAGCTGGAGCTGATTGCCCGGGCAACCTACATCGCTGGCATCGCAATCGAGCGAAAACTGACCGAGCAGGCGATGCGTGACAGCGAGGAGAAATACCGCATGCTCTTCGAGAACGCTGGAGATGCCATCTTCCTCATGCAGGGCGAACGGTTTATCGATTGCAACGCCCGCACCTTGGCGATGTTCGGCTGCGAAACCCGTGATCAGATCGTCGGTCACCGCCCGCACGAGTTTTCACCGCCTGTCCAGCCCGATGGCAGGGGTTCTCTTGAATCGGCCACCGAAAAGCTTGCGGGTGCCATGGCTGGAAAGCGCCAGTTCTTTGAGTGGTTGCACCAGAAGTTGGACGGAACTCTTTTCCTTGCGGAGGTCAGCTTGATCACCGTCGAACTCAAAAGCGGGAGATTACTCCAGGCGGTCGTGCGCGACATCAGCCGCCGCAGGGAGGCAGAGGAGGAAATCCGGGAACTGAACGCCGACCTCGAACGCCGGGTCGAGCAGCGCACGGCTGAACTGATGGCGGCGAACAAAGAACTGGAGGCATTCAGCTACTCGGTCTCACACGACTTGCGCGCTCCGCTCCGAGCGATCAACGGCTTCTCGCGGATCGTTGCGAAGAAGTATGCCGGACAGATTGATGAGGAAGGCCTGGAGCTGCTCGGGCAGATCAACAGCGGCGCGAAGCGGATGGGGCTCCTCATCGACGAACTGCTCACCTTCTCCCGCCTCGGTCGCCAGACGCTAGAGCCGGAACGGATCGACATGGAAGCGCTAGCGCAAGCTGTCTTCGATGGACAGGCCAAGTTCGATCCTGGCCGGAAGGTGCTTCTGGATCTCAAGCCGCTGCCGAAAGCTTTCGGCACCGAGGCGATGATCCGACAGGTATGGGTCAATCTGATCAGCAATGCCATCAAGTTCACCAAGGAGCGGGAGATAGGCGAGATCGAAATCGGTGCCAAGATC
>Ga0316197_10000845_pt1 | contig 21534 bp, 19 predicted proteins | sample OudBiesiAoxic_MG_FD_204939 | JGI IMG/M metagenome (GOLD analysis project Ga0316197, IMG submission 204939) | Coastal sediment microbial communities from Oude Bieten Haven, Netherlands - site A oxic | ecosystem: Environmental > Aquatic > Marine > Coastal > Sediment | place: Netherlands... | reverse complement strand
GGACAACGGATGCCGCTCGCAGGGACGCCGTGGAGCACCGAAGAGAACGATTGCTTCCGCTTCTATCTCCACGAGATCAGCAACTGACGCTTGGAACTCAACCTCGCTCGGCGCGGCGGATCCCCAGATTGACGATCTTCTGGAGGAGATTCGGGTAGGTCATCCCGGCGGCCTTGGCCGCGCCCGCAAACTCCTCGAACTCGCCGATGTCGGGGTTGGGGTTGGCTTCCAAGAAGTACAGCCCACCCGACGCGTCGAGCCGAAAGTCGATTCGGACGCATCCGTCGGTGCCGAGTCGCCGGCAAATGCGGCGCGAGAGCCGCGCGATTCGGCGCTCCATCTCCTCGGAAAGTCCCTTTGCTCGCCCGATACGTACACCGTACTTTTGCTGATACTCCACGTTCCACTTGACCTTCCGAGTGGCGATCTTGGGCGCGTCGTCGGGAAGCTTGTCGAGGAAGATCTCCCAGGTTGGGAGCACCTGCAATCGGTGGTTTCCGAGGACCGAGACGTAGAGCTCCCGGCCCTCGATGTATTGCTCCACCACGGCGTCCGTGCGGATCTTCTCGTGAATGAAGGCCACCCTTTCTTCGAGGGCCTTGTCGCTGTGCACGACGGAGGCCTGCGAGATTCCGTAGCTTCCCTCTTCGATCAGCGATTTGACGATGAGCGGGAATTCGAGCCGCTGGGGGGGCTTGATCTTTCGGTAGCGGGGAAAAACACGAAACCTCGGCACCTGAATCCGGTGGTAGGCCAAAACCTTTTTCGACAGCGCCTTGTCGCGGGCCAAGAGGAGACCTCGCGGATTGCAACCGGTATAGGGAGCACGCTGCAGCTCCAGGTAGCCGACCACATGCGCATCGAAAATCGCCTCTCCGTCGAACTCCTCGAGAAGGTTGAACACGACGTGCGGCTTGAACTCTTCAATCGCGGTACGAAGCGGGGCGAGCTCGTCGCTCAAGCCGACCATCAAGACCTCGTGTCCGAGCGCGCGCAGACCCTTACGCACCTCGAGCTCGGTCTTGAAAGGTGCGACCTGTTCATCGGAAAGGCCGCTGATGTCCTCGGGCGGGATGAGACTCTGATGGACGAGAACGATGATTCGCCGTCGCTTTACAGTGGATGCCATGTGTCCCGCCGGTGCAGAAGGTGCACGGTGTGCACCGTCAACATGATGGCAAAGTCGAGCTTCGTCTGACGCTCCCCCTTGGTGAGTCGGAGCCTCAGCTCGCGACACCGCCCGATGATATCACGAAGCACCTGGTCGACGGTGAACTGATATTCGCCCGTGAAAGTCGAGATCTGCTCTCGAATTTGGCGGCGATTGCGACGTAGAAATGCGGCTGCAGTCTCGTTGTTCCGATAGCGCGCGGAGTCGCTGAAGATCTTGAGAAGGTCCCTGTCATACTCGTCGCTAAAACCCGGGCTGTAGTGTTCCTGCCGGCGTTCGTAGTGGCGGCGCAGCGTGTGACGGAGTCGCGGCAGCGAGTATGGACGCGCCCGTGAGCTTACCTGCGGCTTCTTATCAGCGAGGTCGGCGACGAGTGCGTCGATGTACTCGAGCTTTTGGAGCGCGGACGAATGGGCGTACTGCCTCCGCCAGTTGGAGCGCGGGGCGAGCCAGACCGCGAAGGTTTCGGCGAAGTCTTCCACCGGATGGGCCTGCGCGTACCAACCGTCCAGGTGTTCCACGAATCCTTGGCTCATGGGGTTGGGCCGGTAGAAGTCCGGGTAGGGCTCGGACGCGTGGCCGAATGCCCGCTGCCAGAGCTTTCGCCGCTGGAGGTTGTAGGCGTGCTGCAGCGCGTGCCCCGCTTCATGGCGAAGCAGGCGCATGCACTCGACGCGAGTGCCGCCCTCCACCTCGAACATCATCTGTCGTTCGAGCCGCATCAGCCGGGGATGCGCGAGATAAAACGGCACTCCGACGCCGGGAATGCCGTCCGGAGAGCACCACTCATCGCTCAGCCAGAAGTGGATACGAAAGCGCCGAAACCCAGCCATGTCCAGCTCTTCGCGGAGGCGTCCGACGCAGTCCTCTAGCCAGGTGCCCGCAATGGTGAGACCGAGCGCGCTCAAGCGAACGTCGAGGAGCTCCTCGGTTGGCAGACTTTCCCATTCGACGGGCACAGCCGGCGCAGCTTGACGGATCTATCTGCACGCCACAACAGCCTTCAAAGCCGGACTCACAGACGCAGACGACTTGCTGGGAGCTGTCATCGCATTCGCATGAGGACGAGCGAGCCCGATCGAGGCAGTCGCCGTTCATGCAATCAACGCCCACGCAGTCGTCTACCAGGGAAGCCGCTCGCCGTTCGCGTGCCAGAAGCCTCCGGAGTCCTCGAGGCGAAGCCCGTCGATTCGCGAGATCAATCCGTTCGCCGATTGGGCTGCCGGGATACCGTGGTGGCCGGTCATCCCCGTCGCGACGAGGCCCGGGTGGAGGATCGCGACCGAGATGCCCTTGCTGCGAAAGTCGTGCGCCAGATTCACGCCGGCCATGTTCAAGGCCGCCTTCGCCATGCGGTAGCCGTAGTAGCTACCGGAGCCGTTGTCTCCGATCGAGCCCATCCGGCTGGTGATGAGTATGATCTTCGAGCCCTTCTCGAGATGCGGGGACAGGATCGAGGTGACGCGCAGTGCGCCGAGGGCGTTCACTTCGAACTGCTGCCGGATTCGGTCGAAGTCGAGGCCGTCGAAGGATTCGTTTCCGATGATGCCAGCGTTGTTGATGAGCACGTCGATCCGGGTCTCGCCAAGCTCCCGCGACACCGCTTCGAGGGCCGCCTGGTCGGTCACATCGACCTTTTCGAAGAGTCGGACTCCGAGCGCCTCGAGCTCCGGGCTTGCTTTTCGACAAAGGGCGATGATGTCGTCGCCGCGCGCGCGGAGCTGGCGGCTGAGCTCGAGGCCGATGCCCTTGTTTGCGCCCGTGATCAAGATCGTTGCCATGGAGCCCTCCTCGGTTCGGAGGCTATCATAGGGCGCCTACCGTCGTGTCGAGCCCAAGGCGCTCATCGAATGGGGACGCAGAGCCGATCTCCTGCGATGACCTCGCAGCCGAAGCCCGCCGGCACGTCGCAGTCAGCGTCGATTTCGCAGCGCTCCACGCAGACCCGCGCGCCGATCGGACCACCGAGGATCGCATGATCCAGACACGCGCCTGGTAGGCCGTTGAATTCGGAGATCGGACAATCGAGATCGTCGAAGCAGCCGACCGTGCAGATCGCGTTCACGAAATCGGTGTACCGATCGGCGGGCAGGGCGAGCTCTTCGCAGTACTCGCCTGCGAAGCAATCGATGTTCGAGTAGCAGACTTCGTACGTGATCGCCTTGGGACCGGGCTCGAAGACATCATCGTAGTCTCCGATGAAGATGCAGCCGGAAAGCATCGAGGTGAACGCTGCGATTCCCAACCATGTAGCGCGTCGAATTAGATTAAGTTTCATGGCGAAAGCCCTCTCTAAGCAGATAGACGTCCCTGCCTGCCAGCGATTCAACTGAGCGCTCTCCCTTTCATTTCGTCGTGAATTGCGGCCTGATTCCGCTGTCTACAAGCGCCCCGTACAGGTGGTATCGTGCCTCACCATGGCGACCTCCGGACCGGCGCGTCTTCTATTCATCGATGGCTTCATCAACCTCGTGTTGGGCATCGCGCTCCTGTGCTTCGATCCCGTTGCCGGGTGGCTGGGTGTTCCTGCCTCCGATACCCTGTTCTACCCAACGATCCTTGGCGCCGTCTTGTTTGGAATCGGCATCGCGCTGTTCTGGGAAGGCATCCGTGGCGACACACAGCCAGGCGGCCTCGGTCTTGCCGGGGCCGTTGCGATCAACCTCTGTGGCGGCTTGGTGCTGACTGCCTGGCTGCTTTTCGGCGATCTAATCCTGCCCTTTCGAGGTCGAGTGATTCTTTGGGGCTTGGCCTCGATTCTGGTGCTGATCAGTCTCGTGGAGCTCACCATGCGTGCCAAGCACCGTCCGGATGGCTTGCGCTAGCTAACCACAAGCGCTTTCCCCGGCTCGGCGGCCCGCGTAGACGCAATCGGCGATCGACAGGCCGCTGACATATTGGCGGGAGCAAATGCCGACGGCGTTGCGGCCTGCAGCATACAATCCGGGGACGACGCCTCCGTTTTCGCTCAGGACTTGGCCGGTCTTCTCGTCGACCGCGAGCCCGCCGAGCGTCATCACCGCGCAGAGGTGGCGCTTCGAACCGAGCGAGCAGTCGATCGCGTAGTACGGACCGGTGCTCAGCGGGTGCACACTGTCCGGCGCTTTGTCGAAACGGTCCCTGTGAATCCCCCGAGCCACGGCGTCGTTCTCATCGAGCGTCTTTTGAAGCGTCGCACGCGGCACATCGAGCATCTTCGCCAAGGCATCGAGGTCTTCGGCCTTCTTGCAGTTGAGATAGAGGTTCATGAGCGCCGCCGCCCGCTGAAACCATTGGAGCTCACCCGGCTTGGACTGTTCGTGGGCGAGCTTCTTGAGCTTCTCATCGATGATGAGCGTGGCGACGCCGTGATTCTCTTCTACCATCGCCTCGCCGATCTTCGCGCCATACCAGAATTCGTTCGCAAAGCGTTCGCCCTTGTCGTTGACCAACACGCCCTGCGCGAATGCGTTTGGCGGGTAGAGAAAACGCCACGCCGAGGCTCGATGCATCTGCTCGAGCTTCCCCCCCACGCTGTGCCCGAGACGAATCCCCAGGCCGTCGTCACCCGCCGTTCCGAGGGGCAGGCCGGGGACGAACTCCGGTAGGTGTTCGGCAACCATCTCACGATTGAAGACGAAGCCGCCGGCGCAGAGGATCAGGCCGCGACGGCTTCGAATCCGCTTCGGCTCCGAATGCCGGCTCTCGATGCCGTCGCATCGTCTTCGTAGCCATCCCGCCAGGCCGGGCGCGATCTTCGCGATTGCGGTCTCCAAGTCGTGCAGCCGCTTGTGAAGGCTCCGCCAAAAGCGCGATGTGATACGTTGGTATTCCGCGCCGAGCACGCGGCCGCCTCGGTCGACGATCAAGCGGGTGACCCGCGCCTGCAGCTCGATTCGCACGCCTTCCGCAGTCGCCGTTTGCCGGAGCGGCTCGATGATGTTCGCACCGGGAAAGGCTCCACCGTCGGCGCGGTGGCCCCGCGGGGCCGGCTTTGCGTGATCACTGTAAGGAGGAAAGGTCTCGTTCCCGGAGTAGTAGAGATGGTACTCGTTGGTCGGATACGAAGTCTTGATCGGGCAGAGATTAGGCAGGAACGGTACGCCGCGGTCGGTCAGCCACTTCACGTTGTCCGCGCTGGTTTCGCAGAAGTCTCGCAGGGTCTCGTCCGAGACGGCGTCCTGCACCTCCATCGATAGATATCGGTACATGTTCTCCACCGTGTCCTGGACGCCCGCCTCTTCCTGAATGTGGGTGCCGCCTCCCGCGTAGAACACTCCTCCGCTGATCGACGTAGCGCCGCCTCCTTCGAAACGGTCCAAAACGACCACGTCGGCGCCGTGCTCACGCCCTTCGATAGCGGCTGTGATGCCTGCGGCGCCCAAGCCCACGACGACCAGATCTGCGAAGTCATCCCAGTGCGCGCCTTCTACGTGTTCGACTACGATCGGGCTCAGGCTGCTCATCTGGATTGCGCAAGCTAGCACGCCGGTTCAAGTTCGGTAGCGACACATGGAGCTCCCCGTCGATCCCAATCAAGTCGGCCCCGTCTGCCTGGTGACCGGTGGCAACGGCTACGTTGGAAAGCATCTCGTTCGCCGGCTATTGGAGCTGGGCTGTGAAGTGCGCGCGCTCGATCTCGCGCCGTTTGAGGGCGACGCACGCGTCAAGAGCATCGTTGGTGACATCCGCCGAACGAGCGATCTCGGCCCTGCGTGCGAGGGTGTGGACACCGTCTTTCACACTGCTGCGATCATCAACACCCTCACTCTCGCGCGTGCGAGCGTTCGCCGCCTCGTCTACGGCGTCAATGTTCTCGGAACCGAATGCGTGATCCGCGCTTGCCAGGCCGCTGGGGTGAAGAAGCTCATCTTCACCAGCTCGATTACGGTCGCGGTCGACGGCCCGATTCGCGAGGGAGACGAGACGGCGCCCTACGTCGGAACCAACGGACTGCCCGACCTCTATTCGCAGACCAAGAGCCGAGCCGAAAAGATGGTACTCGAAGCCGACGACCCCAAGGGACTCCGAACGGCGGCGGTTCGGCCGGGCGGTGTATGGGGGCCCGGTGAGGGCGCCATGATGGTGCAGGACTTCCTCGAGCACCTGGCTGCTGGGCAGTTCAAGCTCAAGATCGGCGATGGGAAGTCCGTGACGGACAACGTCCACGTCGATTCAGTAGTCGACCTTCACTTCCTCGTGGCTAAGAAGCTCAGCGACGATCCTGGGCTCGTCGGAGGCCAAGCGTACTTCGTGAGCGACGACGAGCCGACCAATCCCGTGGACTGGTACCGGCCGATCGTCGAAGGCCTGGGGTACACCTGGCCGAAGCTCCACATCCCCCGCCCGCTTGCCTATGGCATCGCGTATCTCGGTGAGGTCGCCCACTACTTTGGCGGCCCGTTTCCCATGCTTACCAGGCGTTCGGTATTGTCGATCTGCAACGATGCGTCGTTTCGCGTCGACAAAGCCCGCACCGAGCTCGGCTACGAGCCCCGAACCAGCGCGGCGGAAGGCATTCCCTCACTGATGCCGGAGTTCCGAGCGACACACGACCGTTTGAAGGTGGCGCCATGATCAAGCTCATTTACCTGCTTTGGCCTCGGCGGCGGATGGAGCCAGCAGCGCGCCGACTCGTGCTGCTCGATCGCTGCGCACCAAGGCTTCTCGATTCCGGCGCTCGGTATCTTTTAATGAACATCGATGACGACTTCGCCACCGTGCCGTCACCGACGCCGACGACCAAGCTCACCGATCCGTTCGCGGCCGAGGTCAGCATCTGGGTCGACGATTTGGAAGCACGCGGCGCTCTCGAAGCGATTTTGCTCGACGCGGACTTCGACATCGCCGGCTATCGCGTCCGCGAGCACCTCTACACCGACTATGGGGGCAACGAGCACGGCGCGCCTCGCAACTGGCCCGATGGAGAGCGCTCGCCATACGTCATTTCGGTGACCCCGCTAGAGCGACCAAAGCGCATACCCAAGGACCTCTGGATGCGGCACTGGTTTAATCGTCAGGGGCCGATGTCTGAAAAGATGCAGCCGCGCGCCCGATACGTCCGAAACGTCGTGGAAGAGGTCCTCACACCCGGCGCCGTACCGTACGAAGGCATCGTCGAGGAATCCTGGCCATCCCCGGCCCACATGACCAACCGGTACATGTTTTATGGGGCCCGCAATCGATTCGAGCTCCTGCGGAACATGGGGATCATGATGCAAAGCGTGGCGGCATTCCTCCCTATCTGGAAGATCACCAGTGTCACCATGAGCGAATACTACATCCGGAGCCGGGGCGGGTAGAGGGTGGTTTTCTGCTGGACCGCGGACCCAACCCTATGAGTACACTCTCAGCTCCAATGCCAACCGATCGACGTGATTTCCTGAAGCTGTCGGTAGCCGGGGCCGCCGCGCTCTCGACGATGAGTGCGGGTGCGACCCTGTCGGGTTGTACGTCCGCCGGGCCTGCGTCCGGCATGAAGCTCCTTCGTCCCGAAGACGTGGAGCTCTTGCGTGCCCTGGCTCCTGCCGTGATGAAAGGTAGGATCGCGCCGGGCGACACGACCGCGATCGAACGAACCCTGAAATCGTTCGATACCTTGCTGGTCGATCTTTCCGAGCCGGTCGTTGCAGGCGTGCACCAGGCCTTCGACGTGCTGAGCTTTGGGCTGAGCCGCGGGCTGATGACCGGCCAGTGGTCTTCTTGGTCCAAGGCTTCGTTGGAAGATGCCGAGAGCGCGCTGGCGCGTTTGCGCGACAGCGGCATCGGTTTGTTGAACGCGATCTACGCGGCGGTCATCAGACTCACCATCAGCTCCTACTACCTGATTCCTGAGAACGCACTGACGACGGGGTACCCCGGCCCGCCCAAGAAGGTCGCAAGCCCAGTGCCTATCGTGGCTCCGACGCCAGAGAAGGTCACGCCATGACCGATCTCTCTCAAGTGATTCTGGGCAGCAGCACCGACCCGTACAACAAGGCGGCCGAACGCGGCTGGGACATCCGTGACGCCAGCAAGCTCACGTCTTCACTCGAGCTCGAAGCAGACGTGGTCATCGTGGGGACCGGCGCGGGCGGAGGCACGGCGGCCGAAACCTTGAGCAAGGCTGGGCTGCGTGTGGTTTTACTTGAAGCGGGGCCCCTGAAGACCTCGAGCCAGTTCGACATGCAGGAGCGCGCGGCCTACCGCGACCTCTATCAAGAAGGCACGGGCCGCGGCACCAAAGACGGGGGCATGGTCATCTTGCAAGGCCGCTCGGTCGGAGGCTCCACGACGGTTAACTGGACGACGAGCTTCCGCACCCCGCCCGAGACGCTGAAGTTTTGGGCGGAGCAGATGGGCGTCAGCGGCTGCTCGGTCGAAGAGATGGCGCCGTACTTCCAGTACATGGAGCAGCGTCTCAACATTCACAAATGGCCTCAGGCGCCCAACAACAACAACGCCATGTTGCAGCGCGCTTCGGAGAAGCTCGGCTACTCTTGGAACACGATTCACCGCAACGTACGGGGCTGCTTGAACCTCGGCTACTGTGGGCTTGGTTGCCCGGTCGACGCCAAGCAATCCATGCTCGTCTCGACGATTCCCGAAGCCCTCGATAACAAGGCCACGCTCGTGCACCGCGCGCGCGTAGTCAACGTGCTGCGCAAAGGCGACGTCGTGACTGGGGTCGAAGCGGAGGCCCTCACCGCCGACGTCCGAGGGACGACCGGGCAAAAGATTACGGTGCGCGCAGCGCGTACCATCCTAGCCGGCGGCGCGATCAATTCGCCGGCGGTCTTGCTGCGCTCGAACGCCCCCGATCCGCAAGGCCTCATCGGAAAGCGCACGTTCTTGCACCCGACGACGTTGACGATGGCAATCTACGAAGACTCGATCGATCCGTACTATGGCGCGCCACAATCGATCTACTCCGACCACTTCCAGTGGCAGAACGTCAACACGGGTCCGGTCGGGTTCAAGCTCGAGGTCCCCCCGCTTCAACCCGCGTTTGCCGCAGGGTTCTACTCGGCCGCTGGTGAACAGATCTCCCAGAGCATGGACCAGCTCTCGCATACCCAGTGCATGATCGCGCTGATGCGCGACGGCTTCCACGAGCAAAGCCAGGGCGGCGCGGTCGAGCTCAACGACAAAGGGCAGCCCATCGTCGACTACCCGATCAACGACTACCTGATCGAGGGCGTGCGCAGGGCGTTCAACGTGATGCTGGAGATGCAATTTGCCACGGGCGCCAAGTCCGCGCGGCCTGCGCACAAGCAGGCGAAGCACTACATGTCCTGGAAGGAAGCCAAGGCAGCCGTCGCCGAGCTCGATGTGGTCGCCCACAAGGCAACCGTCGGCAGCGCGCACGTCATGGGGGGCTGTCCGATGGGCGACGATCCAAAGCGAAGCGTCGCCGGCACCGATGGCAAGTTCCACCATCTGGACAACCTCTACATCATGGACGGCTCTCTCTTTCCAACCAGCATCGGCGCGAATCCACAGCTCTCGATCTACGGCCTCGTCTACAAGCTCTCGCGCAACCTCGCCAAGCAGTTTCAGGCTTAGGCGCTCGCGTGGTTGCTCCCACTTTTGTCACCTCAGGCTGTTGAGGAATCCGAGAAGGTGTTGGTTCACCGTTTTGGGCTGCTCCTGCTGCACGAAATGGCCCGCGCCTGGGATGAGCTCGATGCCCCGGAGGTCGGCGACCCGGCTCGGCATGGTTTCGAGAGTCTTGGGCGTGATGATCTGAAGCACGGGGTCTTTCTCCCCACAGAGAAATAGCGCGGGTTGCTCGACTTGGCGGCAACCATAGTCCGGGTCGAGCTCCCAGTTGAGGTCCATCGCGCGATAGGAGTTGAGCCCACCGATGAACGCCGCCTCGGGCCCCTTCTGCATGTACTCCTCGACCAGATAATCGAGGTCTTCTTCGCTGAGCCAGGGCCATGGCAAGGGCTCTTTTGGATCGGCGAGCACGTCCAAGTAACCGGTGCCTTCCGCGGGAAAGCTCTTGAAGTCGAGCAAGCTTCCGCGCGCGCTCAAGGCCCAGTAGATTCGCTTCAGAAACAATCGAGGGTGACGGCCGAGCTCTTCTTCGGCCGGTCCTACCTTTTGGAAGTAGTGCAGGTGAAGGAAGTGGTTCTTCGCGATGGCGGCATAGGTCTCGCTCGGTTTCCTGCCCTTCGCCCTCTGTTCTTTGCTCGTTGCGGTCCGTTTTGCTGCCTTCTTCGCGTCTCCGGCGAATCCGACCCCGTAGGGCACGGCGAGCGATACGACGCCGCGGACTCGGTCCGGTGCGTGTAGCGCGGCCGCCCACGCCGCCTGCGCACCGAAGTCGTGTCCGACGAAGACCGCTTGCTCTTGCCCGAGCGCGTCGAGGACACCGGTGAGGTCGGCGACGATCGTCTGGTTGCCGTATTCGCTCGCAGGGAGCGGTCGGTCACTCCGGCCGTAGCCCCGCATGTCGACTGCAATGGCTCTGAAGCCGGCGTCCGCGACCACCGGCAGTTGATGCCGCCACGAGTACCAGAGGCCCGGAAAGCCGTGACAGAACAAGACGGCCGGCCCGGTCCCGCGGCTCACCGCGTGCATTCGAATCCCATTCGCTTTGAGCGTCAGGTGCTCGGGGCTGCTCATGTCTGCCGCGCGCCGTCGTTACGGCTTTGCAGCCTCTGCCACCGCGTTGATCAGGCTTTTCGAGAACATCCGTCCGGTGAGGTTGTCGCGAACCTGCTTATTCGCGGCGTCCCACGCAGCTTGGGCATCTCCGGCTTCCACTGCTTCGATGCCTTTGGTGAGGACGACCCGGTAGGCCGTCTCGTCGTCTTTGCGAATGACTTTGTTGAGCAACTCGTGTGCGCGGGCGGCGGTGCCGTCGAACGCTTCTCGAAGCTCGGGTGGAAGCTCGTCGTACTTGTCTTTGCGCATCATCGTTCCACCCGCAATGATCGCGGAGTTGTGCACGGTCATGTATTTCACACGCGTGTACCACTGCAAAGCCACTGCGGTGAGCGCCGAGGAAGAAATGACGTCGACCATTCGGGTTTGCAGCGCCGGGTAGACCTCGGGCACGCCGAGCCGAACCGCGCTCGCGCCGATGACTTGATAGAACTCGACGAAAATCGGATCGTCCTTCCAGACCCAGGGGCGCATGGCCTTGATATCGTGGGGCGACTTGATGGGCCTCGCGGAGAACAGGCGCGTCTTGCCAGCGTCACCCCAGCCGACGAGCTTCATGTTCTCCTTCGCGAACATCGCTTCGAACTCAGGGGCCATCTTCCCGCGGACTCGGTCGAGCTGCTCATAGGTGGGGAGCAAGCCCGGCAGCACCAGGACGTTCATCGCGGGTATTAGCAAGCTCATCCCCGTCATGGTGACCACGCCACCGTCGAGCTGCCCGACCCGCATCTTGCGGACGAAGTCGCGTTCGTCGCCTTGAGAGCCGCCGGGGTAGAACCGCATCTGGAGCTTTCCGTCGGTCTTCTCTTGAAGCGTCTTATTCCAGGCGTTGAGAATCTTCATCCACGAGGAGCCCGCCGGCGCGAGGGACGCGATCCGTAGCGTGTAGGCCTCTTCGGCCTTGGTGGGCGTGCTGCTGCCGGGCAGCGCGAAGGCGGCGGCCAGAAGCAGAAAGATCGGTACAAAACGGCGCTTCATTCTCTAAAACCTTTCCCGTCGCGTGGGAGTCCGCCGAGAGTCACAAGTTCCCCCGGCGTCGTCAATATGAATGGTTTGCTTTCTCGAGCATGCTGGACACTTCATCTTCGAATAGCTCGACGAGCCGGCCCGGGGTTTTACTCACTGCCTCGTCAACCCTAATCCCGACGATCACCTTTACGGGCGAGCTATGCTATGAGCGGGTTCGATGGTCCGAGACCTCATCGAAAACCGAGACAGCACGGCGCGTGATCACCTGGCTAACGAGCGGACTTTCCTCGCGTGGGTGCGGACAGCGCTGGGCCTGGTCGGGCTGGGTGTTCTGCTCGAACGGCTGGGGGCTGGCGGTGAAGCGATTGCGGTGGCCGCGGGCCTTGGCTTCATCAGCTTCGGTGGACTGTCGCTGATCTACGCGGTGAGCCGCTATCTATGGGTCGCGAAGAACCTCGAACGCGGGATGTTTCCGGTGGCGATTCGCGGCCCGATTGTCGTCGCATTCGGGGCGATTTTGGTGGCGGGCGGGGCGATGCTCTACGTGCTGCTCTTGCATTGAGATTCGCGCTCAGAAACCAGCCTCGGTGCCGCATTGGGGCATGTCGCTTCCCATGTAGGGGTTCGAGACCCCTTCAGATACCTGCACCCACATCTTATAGCCTTTCGCCATTGGGCACTCGTAGACGTGTCGGCCCTGCTGGAGGCTCGGCTCTGCAGATAAGACTGAGATCAGCGCTCGGCTCACGTCGCCAAACGCTTCCCTCACGGTGTCGACGTCCCTGGTCTCCAAGCCGGCGAGCCGTTGTGCGGCGCTCGACAGTTCTTCGAGGGGCCGGCGGACGGTGTCCGGTGCCGATGCCGAGGCCAGTCGTGCCGCGTCAGCAAGCTCGGTAGCGGACGTCTTAACGTCTCCGCGATCTTCGGCGAGTGCGCCACGCACGACGTCATAGGCCGCGACGGCTTCGTCGATTCTTGCGCTCGTCTCGGCAGGTAGCGTCGACGGTTCGGAAACCGCCTCCCGGCTCTTGCTGCATCCAATGAAAACGCTCGCCACACCGATTGCGGCGCATACGAGCAGAACCGTCGGTCGTCCATTCATCATCCGTTGTCTCCATTTCCTTCTGCGTGATTGACCTGAAGCGCAGGAAGAGAGCGACCCTTCCATGCAGCAAAAATCGCCGGATAGACCGTGAGCTCCAGCAAGAACGAAGTCACCAGACCGCCCACCATCGGCGCAGCAATGCGCTTCATGACGTCTGCTCCCGTGCCCGTGCTCCACAGGATCGGCAAGAGCGCAATCGTGGTGGTCATCACGGTCATCAGCTTCGGCCGGATTCGCCTTGCGGCCCCGTCGACGATCGCTTCGGTGAGGTCCGCCGGGGTTCGGAGCCTTCCCTCGTCCAGTGACTTCTTGTGGGCGAGGGTCAGGTAGAGCAACATGACCACGCCGGTTTCCGCATCGAGGCCGGCCAATGCGATCATGCCCACCCAGACCGCAACGCTCAAGTTGTAGTCGAGTAAGAACAGAAGCCAGACCGCTCCGATGAGGGAAAATGGCACGGCGAGCATGACCATCGCAGTCTCCGCCCAGGACTTGGTGTTCCAATAGAGAAGCATCATCACCAAGAACAGCGTTACGGGCACGACCAACTTGAGCTTTTCCTTGGCGCGTTCGAGGTACTTGAACTGGCCGGCCCAGCCCAACCACACGCCCGCAGGAAGTGTGACCTCATCGGCGATGACACGCTTTGCATCCTCGACGTACTGCGCGATCGGTCGGTCGGTGTCCACGAAGACGAAGCCCACGAGCTTGCCGTCTTCACTGCGAACCATCGGAGGTCCCATCACGAACTTCAGGTCCACCACTTGGCTGATCGGCACCTGCGCGCCCGTCTTCGTGCTGATGAGAATCTCTCCGAGTAGCGATGGGTCATCACGGAACTCGCGCGCATAGCGAACAGTGATGGGATAGCGTTCCCGTCCTTCTACGGTCTCCGAGACGGCCATGCCGCCGACGGCCGTCATGATGACCTCGTTGACATCGGCTACGCGGAGCCCGTAGCGCGCGGCCTTTTTGCGATCGACTTCGAAATCGATGAAGAACCCACCTGCGGATCGCTCAGCAAACGCGCTCCGCGTCCCGGGAATCTTGGAGACTGCCTGCTCGATCTGCACCGCGGTATGCTCGATGGTCTCGAGGTCATTTCCAAACACTTGGATGCCCAAGGGGCTTCGGATGCCGGTCGCGAGCATTTCGGTGCGCGTTTGCACCGGCATCCAAAAGATGTTGGGCATGCCCGGGTAGCGCAGGGCTTCATCCATCTCCTGGATCAAGTCCTTCCACGTGAGGCCGGCTCTCCATTCGTCGCGCGGCTTGAGCACGATGGTCGTTTCGAACATGCCGAGCGGTGCGGGATCGGTCGCGGTTTCTGCTCGCCCCGCCTTGCCGAACACCGAGACCACCTCGGGGAAAGACTTGAGCTGCCGGTCCATGGCCTGGAGCACGTTCGAGGCCTCCGTCACGGACATGCCCGGAGGCGCCGTTGGCATGTAGAGAACCGTGCCCTCGTTGAGCGGAGGCATGAACTCGCTTTGGAGCTTTAGGAAGGCGGGAACCGTGAGTCCCATGGCGACCAGCGCAAAGACGATCACAGCCCGCCGGTGCGCCACGACGAACCGAACGACCGGCGCATACGACGCGATCAGCCAACGGTTGAGGGGGTTCTCTTCTTCGCGGCGAATTTTTCCCCGGATCATGAGTACAGCCAACGCCGGGATCAGCGTGACGGAAAGGATCGCGGCAAACCCCATCGAGTAGGTCTTCGTGAAGGCCAGCGGCTTGAACAGACGCCCCTCCGCGCTTTCCAGCGTGAACACCGGCAAGAAAGAGACCGTGATCACCAGAAGCGAGAAGAAGATCGACGGGCCGACCTCTTGCATGGCCGCCACGATCGTTTGCTGTCTCGACCCCGGCTGTCCCTCGGCATCCCAAACCTCCAACTTCTTGTGGATGTTCTCGATTACGATAATCGATGCATCGACCATGGCGCCGATCGCGACGGCGATTCCGCCCAGCGACATGATATTCGCCGTCAGGTTTTGATAGTACATCGGAATGAAAGACAGAAGCACCGCGAGCGGTAGCGTGATGATGGGAACGAGCGCGCTTCGCGCGTGAAGCAGAAACAAGAAGATGATCACGCTGACCACGATCATCTCTTCAATCAACGTGCTTCGGAGCGTGCCGATCGCTCTCTTGATGAGGTCGGAGCGGTCGTAGGTGATGACCAGCTCGGTGCCATCGGGAAGGCCAGCCCTCACATCTTCGATCTTCTGCTTCACCGCGTCGATCACCGAAAGCGCGTTTTCGCCGTAGCGCATGATGACGATGCCACCGACGACCTCGCCCTCGCCATCGAGCTCGGCGATTCCGCGACGCATCGAAGGGCCGATGCTGACGACGGCCACTTGATCGAGTAAGACCGGCGTGCCGCCGGCGCCGAGCTTGACCGGGATCTTGCGCAGATCGTCTTCGCTATGGATGTACCCTCGCCCCCGGATCATCTGTTCGTGACCCGCAATCTCGATCGTGCGGCCGCCGGCGTCTTCGTTGGACTCGCGCACCGCCCGCACCACATCCGCGATACCCACGCCGTAGGCACGAAGCTTCACGGGGTCGACCTGCACCTGGTATTCCTTGACGAAGCCGCCGACGGACGCCACTTCCGCGACCCCGGGCACGCTCTCGAGCGCGTACCGCAGATTCCAGTCCTGGAACGAGCGCAACTCTTGCAGGTCGTGCTTACCGCTCCTGTCGACCAGGGCGTACTGGAACACCCAGCCCACTCCGGTCGCATCCGGGCCCAGGGTGGGACGCACACCGTCCGGAAGGTCGGCGAGCGCGGAGTTGAGATATTCCAAGACTCGGCTTCGCGCCCAGTACATGTCGGTCCCGTCGTCGAAGATCACCGAAACGAACGAGAGCCCGAAGAAAGATTGGCCTCGCACGAACTTGACCTTCGGTGCTGCCAGCAGAAAGGTCGAAATCGGGTAGGTGATCTGATCTTCGACCAAGTCGGGGCTTCGGCCCTGCCACTCCGTGAAGATGATGACCTGCGTGTCCGAGAGATCTGGAATCGCGTCGAGCGGTGCGTTCCGGAGCGAATAGTAGCCCCAAACGCCCGCCACGATTGCGAACAAGAGCGTCATGAAAGGCTGACGTGCACTCGCCTCGATGACGCGGGCAATCAGAGTTGGCTTCGGGCTCGCCTCGTCTTCAGTGAGCGCCATGCCCGCCTCCCCAATACCCGGTGGCGGATCGAATTCGGCTCTCGGCCGCGATGAGAAAGTTCCCGGAAGTGACGACGATATCGCCGGGTTCGAGGCCGTGGGTCACTTCGACGTACCCGGCGGCTCTTACGCCGACTTCGATTTCTTGGGGGCGAAGCCTTCCTTCGCCGAGGTCGACGAATACCAGGCGGCGAGGCCCCGTGTAGATCACCGCCGAATCGGGAATCACGAGTCGTTCGCCGAGGTCCACGGCAAGCGCGACGTCGGCGTACATGTCGGGCTTGAGCGTCAAGCCTGGATTGTCGAGCGCCACACGCACACGACCCGTCCGTGTGACTCCGTCCAGCGTTGGGTAGATGTAGTCCACCGTGCCCTCAAAGCTCTGCCCAGGCACATAGGGAAGTTGCACGGATACCGGCTGCCCTTTCTTCACCTGGGCCAGATCGGATTCATAGACTTCCGCGTCGACCCAAAGGCGGCTCAGGTCCGCGATTCGGTAGACGCGTGTTCCGGCCTCGATGCGTCCGCCCTCCACCACGTCTTTCTCGATGACGTATCCGGTGGATGGAGCCACTACAGGAACGTTCTCCCAGGCCTCTCCCCGTCGAGCGAGCTCCCGAATCTGTCCTTGGCTCATACCGAGCAGACGAAGCCGTTGTTCGGAGGCGCGCGTCAGCTCCGAGCTCGTGTCCGAACGAGCCTCACGATCCCGTTTCAACGTGGTCAGGTATTCCCGTTCCGCCGCATAGAGCTCGGGGCTGTAGAGCGTGAACAGCACTTGCCCTTTCCTTACGCGTTGCCCGGTCTCTTCGACATGGAGCCGGTGAACCCAGCCGCTCATCCGAAGGTTCACGTCCGAGAGCCGTGTCTCGTCGACCTTGACTTGACCGACGGCGCGAATCTGACGCGAGACGTTTCGCAGCTCGACGGCTGCCGTTCGGACCCCGATCTGCTGCCGGCGCACTTCGTCGACGACGATGGTCCCGCTGTCCAGGTCCTCCTGTTTCACCGGGGTGAGATCCATGCCGCATATCGGACACTTCCCAGGCGAAGGCTGCTGCACCGAAGTGTGCATCGGACAGGTGTAGTACGCGACACCCTCTTCGTGCGCGTGATGCTCGACCTGCTCCTTGGCGACCTCGGAGCCGTCGCGGTCTCGGGTCGAGCTCCAGATCGCCGCCCCGGCAACGCCGAGGAGCAACAGCGCAAGCAGCACCCAGTATCGGCGTGTTCCACCTCGTTCAGCGATGCTCATTCGACGCTCCTTCATGTCCAAGGCCCGGTACGATTCCGCTTGCACGATCGAGCTCTGCCGCCCGCTGACCGAGGCCCGCCAAGGCCTCCTCGAATTCGATTTCGAGCGTTCGGAGCGAGCGCTCGGCGTCGATCAGCGCTTGAAAGCTGCTCCGCCCGGTGTCGTAGCCAAACTCGGCCGCTTCGATTTGCGCCCGGGCCGCGGGGATGAGTCGTACCTGGTAGAGGTGCACCACGTGCTGGGCTTCGAGCACACGCTGGCGGGCCTGCTCGACCTCGACCCGCACCTCGTCGTGCATCGAGGAAAGCTCGGCAGCGGCCTGTTCGGCGCGAGCTTGCGCCTCATCGACGGCACCCTTCCGGGACCGGACCTGAAAAGGCAGGTTCAAAGAAACCCCCGTCATCCACCGATGATCCGTTTCGGCCCACATGGAGTTGTATTCCCCCAGGAGTCCGATTTCGGGCGAGTAGTCGCGCTTGGCGAGACCGACCGCCGCGTCCGCAGCCCGTAGTTGGGAGCGCGCGGCATGAAGCTCCGGCCGACGTGTGAGCGCGGCCTGCTGCAGACCCTCCGTCTGGGGCACCTCGATCGAGGGCGGCGTCATCCGCTGCGGCGGCGCTGGGAGCTCGAGCTCGGGGCGCTGGTGCAGCAGACCGTTGATCTGCGCCACGATCACCTTTCGCTCCGATTCGAGCATGAAGCGTTGATGAATGATGTGCGCCAGCTCCACCTCGGCCTGCAGCACATCCTGCTGGGAGGCCCGCCCCGACTCGTATTGCGCCATGGCGCTTGCTTTGATGTCCTCGATCAGCTGGCGATGTTCGTCGTTGAGCACGAGCACGCGCGTGACCCGGTAATATTCGTCGAATAGAGACGACGCCATCAGCGCGAGCGTCAGCCGTACGCCCTCGTAGTTGCCTCGCATAGCTTCCGCCTCCGCGAGCGCGACGTCTCCAGCGAACCGAAACTTGCCAGGCGTGGGAAACCGTTGCTCGAGCCGCACGACCTGGCCGAATCGCACCACATCCGAGCGTATGCTGAGCGGCGCGAGCGAATAGGTCGCCATCGTATCTTCGAGCGAGCGCGCCTGAGGATGCTCCGCCAGCGTGGCACGCCAAGCCTGCCTTGCGGCATCCAGATTTGGATTCCGTTCGAGCACCGCACGAACGAGCGCCTCGCGTTCGAGTGCCGTGGCGTCGCTGAATGAGGCCTGCTCCGCATTCCGCTCGTCGTAGGTGCTGTTCCCTGGCCTCGTCTCGTCTATGGCACTTTGCAGCGCATCGTATTGTGCGCGCTGGCCGTGCGCGCAGCCGCCGAGCCCCAAGCCCAACACGAGGCAAGGCACGATAGCCGTAACCGTTCGTTTCCAATTCATTGCTCCATTGCTCCCTCTGCGACATGACCAGAGCCTGCTTCGAGCGCAGACCCGCCTCGAACGGCGCTTGACGCCGCTCAGCCCAAGACGCGGAGGGGGATCAAATCAGGTAGGAGCAATTCCAAATGAAGAGCGGAGGGCCGTGTATTTCCGGTGAACCCCGCGCGAGCGGAATCCAGGCGGCCTCGGTGGGCCGTGCGCCCAACGGCTCCTCGGCATTGGCAGCCAGTGCCGATACCATGGGCGCGTCCACGCCAGCTTTGTAGTTGCCTGTCGCGACGGGCGGATGCTCGCTCTTCGAGATCAGCGCGCCACAGCAATCATCGACGCGCCTGAGCTGGACCGGCGGCCCGTCGTGAGCCCCGTGGCAGCAGCAAGTCCTCACGATGAGGCCTTCCATCGCGCACAAGTGAAGCGCTGCGCCCGCCACCCCGGTGGTGACCACAAACATGAGCGCCAAAAGGCCTGTACTTGCGCGCAGCATTCGACCCCAGTCTAGCACAGGCCTCGGGGCGTGCGGTGGGGGGACTTTTACTCCACAACCGTCACGCGGGATCCCATGCCCCACGCAAACGATTCATACACCTGCCCGATGCATCCCCAGATCGTGCGGGCCGAGCCAGGGAGCTGCCCGATTTGCGGCATGGCGCTCGAGCCACGCGACATCACCGTGGATGACGATGCCGGAAATCCCGAGCTAGTCGATATGACCCGGCGCTTCTGGCTGGCGGCAGCGTTCACCATTCCGCTCCTCGTCGTTGCGATGGGGGATATGCTGCCAGGAGCGCCGATCTCACGGATGCTGTCTCCGAGGGTGCGCACTCTGGTGGAGCTCGCAGTCGCGACGCCGGTTTGCCTCTGGGCAGCCTGGCCGTTCTACATTCGATTCGCGCAGTCGTTGAAAAACAAGAGCCTCAACATGTTCACGCTGATTGGGTTGGGCGTCAGCGTGGCCTATGGCTACAGCGTCGTGGCAGCCCTGGCGCCCCAGATCTTTCCCGATTCGTTTCGGGATGAGGGCGGAGAAGTCGGGGTCTACTTCGAGGCGGCCGGGGTGATCGTCACACTGATCTTACTGGGCCAAGTACTAGAGCTCCGCGCGCGCAGCCGAACAGGGGCGGCGATCAAAGAGCTTCTCGGACTCGCGGCCAAGACAGCGCGCCGGATTCGTGCGGACGGGAGTGACGAGGACGTACCTTTGGAGGCTGTTCGCGCGGGCGATCGAGTGCGGGTACGACCTGGCGAAAAAGTACCGGTCGATGGCGTTGTCGTACAAGGGGCAAGCTCGATCGACGAGTCGATGGTGACGGGCGAGCCGATTCCGGTCGAAAAGCGTGAGGGGGATCAGGTCGTTGGAGCCACGATCAACGGCACGGGCATGCTCATCGTGCGGGCCGAAAAGGTTGGTGCCGAGACGCTTCTCGCGCGGATCGTGACGATGGTCGCGGAGGCGCAGCGTAGCCGGGCCCCGATCCAGAAGCTTGCGGACGTAGTGTCCGGCTACTTCGTGCCGATCGTGATCGGGGCGGCCATCTTGACGTTTGTGATTTGGGGGCTGTTCGGCCCCGAGCCCCGGATGGCGCACGGTCTGCTCAACGCCGTTGCAGTCCTCATCATTGCGTGCCCGTGTGCGCTCGGGCTGGCGACGCCTATGTCGATCATGGTCGCCATGGGGAAGGGAGCGAGTGTCGGCGTTCTGTTCAAGAACGCGGAGGCGATTGAGGTGTTGCGCACAGTAGATACGATTGTGGTGGATAAGACGGGAACGCTTACGGCGGGCCGGCCGATGCTGGTGACTGTCGAAATTGTCGAGGGATTCGACGAGGGCGAGTTGCTGCGCGTTGCGTCCGGCCTCGAGCGGGGAAGCGAGCATCCCTTGGCCGAAGCGATCGTTGCCGGCGCCATCGAAAAAGGCATTTCCGTTCCACAGGCCGAATCGTTTGAGTCCGTGACCGGCGAAGGCGTCGTCGGCCGTGTTGCAGGCCGTGACGTCGCCCTCGGTAATCGTACCCTGCTCGAAGGGATGGGCGCATCCGCAGGAGCTTTGGCCGGACGGTCGGACGAGTTACGCGGCCGAGGTCAAACGGTCATGTTCGTGGTCGTCGACGGAGCGGTTGTCGGGATTCTCGGCGTGGCCGATCCCATCAAAGACAACACACCGGAGGCCATCGCCGCCCTGCATGCCGAAGGAGTGCGCGTCGTGATGTTGACTGGCGACAACCGCAAGACCGCCGACGCCGTCGCGGCTACCCTGGCGATCGATGATGTCATCGCCGAGGTGCTACCGGACCAAAAGGCAGACGCCATCAAGCGTTTGCAAGATGGCGGAAGGGTGGTGGCCATGGCGGGCGACGGGATCAACGACGCACCGGCGCTCGCGCAAGCTGATGTCGGCATCGCGATGGGCACGGGGACCGATGTCGCGATGGAAAGCGCGAGCGTGACACTGGTCAAAGGGGATCTCCGTGGAATCGTTCGTGCCCGAAAGCTGAGCCGGGCGACGATGGCCAACATCAAACAGAACCTGTTCTTTGCCTTCGTTTACAATAGCTTGGGGGTGCCGATTGCCGCCGGCGTGGCGTATCCCGTATTCGGGATTCTTCTCAGCCCGATGATCGCGGCCGCAGCGATGAGCTTCAGCTCCGTGTCGGTGATCGCAAACTCGTTGCGTCTACGCCGTGTGGATATTTGAGCTGCGACTTGGCAGGCGCTCGGTGGTCGAGCTGGGCCCCTTGGTTGGCCTACGGACTACCGTGCAGTAGATGGTTTCGCCGCGCTTGGTGAGCGATGCAACACGAACCGCCACAAAAGCTTGGCTTTGCGGCGGGATCGAGGCTA
>Ga0316197_10000844_pt1 | contig 21537 bp, 21 predicted proteins | sample OudBiesiAoxic_MG_FD_204939 | JGI IMG/M metagenome (GOLD analysis project Ga0316197, IMG submission 204939) | Coastal sediment microbial communities from Oude Bieten Haven, Netherlands - site A oxic | ecosystem: Environmental > Aquatic > Marine > Coastal > Sediment | place: Netherlands... | reverse complement strand
AATTCGTTCTGGTACGTTAAAGTCTTACACTATTACTGAACAGGGCGATGAACAGATTACCGCCTTCCACCTCGCAGGTGATTTAGTGGGTTTTGATGGTATCTGTGATGGTACCCACCCAAGTTTTTCACAAGCACTAGAAACAGCAATGATTTGTGAAATACCTTACGATACCTTAGATAATCTTTCTACAAGTATGCCTAAGTTAAGACAGCAAATTTTACGTTTGATGAGCTCTGAAATAGTGGGTGACCAAAATATGATTCTGCTACTTTCTAAGAAGAATGCAGAGGAGCGTCTTGCTTCTTTTATTCATAACTTATCAACCCGTTTTGCTGCACGTGGTTTCTCCCCACGTGAGTTCCGTTTATCGATGACTCGTGGTGATATTGGTAACTACCTAGGATTAACCGTTGAGACCATTAGCCGCTTATTAGGGCGCTTTCAGAAAAGTGATATGATTGCAGTTAAAGGCAAATACATCAGTATCTTAGATGAAGATAAGCTCGCTGAATTGGCAGGCGCAAAGAAAAAAGATTAATAACTTAACAAATTAGCCTTTTCAATCATGAAAAGGCTACCTATTTTCCCCTATCTGATCTAAATTATAGGTATCAACATTTCTCTTTTATAGGGGCACGTTATGCTTAAATATCAAAATATTTTAGTTTTCATCGATCCAACCCAAGATCTTCAACCCGCATTAGCTAGAGCCAACGAAATAGCTAAAAAACAAAAAAATACAACGCTAACTCTTTTTTTGTGCTGCTATGACCTCAGTTATGAGATGACATCTTTAAGCTCTGCTGATGAACGCCAAGCGATGCAACGCTTAGTGATTAAAGAAAACCAAGCATGGTTAGATGCGATTGCAGTGCCTTACCAAAACGAGGGTATAACTATCAATAGTGTGGTGGTTTGGCACAGTCGCCCTTTTCAAGCAGCTATTATGGAAGTATTAAAAAATAAACATGATTTAGTCGTTAAAGCGACACACCCACACTCTAAATTAAGTGCGATTTTATTTACGCCAACGGATTGGAACCTATTACGTAAATGTCCGGTACCACTTCTGTTGGTTAAGCATCAAGAGTGGCCTGAAAAAGGTAATATTCTCTGTGCAATCGACTGTAAAAGTATGCAAGATAATGAGCATCAAACACTGAATCAACAGATACTTGATGAAGCAAAAGCGATGGCGAGTATTATCAATGCTAAAACTCATATGGTCACCGCCTATCCAAGTCCACCTATGAATATAATGTTAGAACTTCCTGAGTTTGATCCAATCAATTATGAAGATGGCTTAAAAAAATATCATCAAGAGACTTTACTTAAATACGCACAAAAAAATGATATCGCTGAGCCACAAATGCATTTAGTACAAGGTTTACCCGAAGATGTAATCAGTAGTGTTGCAAAAAATATCAAAGCTGAATTAGTCATACTTGGTACTGTCGGCCGCTCGGGATTAAGCGCGACATTACTCGGACATACTGCAGAGCAAGTGATTGACCAGCTAGACTGCGACCTATTAGCCATAAAACCAATGGGCTATGTAAGCCCTATTACTCTAAATTAACCACAATAAGAAGGTAAAATGAACAGATTAGTTGCCGGTGATAAAGCACCACTTTTTACATTGCAAGATGATCAAGATAACAGCGTATCACTTGCCGATTTAGCAGGAAAAAAAGTACTTGTCTATTTCTACCCACGCGCCATGACTCCGGGTTGTATTACCCAAGCTTGTGGTTTACGTGACAGTCAAAGTGAGCTTCAAGCACACAATACTGTGGTTTATGGTATTAGCCCAGACCCTGTTAAGAAGCTCGCAAATTTTGTTTTGAAAAAGGAGTTAAATTTTCCATTACTTTCCGATGAAGACCATGCTGTTGCAGATGCGTTTGGTGTATGGGGAGAGAAAAAATTTATGGGCAAAATTTATGATGGAATCCATCGTATCAGTTTTTTAATTGATGAAAATGGCGTTGTTGAACATGTCTTTGATAAGTTCAAAACCAAAGACCACCATCAAGTCGTTTTAGATTACCTTCAATCTTAAACTAAATAAAAAATTAGAAAATAGCGACAAAACCAAACCCATAGCAAATGGGCTTGGTTTTTCATTTTTACTGTGATAATTCTGTTTCCCGTTCCCACGCTCTTTGATGGTATTGATACAGTTGATTTGAGCCTAAATAGTTCACCTTAATCTGCTCTCTGTTATCGTAAAAACCTTTATTAAAGATAAATGATCCCGCTAATAGTTCTTTACTTAACCAGGTCGTCGGTACTGAAATATTATCTATTCGAGATAATCGCTCACTGACACTAGCACCTTGCTTAGTCGCAATCGTCCATCCCCATTCACCAAATGAAGGCACATTTTGATGGTACTGCTCAACCTGCTTAAAATTAGCTGCCTGTACCGTTTTAGCAACCGATATAAAAGCATTTTGCGCATGGAATGGTGAGGTCGATTGTACGACCATAGTACCGTCACTATTGAGCAGATGATTCAAACGATAATAGAAGTTCACACTATAAAGTTTATTCAAGTCGGGATGGCTTGGATCTGGCAAGTCAATAATAATGCTATCAAACATCTCTTTATTTTGTAGCAACTTATCAATCGCGATAAAAGCATCATCATTAATAACGGTGACACGTGGATCATTAAAGCTATCGCCCGTTAAACGTTCAATTTTATTGGCAAGATGATGCGGTAACGCTTTTTCTGGCGCTTTAAATAACTCAACCAAATAAGGGTCTAGATCAACTAGCGTAACAGCTTTAGGGTTCCATTTTAATACATCACGAAGTGCCAACCCATCTCCCCCACCGATAATTAAAATATTATCGTGCTTATTGGCGCTCTGCATCGCGGGGTGCACTAAGAATTCATGGTAGATATGTTCATCTAAACTTGAAAATTGCAAACGCCCGTTAATATAGAAGTTATAGATAGGCTCCAACCCACCGCCTAACTGACGCTCAGTAAACACTAAATTTTGATAAGGGGTTTGTGTTTGATAAACAACTTTATCGAGATAAAGCATATTTTGCATCTGCTTCTGCCACCCCCCACCATACTGAAATACAGCAATCACTAATAGTGCTAACAAGCTATGCCCTAACAATAACCATTTGATATTGCGCAAGTATTTTTTGAAACGAATTAAGAATACAAAACCAGCGACTAAATTAAGGGTAGCGGTTAATGCGGCAGCTTGACTGATCTCAATTTTGAGCATAAACAATACCCAAATAGCTGCGCCAACACCTGCACCAATATAGTCGGCACCATAAATAGTGCCGGCATTATGCGCTAAATGGTGACCATAAATGGTCTCACGAATACGTGCGATCAAGGGAATTTCCATCCCAATCAAAAAACCTAATATAAACGCAAAAATATAGGGTAACTGTAAGCTTATCCAACTAAATTGTGCCAGTATTCCGCCACGTGGCATCATGTCCATCGGAATCTGATAACTATCAGCAATTAACTGCGGTAAGGTCTGGCTAAAACCAATAATAGAAGCAATAAAAAGCGTTGCACTACAACCAATAAAAGCAACCACCAGCTCTAATACGACAAAGCCTTGAAAGGCATCTTTTACTTTTTTAGCAGCAAATGCACCGAGTCCCATCGAGACGATCATAATACCTATAATGGCATAAATAACAGTCTCTACACTGCCCAAAATACGTGCCGAGTAATGCGATAGCAAATACTCATAGATAAGCCCACAGCACGCTAATGTCGCCATAATTAAGATAAGTAAACTGTCATCAATTAACAGTTTTAACTTTTTATTATCTTGCATTTTTACCACTTTATTTAATCCCAAAAGAAAAGGCTATCATTGATAGCCTTTTATAATATTTCTACGTTAAACAATAATTAAGTCATTAATGCCATTAACAATAATGCGATTGAGAATGAGATGGCAAGCTCAATGGTTGCGATACCAATATTCTCTTGATCTTCAACCTCTTCACGGCGGTTAATACCCATTAATACGATAAACTTAGCAATGGTGGTTAACACCGTTAAGCAAACCATCAAGATAAGGCTCATAATAGCCCACTGACTTACACCAAGCCATATATTCGCTGCATCATAATAGATAAAGTAGCTCGCCGCTGTTACTGACATCGCAGTGGAAATCAGGTAACCCGAATAACGAATCGCTAACGCAACTTGCCCCGCTTCTAATGTTGCTTGGAAAGTGGTGCCATTATTATGAGAAAAGCGCCATTCAAAAATACGTGTTATCAGTACCAACATCACTTGAGAAACAATCCATGCCGATACAATCGCAATAAAGGTATTAATATCTAACCCTTCAACCCAGATTAATGAAGCACGAACAACAATCGCCGTCGCAATCACAGAAGCCGCATCGACTAGACCCACTGAGATATTACGATTTAAGATAAGCTCATGCTTGTTAAATGCCGGTAAGGCGAACTTATCATGAATATAACGGCCCGCTTTAATTAAGATAAGACCCGCAAGACCGTAAGCAAACATACCCAGTAACTCAATCCTGTAAGAGCCAGCAAGTTCGCCAGTGATCGCCCCACTAAGTGCAATACCCATTGCAGCAACAGCGCCAGCCATACTAATACCGTAAGCAAAGTTATCTTTGCCAGATAATTCATCTTTGGTATCGACATTACCGATAAACCCCATGGTAAAACGGATACCACCTAATAATGCGATAGCCACAGCCATATCAATTAATAGATAAATCGCAATGTCACCACTTTGTCCTAATGTTGTAATTAACTCATTCATATTAAAATCCTATTTTCCGCGGCGTGTGCTACGTGATGATGTGGTTTTACTGTTTCTGAAACTGCTTGCAGCTTTAGTCTGCGCGCGAGCTTTTGAATAACTTGATCGTCCAGAGAATGGCGTGGATTTCTGGGCTTGGCGACTTGAATTTGACATCGCACTCGCGCCTGTTTTTGACTTAGCATAAGGGCTTTGGAAGCCTCGATTGTTGCCAAACTGTTTTTTAGTTTTGGTTGCTAAATCATTTTGTGACTTGGCTTGCTGAGGTGAAGTGTAACGGTTTCGGCCCACATCATTATAATAGCTATAATCACGGCGTGATGACCATCTATCATAACGAACTGGATTGGTGATCGCAGAAAACATAGCATACATGCCATACCACTGCCAAAATGATGTTCCACTACTGTTCTCTTGCCACTGTCCGTAACCTGGGTTGCCGACTAATTGGCTACCCGCACCATTATCTTCTGCACCATTAGCCGCTAAGCTTTGCTGTAGGCTGATCGCATTGATACGTGCTAATTTACCATCGGACATATCAGCAATAACGTTGATAGGATCTGACAATGCATCATTAAATAGCGCAGGATCAGAGGCTTCTATTAAGGTCTCTGTCTCATACAGCTGTGCTTCGATATCACCAATGACTTGCGGCTGTTCACGCACCGTTTTTAAACGCTGAACCAAACCTTGATAAGTAGGACCATCACGCGTTGCATCACGGCTCAATTGCTCAAGTAACGGTTTAAGTTCCGGCTTCTCCGACGCTAATAAACCCGCGTACTGCTCAAGTAACATCGCATTACGAATATTTTTACCATCTAAGTTTTGCCCTAAATTATTAATGAGATAGTCAGCGCTTTTAATATTGCTGTCGATACGATCCTGTCGTTCATCGCCACAGCCGCTGAGCACGAAGGCAAAACAGAATATAAGTAGTAATTTAATTTTCATTCGATTCCTTTAACTCTTCTTTTAAATAGTTAATGACACGTTGCAGATCTTCTGCTGTATCCACACCGGCAGGAGGTACTTCAATCGCTTGTTCAACATGAATTTTAAAACCATGCCACAAAACGCGTAACTGCTCTAATTTTTCAATCGACTCGAGTGGAGAAACGCTAAGCTGCGCATACTGCTTTAAAAAGCTAACACGATAAGCGTAAATACCAATATGACGTTGCAAATTACCCGTTTTAACACAATTTTTGCGCTGATTTTCGGGACTGAAATCATCTCTATCCCAAGGGATGGTTGCACGGCTAAAATAGAGTGCTAAACCATTTTTATCGGTCACTACCTTAACGGCATTAACATTAAAGACATCTTCAAATTCGGTAATAGGAGCGCTTAAAGTAGCGACACTTGCTACATTATTACGATGTAAATTGGCAGCCACTTGAGTAATTACTTCGGGCGGAATAAGTGGCTCATCTCCCTGAACATTAACAATAATCTCGTTATCTGCAAATTGATACTGTTCACAAACCTCTGCGAGCCTATCGGTGCCCGATTCATGGTCTGCTGAAGTAATACAGACTTCAATATTATTGACACTAACCAAAGCATCAGCAATACGCTGATCATCAGTTGCAACGATAACTCGAGAAGCCCCACTTTTGAGTGCTTGTAAAGCAACACGCTCAACCATTGTTTTGCCTAATATATCAGCTAATGGTTTAGCTGGTAAGCGCGTAGATTGATAACGTGCAGGTATCACTGCAATAAATGACATTACTTAAATCTCCTCATCAGAAGTAATGGTACGAGCACGAACAGCTAGCAGTGCCGGAATCCCCTCTACGATAGGGTAAGCAAGGTGATCAAACTTACAGATCAACTCATTACTCTCTTTTTTAAAACCTAATTTTCCTTTGCATACTGGGCAAGCGATAATATCCAGTAGTTTTACGTCGATCATTTAATATCCTTAATTTTTTCTAATAGTTGTATTTTAAACGAGTCTGGTAGTTGGGCATCAATTGGAAGGTACCACCAATTTGGTAAAGCAAATTTAATACATTTTACAGCATCTTTTTCAGTCATTAATAACGGAATGCCACGCTCAAATTGAGTGAAATCTTGCTCCTTAAATGCATGGTGATCGGCAAAAGGAACCTGTTTGACAAGCTGATAATGTTGCATTGTGAGCGTATCAAAAAATCGCTGTGGGTAACCAATTGCAGCACAAGCATTTACTTTACTTAGTTTTGGCAAAGAGGCATTACGTCCATCAACGGCTTTGCAAGCCTGAGGCGTTAATAACATGGTGATTTCACTGTCCGCTTGTTCACCGTTATTAATAATAAAATCGACCTCTTTAAGGCGCGACAAAGGCTCTCTTAAAGGGCCCATCGGCATCATTTTTTGATTACCAAAGCGCCTTTTACCATCAACAACAACAATCTCAATATCCCGCGCTAATGCATAGTGCTGCAAGCCATCATCGGTAATAATAATATCAACATCGCACTGCTCATCAAGATAACGCGCAGCATCAACACGTTTTGGATCAACCACAACTGGAATGCCCAAACGCTTAAATAACATGACCGGTTCATCACCCGCTTCCGTGCCCTCTGTTTCACTACTTAGTAGTAGAGGATAACGATCACTCTTACCGCCATAACCACGACTAATAATGCCCGGTTTATACCCCTCTTTAATAAGCATCTCACATAACCATATAACAAAAGGCGTTTTACCATTCCCACCAACAGATAGGTTACCGACGACAATCACCGGTAAAGGGTTTTTCCTGTTTTTAAGTGCATATTTTTGTAAAACAATACGCCGAACCTTGCTGATTAAAAACAATAACAGTGCAAATGGATATAAAACCCAAGCCCACCACATCAAAGGTCGATACCAAAACTTCATGACAGCTCACCCGATGCTTGTAGCTTGCTTAACGTATGATAAATCTCTTTCTTTTCAAGTAACTGAGTATGTGTGCCCGATTCAACCACGGCCCCATCATCAACGACTAAAATTTGATCTGCATGTTCAATCGTAGAAAGACGATGTGCAATCACGATCGAAGTACGATTTTTTTGTAACTCATCCAGTGCAGCTTGGATATGACGTTCCGATTCGGTATCTAATGCTGAAGTCGCTTCATCTAAAATAAGAATCGGCGCATCACGTAATAAAGCACGCGCAATGGCTAATCGTTGACGTTGTCCACCTGAGAGCAATGCACCATTTTCACCAATAATAGTATCTAAACCATCAGGGAAACCATTAATAAACTCCATCGCATGCGCTGTTTCGGCCGCTTTTATGACATCTTCACGGTTATATCTATCGGTTGCTGCATAGGCAATATTATTAGCGATAGTATCATTAAACAGATGCACATTTTGTGATACTACGGCAACTTGATCACGCAAGGAGCTTAATGTGTAATCGCAAATATCGATGCCATCTATTTTTATCGCACCTGAATCGATATCATAAAAACGCGTTAATAGGTTTGCAATTGTTGATTTACCTGACCCAGAACGCCCGACTAATGCAAAGGTTTGTCCCGCTTTTAAGTTAAAGCTGACGTTATTAAGTGCGGGTTTGTCAGCACTTGGATAGGTAAATACCACATTGTTAAGCGTAATATTGCCCTTAACTCGCGTCACTTCTAGGGTGCCTTCATCTTTAGCAACACTTTTATCTAACATGGTAAATAGACTGTTACTTGCAGCGATCCCTTTTTGAATCTCATTATTAACTTGAGTGATATTTTTGATCGGTTTCATTAACCCCATCATTGCACTAATGATCACAACAAATTTACCTGCAGAAAGAGTATCCATGATCTCAGGAAACGTTGCTAAAAATAGAACAAATGCTAATGCTAGAGAAGCGATAGATTGAATGATGGGTACACTAATCGCATTTGCACTGGCCATTTTCATATTTTGCGTACGTACGGTATTACTCACTTTATCAAATTTTTCAGCTTCAACAAGCTGACCACCGAACATTAATACTTCTTTATGACCTTTAAGCATTTGCTCAGAAGAGGTAGTCACTAAGCCCATCGCATTTTGTAAGTTTTTACCAATTTTACGAAAACGTTTACTAACAATACTAATCGCGATGCCGACAAAGGGCGCTACCACAAAAAACACCATCGATAGCTGCCAACTTTGATAAAACATCATCGCGACCAAACCAATTAGCAATGCACCTTCTCTAAAAATTTTAACTAAGGCATTACTTGCTGCATTTGATACCTGGCTAGCATCATAGGTAATTTTAGAGATCAGATCACCAGTATTCGTTTTGTCAAAAAAGCTAATGGGTAATGCCATTAATTGACCAAATAGCTGACGTTGTAGTTTCATTACGACGTGATTACCTACCCATGCCATGCAATAGGAGCTAAGAAAAGCAAATACACCACGAAAAGCGATCACAATCACTACAAAGTAAGGCATCATTTTTAAAATAGTAGGGTCTTGTCCCGTTAAGCCATTATCTAACAAAGGTTGTAATGACCAGATAAGTAGCATATCCACGGCAGCATAACCAACCATGCCAATTATGCCAACGAATAGTGCTATTTTGAAATCTTTAACATAACCAACTAGGCGTTTGAATACTAACCAGCCATCGTTTTCAGTATTTGTCATCTAAATGTCCAATCGAGAGTGAAGAGGTAAGAGAGTGATGATACCAATAAGGAGCAAGATCTTCTCTGAATGTTTGTATTTTAATAGTTTGAGGTGCTATTTGAAAGCGAATAAGCCCACTTCGGCCAGTATTTACTGTTTCAACGGCTTGCTTTTGGTAACGTGTGATTACTTCATCAGCGGGAAAGCCCCAATGATTCATAAATCCAGCACTGAATACTACCCAGCGAGGGCTGACTGCTTTAATAAAAACCTCACTAGAAGAGTGACGACTGCCATGATGTGGCGCTAATAAAATATCACTTCGCAATTTTCCAGCAGCAGTATCGATTAACTTTATTTCCTGCCGTTTTTCAATGTCTCCGGTTAATAACAACGCTGTTGTGCCATCTGTTATTCGTAAAACACAGGAGTTATTATTGTTATTTGACGTTAGCTCATTGGGCGATAACACTTCAACATTTAACTTGCCTAATATCCACTTTTGGCCTTTTTTACACTGTGTAAACCCCTCCTTATGAAGCCTTGCTTCGCCCGCCCATCGGTTGGATAGAGCAAATTGCTGTTCAAGTTGCTCTATCCCGCCGGCATGGTCAATATCACTATGGCTAATCACCAAATGATCCAACTTTTTAATGCCTAATGAGGTTAAGTAAGGGGCGACCTCTGCATCAACCATATTAAACCCCGATGGGTAACGTGCCCCCGTATCATAAAGTAATACACTATTTTCACTGCGTACGAGTACCGACAAGCCTTGCCCCACATCAACCACTTCAACAAACCATTCATCTTTTAGCGGAGAGGGGATAACAAAAAGCACGCACATTAGCAAGAAAGCAAAGCCATAACTTATTCTACGTTGCATAGCACCTTGAAAATGTGAAATAAAAAGTAATAACAGCAGAGCAAAGAGCACCTGTAATAGATGCTGTTCCGTTACAGAAAACCAGTGGTAACTTGCATTTAAAAAATCGGTTAAATAAAAGAAAACATTAATTAATGTATCACAAAGAGAAAATAGAAGTCGTGCAATTGTGGGTAAGAAAAGTGAAGTCAATGCAGCAATTAATACTAAAGGGATAATAACTAAAGAAAAAAGAGGAACCGCAAAAAGGTTAACAACAATACTCACCAAACTCAGCCCAGAAAAACCAATTAATTGAACTGGCAACATTAATATCGTCAATCCGACCTGCAAGAAAAAAAGTAGCTTCAAGTAATTCACGATACGACTATTCATTGAGATTTTATCGGCACTTTGCTCCTGACTTTTTTCTTTATGGTATACAGCATCAATGACACCACGTGGAAAAGCCCAAAGCAAACCTAAAATAATCGCAACGGCTGTAAATGACAGCCATAAACTGATACTTAATACAGATAACGGGTCCCAAACAAGTACCATAAAGAGAACCAATAACAAAATATCGACTTTTGATGCATTTCGCTTCATTGAAAAAATAACAACCGCAATAAACAACATCAAAAAAGCACGCTGTGTTGGCAAAGAAAACCCTGCTAAATAAGCATAGCCCCATGCCCCAATTAACGCGCCAAGGTTAATTAAACGTAAAGAAAACCACCCCATTTTCCTCGGGGGTAATAACAGATTAGTAAGAAACTGAAAAAAAAGATAAGTTGCAGAAAAGAGTAAACCAATGTGTAAACCTGAGATAGCAAATAGGTGTGATATTCCAAGGTTTCTAATATGCTCTTTGACCACAAAGGGAATTAAAGATTTATCAGCAAATGATAGTGCCAATAATAAACCTTGGTGTTTAAGATCGGCACTAACAGATTTTACTCTATGGTAAAAACGAGCTCGTAATGTCACTTTTTCAGTAACAACAGCGATATGCTTTTTAATTGCGGCACGATAACCAACATGCTCAGAATAAGCCCATTTCTGGCGATCAAATCCAGCGGGGTTACCTCTTCCATAAACAGGTTTAAAACGCACTTGAAATCGATGTATTTGACCTGCTTGTAGATTTATCTCCGGTTTATACCAACGCATCGCAATAAGTGGCATATAATTAAAAGAATTACTATCTGCTTTTACTAATTTAGCGTTAAAATAGCCGCGGTTATTTATGCTGATTAATGAAACGATCTGTACATCTATGATATGGTCTTCATCATTTACCAACAACGCTAACCCAGGTTTATTATCTAACGGGACCGATGGTAGTAGTTTTCCAGTTAACGTTAAACTTACATAGCAGGTAAAATAGACCGCTGTGATAGGAATCACAGCTAATATACGTAATTTAAAAATTAATAATGAAAAACTGATAACAACAGCCAACACTAGAAGATGTTTATCCAGTAAATATGGCCAAAAGAGTGTCGAAATAAAAACAAATATTGATAACCACAAAACCGAGCGCATTATTATCATCCGAATTCATTTACATAAACTCTAATTATATGCCTAAAAAATTTATTCAGCGTTTTTCACCAAAACCAGAAACATTAAAAGCACACCCACACCTTAAACACTTTGGTAAAAGACTACAAAATCCAAACTTGTGGCATATTAACCGACGAAGTGCAGCAGGAGCTGTTGCTGTTGGTCTTTTTTGTGCGTGGATGCCAATTCCCTTTCAAATGTTATTAGCTGCTGTTATCGCGATGTTGTTTACCGTTAACCTTCCTCTGTCAGTTGCACTTGTGTGGATTTCAAACCCCTTTACTATGCCGCCACTTTTTTACGCTGCTTATCGTTTAGGGGCGTATGTTTTAGATGAACCGGTTGTACACTTCCATTTTAAGCTATCTTTTCATTGGCTTATTAAAGCACTAGAGACAATCGCTCCTTCCCTGTTAGTAGGCTGCTTTATTTTGGGGGTGTTAAGTGCCGCCAGTGGCTATTTTTTATTACGCCTACTATGGCGGCTAAATATTGCTAAGAAATGGCAACACCGTAATAAAAATTAGTATCACAAATAATAACGGAACTGTTAACTCAATCTAACATTCATTGCTAACCCATGGTTTACATTAATGTTTTACATTACGATGAACATTAACCCTAGATTCAATATATCAACAGTAATGGTGTATATAATGGCAAAAATGAAGCATCGTTTGGCAATAATTACTCTCGCCACAATACCACTATATAGCTTTGCAACCCCTGTACCTATCGACGATTTTGTTGCAATTAGTGGTTATTTAGGTGGCCGTTATAGTGAAGATCTAAAAGACAGTGAGACGGGCCAAAAGGCAGATATTGGCAATAACTTTTCACAAGCTTTAGCGCTATCTTGGTATTATGATCGTAATAGAGAAGGTGAACTTCTTTATAGTAATTCGAAACAAGATTTAAGCATGCATGGCGATGTAAAAAATGTTCAAACCGATGTTTATATTAGTTATTTACATTTTGGTGGGCGAGTTAATTTTGTCAATGATAGCCCTTTATCTACGAGCCTTGGTTTGGGCATAGGTGCGACTTTCTTTATCCCCGATTCAAACCAATATGATAATGATGTTTCACTTTCTGGCAATATTACCGGTGGGATAAAATATAAGTTAAACCAACAATGGGCACTGAAAGCAGATTTACGTTTTTATGGTACTGTTTTAAATAACAATAGCAGTTTATTCTGTAGTAATAACAGCTGCCTTATTGAGCTAAATGGTGAGGTTTATGTACAAACTGAATTAATGGCAGGTATTGAATATAAATTTTAACTGTTAAATTTATATGCTAATTAAACACCGCCAATTAGGAATAAGCGACAGAATGTCTTAAATGTTGATATTCCCTTGGTCAATTTAGTGTTTTCATACTTCGTTATTTTTAATCGCCAACACTGAAAAAAAAGAACATGCATTATACCAATCTAACTAAATACATGGTTACTCTTGTTGGCCAAATCCCTATCTAACTTCATTCTAAATTTTGCAATTAAAATAATTAGTTAACTGCAATTGACGCTTTGTTATAAATGAATTTTTCTGCGCAATTTTGTGACCAATTATACCATTTACATTAAGTATGAGATCTAAATTTTTTGCAGGAAAAACAGCTTAATTTAAGGCGTAAGTTGACGTTGTAAGTTGCTCCCTTTACGAAACTTACAACGTAGAAGTAAGTTGTTTTAATACCAATGGAATTTAATAGGTGATCAGAGTTTGCGCAGGAAAAATTATTACTAACAAGGCGTGAGTTGCAGGAGATAGTTGTTCTCACTTCAAAACTCACAACGTAGTTAGGGATAATTTTAACCAGCATGAATGATCACTTTATTAATTCCTTTGGTATAACCAGTAAAATAGAACCGTTATTTACTGTAATTGGTATTACTTATCTTCATGCCTTTCTTGTTGGTTGTTTAAAAAACCAATTCACCACAAAGCCGCTGCGTTTACACAAAGAGCACGAAGAAAATATAATAAGGGAGCTACTTGGATTACTAGTTCATATTATACTGATTATAAACCTGTTTTTTCCCATCTTTATCAAATGCAATCACTTGATAAGGGTCGTTATTCCCAGGTACATCCATTCCCGGCGATGAAGCAGGCATCCCAGGTACAGCAAGCCCTGCAATCATCGGTTTTTCTCGTAATAAACGTTTGATATCAGCAACTGGGACATGCCCTTCAATTGCATACCCTTCAACAATAGCAGTATGACATGAGGTTATTTCAGGAGAAATAGCATGCTTTTTACGCAATAAATCATTATTTTTTTGCTCAACAACAGTGACATCAAAACCGGCCTGCTCTACCTGCTCAGCCCAAGCAGTACAGCAACCGCAATAGGGGGATTTATAAATAGTTAACTGCGTCGCAAACGCCGTTACACTAAAAAAAGAAAACATTAATAGCAAGGCTTTAAATTTATTCATAGGTTACTCCAATAGCTCATTTAATTTTAAATCGTTAATATATTTTTTAGTAAATTTAAGGTTAAACAATAGGAGGGCGATAACGAGTAGTTTTTGCACCGAGCAGTGGTTGAGGATTAAATTCAACATTATTTTTTTGCTGAGTGGTGATGATTGCCGCAGGTAATTCCGACGTTTCACTGTAAAAGTAATGTGTAACTACGCTGACACAGCACTGCATATCATTAACTGCTTCAGTAGACTCGTTGCAATGTTCCATGTTTGAGGAAGAGCAAGGAACTGCGGTATACGCTAAGTTGGTTGTTAAGCTTGGTTGTTGCAACTGTTGCAACATTGCAGCAAACACCGATAACATAGTTAATAACAGTAAATAAAGGGGTACAAAAGAAGTTAATTTATTGATAAGTATTCCCTCCTATTAACCCTAGAGCCATAATTTATATATTTAAGCATTAGCACAAATTTAGACTATCCCCATAGGGTAAGGTCAAGTCACTAAAATGATTTTAATAAGTCACTATGATATTTTGTGATATCTAAACTGATATCATATTTCAGTAACAGTTGCTGCAACTCAGCCTCACTTTTATCAAGCTTTGATAGGGTAAGTGTATTGTCATCGAGTAACCACAATTGACGAGAACCACTATAACTAAATTGTAGTGCGAGCAATGCAGTTTTATCCCCCATTCTTGCAGCACTTTCAATCTTAGTTAGTTTTCGCGCAATTAAATTTAGCGCCTGTTTTAACCTCCAAACATAAAGCACCTCAAACATGAGAGGATGTTTTTTATAATGATTAACCACTGCTAATATGGTTAAAACCGTCGCAATAACGCCTAAGAGATTCCAATGAAAATGGGTTCCTTCGGGTGATGGAAATAAAAGGATCAATAATTGTGCAATACCTAGACTGCCTAATACCAGAGAAGCAATACAGACTGACATGACAATATTAAGATGACGACGATAGCGTTTTTTATCAATATCGATTAATAACATACTTACCTTAGATAACTGTTTTTATTTATTCAGACTTGATTTGGTATAATATAGTTAGGCAAAAAAAAAGCGTGTAATCAATTACACGCTTTTATAATAGCAACTAAATTAAATTAAGCCGATGCAACCATTACCATTGCAGGACGTATAATTTGCCCGTTATATTCATAACCTTTTTGCATAACAACAACAACTTCGTTGGCGGCTTTGCCTTCGATTTTTTGTTGGCTTACAATCTGGTGTTTTTCTGGATTAGCTTGCTCGCCAACTGGGTTAAGTTGCACAATCCCCACTTTTGCGAATGAATCGATCATCGATTTAAGTGTCAGTTCTACGCCTTCAGCCATTTTAGCTAGCGCTTCATTATCTTTATCGATGTGATCAATCGCCATCTCTAATGAATCTGCAACAGGCAATAAAGCTTCGGTGAAGCGTTTTAAGGTACGTTTAACTTTACTTTCTGCATCGAGACCCGCTTTACGAATCTCATTCTGAGCGTGAGCTTTAGCTCGTATCACTTGATCTTTTTGCTCTTTTAGCTCTTCTTCAGCAAGCGCTAATTTCTTACCAAGCTCTTCAATCATGTTTACTTCTTTTTCAGTCGCCTGATCAACCACTTCAGGCTCTACTAATTCAGCCTCGACTTCAACGGCTGCTTCTTGCTCTTCGCCTAATACTGTTTCAATCGCTTCTTCAACGCTTACTTTTTGCTCTTCACTCATGTTTTAATCCTAACTTGCTACAAATTGAATTTTTATTACCACTATTATGGGGATTCAAACAATAGTTTCAAGTGTGTTAATAAAATCATTTAAACAAGTTATACTTAAAAACAACTTAACGCATCATTAATAAGGTTATTATGAGCACTCAACAAACTGATTTTAGTGAATTTAAAACCATTGGTTTGATTGCCAAGGCACAACATGCTGGCGCACAACAAACCTTGCATTCACTGTACAATTTCCTACAAGAAAAAGGGTTAAAGGTTATTGTTGATAAACGTGTCGCTACTGAACTGACTCATAAAAATGTTAGCAGTGATAATTTAGTAGGTATCGGTAGATCATGTGATTTAGCAATTGTGATCGGGGGTGATGGCTATATGCTTGGGGCTGCTCGTGTACTTTCTCGTTTTGATATCGCAGTTATTGGTGTTAACCGCGGCAATTTAGGTTTTTTAACGGATCTTGATCCTGATAATTTTGAAGCTCCGCTCTCTGAGGTCTTAGCTGGTAAATACCTTGTTGAAAACCGTTTTTTACTGGAAGCACAAGTACATAGCCATGGGCATATGAAAAGCCGTAATACAGCCGTCAACGAAGCTGTTCTTCATCCAGACAAAATTGCCCATATGATAGAGTTTGAAGTTTATGTAGATGATAACTTTATGCTGAATCAACGCGCAGATGGTTTAATTATCTCTACACCAACTGGCTCAACCGCGTATTCTCTTTCAGGTGGCGGTCCTATTTTAACACCTAATTTAGATGCGATTAGCCTACTTCCTATGTTTCCACATACACTCAATAGCCGCCCTATTGTTATCGATGCAAATAGCACTGTACGACTAAAAGTAGCAGAAAGTAATCATAGTGAGATGCAAATAAGTTGCGATAGCCATGTCAACTTATCAGTTTTACCCGGCGATGAAGTGATTATTACCAAGACTGCACACCAATTAAAATTAGTTCATCCAAGAGACTATAACTACTTCCATGTATTACAAAACAAGCTTGGTTGGGGAAATAAATTCTTTTAAAATATTAAATTATACCACTGGAAATTAATTAGTGATCAGAGCTTAACCAGTAAAAAGATTCACTTCATTAATTCCTTTGGTATAACCATTGAAAAACAGCTAAATTTTAAGGTGTATGATAAAAGTGGAACCACAAGCAATTGGCTTTTTAGGAGGCAGTTTCGATCCTATACATAATGGACACTTAGTGCCCGCCGTAGAGGTTGCTAAGCAACTGCAATTAAAGCATCTCTATTTAATGCCCAACCATATTGCACCTCATAAAACGGGCAGTCACTGCAACGCCAAACAACGCGCGGAAATGGTTAAACTTGCCCTTCACAACCGTCCGCAATTAAACATTGATACCCGTGAACTTAATCGAGATACAGCAAGTTACACCATTGACACTTTGAAAGAGATTCAAGCTCAATATCCGAATACACCTATCTGTTTTATGATGGGAATGGATTCATTGATTAATTTTGATAGCTGGTATCAGTGGCAAGATATTCTTAGCTATTGCCATCTTATTGTCTGTGCGCGACCTGGTTGGAAAGCAACGTTTAATAAAACAATCGAGCAACTGCTCACTATACATCAAACCGATTTAATGGCAGATTTACACCAGTTACCCTTTGGAAAAATCTATTTTCAGAAAGCCACTGAGCTTGATATCTCTTCAACACAGATCCGCCATAATATTAAACACGGCATTAGTGTAGAAAATTTAATGCCTTCTCAGGTTTACGACTATATTAAAGGTCACCACCTCTATAGATAGGAACCTGATATGCATTATTTAAAATCACTTTTATTGCTTTGCCTATTTTTCTCTCTGCCGATTTCGGCTAGTTCACCACCCGCAGCAAACCAAAATGCGATTTACAGCAATATGTCTATACATCACCCTGTATGGGCAGAAAGTGCAATGGTAGCGACGCAAGAGAGACTCGCCACACAAATTGGTATTGATATTTTAAAGCAGGGTGGCAATGCGGTTGATGCTGCTGTTGCAGTCGGGTATGCGCTTGCCGTCACACTGCCTCGTGCCGGTAATCTTGGCGGTGGTGGTTTTATGTTGGTGTATTTAAACAAGCAGCAAAAAGCAATTGCTATTGACTATCGTGAAAAAGCCCCCTCTCGTGCATCCCGAGACATGTATTTAGATGTTCAGGGCAATGCTCAATCGCAACTTTCTCGCTTTCATGGACTTGCAGTGGGCGTCCCCGGCACCGTTATGGGCCTTGAACTAGCACGTAAAAAATACGGTACTTTTAGTCGTGAGAGGCTAATTGCCCCCGCAATAAAATTAGCAACTGAAGGTATTATTGTTAGCCCTGATTTAGCAAATTCCCTTAATCGAGCACAGCCTCGTTTAAGTAAATGGGCTGCAAGTAATGCAATTTTTTATAAATCAGCTGGTAATCGCTATCAAGTCGGTGAACGTTTAAAACAATTAGATTTAGCAAATAGCTTGCGCTTGATAAGCGAGCAGGGAGAAAACGCTTTTTATCAAGGCAAGATAGCGAAACAGATAACGCAATCGATACAGCAAGCGGGAGGACTGATTACCCTTGAGGATATGAAAAATTACCATGCTGTTGAACGCGAAGCGATTAACGGAAATTATAGAGGTTACCACGTTTTATCAATGCCACCGCCCTCTTCAGGTGGTATTCATATTGTGCAGTTACTTAATATGTTAGAGAATTATCCTCTCTCCGATTATGGCCATAATAGTGCGCAAAGTATTCATATTATGAGCGAAGCGATGCGCCGCGCTTATGCAGATAGAGCGCTTTATTTGGGCGATAGCGATTTTGTTGATGTGCCTATTGAGAGGTTAACTTCTAAAGTTTATGCATTACAACGCAGCAAACAGATAGATGCCGATAAGGCCACACCCAGTAGGAAAGTTAGTGCAGGAAGAGTCCCTCCCTATGAGAGCAATGAAACCACCCATTTTAGTATTGTGGATCGCTGGGGAAATGCGGTGTCAAATACCTACACCCTAAATTTTAGTTATGGTATGGGGATGGTTGCCAAAGGGAGTGGAATTTTACTTAATAATGAAATGGATGATTTTTCAGCAAAACCCGGTGTACCCAATGGATATGGCTTAATCGGTGGTGAAGCTAATGCAATTGCTGGCAATAAACGGCCTCTTAGCTCAATGAGCCCAACTATTTTATTAAAGGGTAACCAGCCCTACTTAGTGACAGGTACTCCAGGTGGAGCCCGTATTATTACCACTACATTACAAATCATTTTAAATGTTATTGATCATAATATGAATATCGCACAAGCAACCGCTGCTCCACGTATTCATCATCAATGGTTACCAGACTATATTCGTTATGAGCAAGGAATTAGCATTGATACTATTAACTTATTAAAAGAAAAAGGCCATACACTCAAAAAACAAGCAACGATGGGTAGCACACAAACAATCTTAGTCAGCGAAAATGGAATTCTGGGCGCATCAGATCCTCGCACCCCTTCTGCATTAAGTCTCGGATATTGAGCACTTTTACTATTAAAAATGATAACTCAGGGCAACAGAGCCAAAACGAGAATCTTCTGCTTGCCCTTGGTATTCGTCGGTTGTATACAATAATGAATATAAGATTGAAAAATTATAGATATTTGCCATTACGCCAATGGAAACTGTAGCTTGAGTGTGAATAAGGTCAACACTATGACTATCTTGGAAAGTATTTCCATTGATAAATATATCATTAGCAACATAGGAAGCAGAAACGTTAGCAAATATGTACCAACCATAAGGTGTATTGTTTAAAGCATTAAATTTTTGTACCGGGAACACCGTCGCCGATGAAAAATTTTCTGTTAAACGTTGCCCAAATCGAATACCAAATCCAGTTGAAAAATCACTACGTAAATTACCTAATCCGCCATCAAGTCCAGTTAAAAGATCAAATTCAGCATTCCAAATATTAGCTTCATAAACACGCCATATACGCCTTGTTTGTACTCGAAAAACGAATTCGTTACTTATCTGATTATCCCATCCCTGCGGCTCACGTCCTCCTGTAAAATCATGCACCAAAGATTGAACAAATTCAGCGCCAGCAATTGGCCCGACAACACCAAGAATTAAACCAACTTCATCACTGACCTGATCATTATTCGCTAACAAACTAACCTCCCACGTTAATAAACCGACATAGGGCGCATCCTCTTCAACCAACTCTGCAATTGATATATCGGTAGCAGTTTGTAACTGCTGCCCCACCCCATAATTTATCGAATACTGCTTATGTTGCGTTGAAGGAAGGTGTGTTTTTTGTGCTAAATAGGCGAGCCACGAGGGTAGATGCTGATCATCGAGAGCGGCAACATGGTTGTACCCCCAATTTAAAAATAAGCCACTACTATAGAGACCATCATCCCTAAAAAAAGAATCGTTTTCAAAGATTAAACTCGCAAAAGCTCGCTTTTCAGGATTATCCTTCGCGAGGGTAATAACAGGGAAATATAACCATAAAAACATAACTAACAAAAATTTCATATAGCCGCCTTTTAAATAATACCCAAAGCATTAACAAGTGTTCCTCATATCAGTGGTAACTACCTCTACACAATCACTTATTTAAATTCGTTGCTATAAATGATTACCCTGCTGGTTATTATGGAAATAAGGATGAATTGTTATCAATTGAATACGTAACTGATTAGCAAAGGTTCAACAAACAGCTTTAATTGCTCTTCATCACCCTGTAATACACCACCGTATTGGATCAAACTTCGTTGTTTATCGACTTTTTTACTATTTTTTATAAGTATAACAATAGACTCAACTTCCTCCGTAATCGACACCTGTAAAAGGTATTTTTCAGACACTGATATTTTCAGCAGTGGTTCTCCGATAAAAGCACACCCATGAATAGAAAGATCACTTAAAAATCCTTTGGAGCATACCTTTTTAGTCTCAGGGTTAATCAATTGTGCTTCAATATGAATGGGTAAACGTTGGTCTTTACGCAGCGGAACTTGCTGTAACTCTTTAGGATAATCAAGTACTAACCAACGACCAGCGATACTCATCAGCTTTTGAATATTGGATTGAAAAGCCACCAAGTTAGCATTAGGTTGCTCTGTACTCATCAGGCGTACAATAACTTTTTGCCCCTCTCGTATATATTGCTTAGCAGCAAGCCAGTCATTATTACTCCCCATCGCTAAAATAACTGACATATTAGGGTCAACGCCAATTAATCGCGTTTTCAAACGTATTGGTTTAGTTGGCGTAATAATCTGCAAATGCACTTCAGTATCGCACGCTATTTTATTGAGATAACTATACTTATTATCTGTCACACACACCTCTTTTGAAAAGTATATTTACAAAATTACCATGTTCAATAGTATCTCATTATAATGAATATAAAATATGTGAGCAGCACACAAAGATAAATCCAACCCCGCTAATGCAAATGTAATATTCTGTGCCAAACTATT
>Ga0316197_10000843_pt1 | contig 21541 bp, 16 predicted proteins | sample OudBiesiAoxic_MG_FD_204939 | JGI IMG/M metagenome (GOLD analysis project Ga0316197, IMG submission 204939) | Coastal sediment microbial communities from Oude Bieten Haven, Netherlands - site A oxic | ecosystem: Environmental > Aquatic > Marine > Coastal > Sediment | place: Netherlands... | reverse complement strand
AGGTAAGGGCACCCGAGCCAGCTTTAACTAATAAGCTGTCTGCGTGGCCGTGATAACAACCTTCGAATTTGACAATTTTATCTCGGCCAGTAAAGCCACGAGCTAAACGTATTGCACTCATCGTCGCTTCTGTACCAGAGTTCACCATACGAAGTTGTTCCATAGAAGGCACTATTTTTGAAACGAGTTCGGCCATCTCAACTTCTACTTCGGTCGGTGCACCAAAGCTTAGGCCTCTGTGAGCGGCTTCGATAACTGCGTTGCGAATAGCCGGGTGGTTGTGACCAAGAATCATAGGGCCCCAAGAACCGACATAATCGATATAAGATTTACCATCTGCATCAAATATCAAAGGGCCATCTGCTTTTTCTACAAATATTGGAGAGCCACCCACACCGTTGAATGCTCTAACGGGAGAGTTCACACCGCCAGGAATGGTTTTTTGCGCCTTTTGATAGAGTTCTGCTGATTTGGTCATCAATATTTTCCTCGTTGTTCTGACTTGAAGTGATAGCTTGGTATTGTAACGAACTTGTGCAAGATAGGTTTAGAAAATTGATGTAAATAATTAAAATAGTGAGTTGATGCAGAAACAAAGGACCGAGCAAGGTTTTGTATTGAAGCATAACAATACTTGAATGATTTAGTCAGGTATTAGATAATCAGCAGATATTGAGAAATCTAATATTGACTCGTATAAGATATAGAATAAATTAAGAGTTAATATGACACGAAAGAGAGAGGTCATCGTGAGCGAACTAAATGTACCATTATCTTTTTCTGATGCGGCAGCAATAAGAGTAAAAACGCTGATCGAAGAAGAAGAGAATTCAGAATTAAAATTGCGTGTATACATTACTGGTGGTGGCTGTAGCGGTTTCCAGTACGGATTTACGTTCGATGAGAAAGTAAATGATGGCGACACGACGATTGTTAATAGTGGTGTAACACTTGTCGTGGATCCTATGAGCTTGCAATACTTGATTGGTGGTATTGTGGACTATACAGAAGGCCTTGAAGGGGCGCGCTTTTTTGTCAACAACCCAAATGCAACGACTACCTGTGGTTGCGGAGCATCTTTCAGCGTCTAGATCTGTTACACAGTTTTCACTGTAGAAAGTGTTATAGTCTGTCATCAAATTACAATCAAAGCCTTATGTTTGAAACTCTTACGTAAGGCTTTGCTAATTTTTGCCTGCCCAAGTGACTGAACGCACGAACTCTATTATTTAGCAGTCACTTTTTATTTGTGGTAACTAAAAGGAACTCTGTTATGGCAATCCGCCACGTCGGTCGCTTTTTTTCACAACGCCCCTGGCTTATCTCATTCATACTTCTTATTGGCCTATCGCTTTGGTTAGGTTTAGGGATGCTGCAAGCCGAAGAGAATGCGAATCAAAATAATTCGGCTGAAGAACCGAAAGCATTATTGGCTAAGGTTCAGTATCAAACGTTTGAAGCTGTGCTAACGGCAAAGAATATCAATCTATATGGCAGAACGGCACCAGATAGACAAGCAAAGTTAGGGGCAGAAGTCGCCGGACGCGTGGTTACGTTGATGGTCAGGAAGGGTGATGAAGTTAAAAAAGATCAAGCGATTGGTCAGATAGATAAAGCGGATCTAGAGATTCAGCTTGAACGAGCAAGAGCGAATCTGTCGGTTAAGGAAAAAGAGTTTAAAGCATCCAAGTCCCTAAAGAGTAAAGGATTGCAGGGAGAAGTTGCCTATAGCACAGCACAAGCTAACCTTGTTGAGGCGAGAGCGTTAGTCAAAAAAGCTCAGCTTAACCTTCGCAATACTCTAATCAGAGCACCATTTGACGGCATTGTTGATACCCTCAATATCGAACTGGGTGATTTTGTCAGTGTTGGAGACCCTGTTGCAACCGTCATTGACCTCAATGTATTGGTTATAGAAGCTGACGTCAGCGAGCGTCATGTACAAAGTCTTAAAGTAAATCAAAAATCAAAAATTAAACTGATTGGTGGGGAAAAAATAGAGGGCAGGCTCAGATACATTTCTAGAGTTTCTTCAACCGCGACCAATACTTTCCCCATTGAGATTGAAATCCCGAATCCAGAACAAAAAATTCCTGCTGGTGTCAGTGCAGAGGTTGAATTAGATCTAGAGATGAAGAAGGCGATTAAGGTTTCTCCGGCCATGCTAGCGCTTGATGAAAGTGGCAATCTGGGTGTGAAAACACTCAAAGATGATGTGGTTCACTTTGTTCCTATTCAACTCGTAAGGGCTGAGCAAGACGGTGTATGGCTAACAGGGCTGGGCTTTAGCGCTGATATTATCACCGTAGGGCAAGGTTTTGCACGGGATGGTGATACGGTTATCGCTGTAAAACACGATCCAATAAACAAAAAATAGAGCGGAGATAACTATGTTTGCGATTATAGACGCGGCTTTATCCCGTTCTAGGACCATGCTGACGCTACTGATACTGATACTAGTCGCGGGGGCAATAACGTATATCAAGATTCCAAAAGAATCGAGCCCTGATATTACTATCCCCATTATTTATGTTGGTGTGAGTCACGAAGGTATCTCGCCAGATGATGCGGAAAGGCTATTGGTTCGTCCAATAGAACAAGAACTGCGTTCTATTGAAGGTGTAAAAGAGATGAGCGCAACGGCTTCAGAGGGCTATGCCTCTGTTACGTTGGAGTTCAATGTTGGTATCGATCTCGACAAAGCGATGGCGGACGTCCGCGATGCCGTTGATCAGGCAAAACCCAAACTTCCCGCTGATAGTGATGAACCGACGGTCAATGAAGTCACCCTTGCTTCATTTCAACCTGTGTTGTCCGTTGTTCTGTATGGTTCTGTACCTGAAAGAACTATCGTACAGATTGCCCGAGCGTTAGGCGACAAGTTAGAAAGCTATAAACAGGTTCTGGAAGTCGATATCGCTGGTGATAGAGAAGACATCGTCGAGATTGTGGTCGACCCCTTATTAATGGAGAGTTACAACCTAGACCAGGGTGATATCTATAACCTAATTGCATTGAATAACCGTGTAGTAGCAGCAGGCTTTGTTGATACGGGCTATGGTCGATTTTCTGTCAAGGTACCGTCTGTTTTTGAGTCATTGAAAGATGTATTGGAGATGCCAGTAAAGGTCGATGGTAGGCAAGTTATTACCTTCGGTGATATTGCGACGGTAAGACGCTCATTTAGAGACCCTGAGAGCTACGCTCGTCTAAATGGGGAATCCGCTGTCGTTTTGGATGTTAAGAAGCGTGCAGGTGAAAATATCATCGAAACGGTTGATCTGGTTAAGCAAATAATTGTCGTCGCACAACAGCGAGACGACTGGCCAGACAATTTAATGGTTGAATACACGTGGGATGAGTCAGAAGACGTCAAGCTTATGTTGAGCGATCTGCAAAACAACATCCTTTCTGCCATTATTCTCGTTGTCATCGTTATTATTGCCATTCTAGGTGTCCGTACTGCATTCTTGGTTGGTGTCTCTATACCTGGATCTTTCCTTACCGGGCTATTGGCATTGGCGGTCTTTGGTTTAACCATCAATATTATCGTTCTTTTTGCCTTGATTATGGCGGTAGGGATGTTGGTTGATGGCGCTATCGTTGTGACGGAGTTTGCAGATAGACGAATGCACGAAGGTATGCCTCGTCGTGAAGCCTATCGAGACGCCGCCAAACGGATGGCCTGGCCTATTACCGCCTCGACGGCAACAACGTTAGCCGCGTTTGCTCCATTATTATTCTGGCCTGATACCACAGGTGAGTTTATGAAGTACCTGCCGATAACACTGATAGCAACCTTGTCGGCTTCTCTCGTCATGGCGTTACTCTTTGTCCCTGTGCTTGGCAGTTTAGTCGGTAAAGAGCAGTACATTAAGCCAGAACTCAGACAAGAGTTGGTCGCGTTACACAACGGTGATTTTACTAAAGCCACTGGATTTACTAAGTTTTATTATAAAACGCTCGCGATAGCAGTTAATCATCCATGGAAGATATTGTTTAGTGCCATTTTACTCGCTATTGGTATTGGCTTTACCTATTCCAAGGCGGGGTTGGGAGCGGAGTTTTTCCCTGAAGTTGATCCTCCTTCCTTTACGATGAAGGTTCGATCTTATGGCGATCTGTCGATCAATGAGAAAGACAAGATTATGCGACAGATTGAATCTGAAGTGCTTGGTGGCGCAGAGTTTGAGAGTATCTATACCAAAACGGGTGGCGATGATTCTATTGGCCAGATACAGATTACCCCTATTGATTGGCAACTAAGAAGGCCAGTTAAAGAGATCATCGAAGAACTGCAAGAACGTACCTCGCACATTGCTGGTGTTGAGATTGAGTTTAAAAAACCAGAAGCTGGTCCACCAAGTGAACACGATTTGGTCATTCAATTGTCTTCACGGCATTACGACAAACTGGATGACGCCGCATTAATGGTTAGACATTGGGCAGACACTTATCCTGCGTTTACTAACCTTAGCGATACCTCAGCAAAACCGGGTATCGATTGGCAAATAGACATTAAACGAGACGATGCAGGACGATTTGGTGCAGACGCCACCTTGGTTGGTAACACGGTTCAGTTTGTGACGAATGGGCTCAAAATTGGTGATTATTTACCAGATGATGCTAATGAAGAGGTTGATATTCTGGTTCGCTTCCCTCAAGAACAAAGAGACATTGGAAGGTTTGATCAACTAAGGGTTAAGACGCCTGCGGGTTTAATTCCGATGACTAATTTTGCAGAAATAAAGCCTCAACACAAGCAAGACACCATTCAGCGTATCGACGGCCAACGTATTCTTGACGTAAAAGCGGATATGAAAGAAGGGTTTAATCTCGCGTTAGAACTGCCTAAAATTGATGCACAACTAAAAGCGCTAGGACTGGATGATGTCGAATTTAAGTTACGTGGTCAAAATGAAGATCAGGAAAAATCGTCTGAGTTTTTGATGTACGCATTTGTTGTGGCATTAGCCGCAATGGCTTTGATACTGATCACTCAATTTAATAGTTTCTATCAAGCCTTCTTGATTTTGAGTGCCGTGCTCTTCTCTACGGTGGGTGTGTTCGCTGGGTTACTCATATTCCAAAAACCATTTGGTATTGTGATGTCTGGTATTGGGGTTATCTCATTAGCCGGTATTGTGGTGAACAATAATATCGTGCTTATCGATACCTTTAATCAGCTTGTAGATAGAGGGCTGAACCGCAAAGAAGCGATATTAAGAACCGGTGTACAGCGTCTTCGTCCGGTAATGCTGACTACGGTGACCACAATACTAGGTTTGATGCCGATGGTACTGGAGATGAACATTGATATTATCAATCAAAAAGTAGAGTTTGGTGCGCCTAGTACACAATGGTGGTCTCAGCTAGCGACGGCTGTCGCAGGGGGGTTAGCGTTTGCTACGGTTCTAACGTTGGTATTGACACCTTGTTTGTTGATGCTTGGCAAAGGTAGAAAGACGAAAAATCAAACCTAGTATCGTTAACCTTCTATCGATTAATACTTAAATCCCCACAAAAGTGGGGATTTTTATAAGCGCTGTACACTTTAGTTTACTTGAGCGTCTTCGCGTTCAGTGCTTTTGGCTGTATCGACCGAATCATCTTTATAAGGATGATTGGTTAAATTAACCTGCAATCGAACCACATTATCGATGAGCTTCACGAGTGGAGCCCATTTAACGTGATTCTCTTTTTCAAATAGGGTGTCGAAGTTTTCCGGTGTCCATTCCATAAGGTATTGAGGATTTAATGAACGGCCTAGAAAGCGCACTTCATAATGCAGATGGGGCCCAGTAGAGTTGCCCGAATTACCGCATGTAGCAATCGTTTCGCCTTTACTTATAAATTGGCCGCTTTTAACATTAAACTTTTGCAGATGAGCGTATGAACTCATAAATCCAAATGAATGCCTGACAATCAAAAAGTTGCCAAAGCCTTTCTTACTTGGTCGAACTGTTTCTACTACTCCATCCGCTGGGGCTAAGATTGGCTCGCCGCGATTACAGGTTAAATCGATTCCCGTATGGGTATGGCGCTTACCTGTAATTGGATTCAATCGGCGGCCATAGGCAGAAGAGATACGGTTATAGGCCATTGGTGTATCGTTAGGAATTAAACGAAACATAGTTGCGCGCACAGCCGAATCTACGGCGGCAACATCGACTCTCTGCTCTAGATCCAAGGTATCCGGCTCTTCGTCACTTAATCCTAAAACAGATTCCACATCATAGATGCGCTTGCTTAATGTTACTAGCTGATTATTCTTTTCTGCGAGCTCTTGATTAAGCAAGTGATTTGAGTTTTCGAGCTGAACAATTTGATTGGATTTATCCTGACTAAACTGTTCTGTTTGCTTGATCAGTCGGGCGGATTTCTCAATCTTATCTGCTGCGAGTTTTGCCGCTTGAAGGCTATTACTGTGATTTTGTAGAGAAACACCCAATAATACAGGGGTGCCGATCAATAGTGATAATAAAGCCATCGTCGCTTTTTTACCGACAAAAAAAGTCTGTTCCCCACTAGAAGTAGGGATCGTAAATTTAATTTTATGGGGCATAGTATTTTAGGAGTGAGCGCCTAAATCAGATAGTTGCTCAATATCTCGATGTAAAAGTTGTTCATCACCAACATTTAATTCAATTAAACGTTTGAGGTGGCTAATGCTATCAATATCAATATGTTCGATGCTGACGCGCGTATAGAGATCCGACACTTCAACCACATGTGCTTGAAGAGATACGGTGATATCACTTTCAGGTAGACGGAAAAAAATATCTACTGGTTTAGTTGTTTCAATAGGTTCCACAATGGCATTTAATAATAGCCCATGTAAGGAAAGATCCATTATCGAGCAACTTATTTTCAATTGCCCTTGGCACAATTCAGCTGGTGCGTTGTAGACTATTCGAGAAAAACGGCGACGTTCGTCCATACTCCCTCTCTTACAATAATATTAATAGCTCGACTAGGTTACCATTTTAATGAGCATAAATAAAAAAATCGCGTTCGAATTATGCCTACATGTAAAGTAACAGTATCGATAGATAAGATAAAAAGCCGTTAAAATAACGGCTTAGTTTTCATTCAGTTCAAATGAGGTTTATTTAGTAATGCGCTTATATTTGACTCTATGAGGTTCTGCAGCTTGTGCCCCTAAAGTTTGTTTCAGCCATTCTGTGTATTCAGTATAGTTGCCTTCATAGAAATTGACCTGACCTTCATCACGGTAGTCAAGAATATGAGTGGCTATACGGTCCAAGAACCAGCGGTCATGCGAGATAACCATGGCGCAACCAGGGAACTCCAACAGCGCTTCTTCTAATGCACGTAATGTCTCAACATCTAAGTCATTGGTTGGTTCATCGAGTAATAAAACATTGCCGCCTGTTTTAAGCAGTTTTGCCAAGTGCACTCGATTTCGTTCACCACCAGAGAGTTCACCAATAATTTTTTGTTGGTCAATGCCTCTAAAGTTAAAGCGAGAACAGTAAGCGCGAGCTGGGATTTCAAAATTATTGATTTTGACAATATCAGCGCCTTCCGAGATCTCTTGGAATACGGTTTTCTTGTCATCCATGCTGTCACGGAACTGATCAACAGAAGCAAGATGAACGGTGTCACCTAATTCAATGGTTCCTGAATCTGGTCGCTCTGTGCCGCTCAGCATTTTGAATAATGTTGATTTACCGGCACCGTTTGCACCGATAATACCGACAATCGCGCCTTTAGGCATGCTGAAAGAGAGGTTATCAATTAATACTCTGTCACCGAACGATTTGGTCAGATTTTTTACTTCAACAACCTTGTCACCTAAGCGTTCACCTGGTGGAATGAATAGCTCGTTGGTTTCATTACGTTTTTGGTGATCAGTATTATTCAGTTCTTCAAAACGAGCCATACGAGCTTTTGATTTCGCTTGTCGACCTTTTGGATTTTGACGAACCCATTCAAGTTCTTTCTCAATGGTTTTCTGACGAGCGTTCTCTTGTGAGGATTCTTGCTTAAGACGTTCATCTTTTTGTTCTAGCCAAGAGGTATAGTTGCCTTCCCAAGGGATACCTTCACCTCGGTCGAGCTCTAATATCCAGCCTGCAGCATTATCCAAGAAATAACGGTCATGGGTAATCGCAACGACGGTGCCAGCATAGTCGACTAAGAAGCGCTCTAACCAACCTACTGATTCGGCATCTAAGTGGTTAGTTGGCTCATCAAGTAGCAACATGTCGGGTTTTTCTAATAGTAGGCGACAGATGGCAACACGGCGCCTTTCACCACCAGAAAGGAATTCAACTTTAGCATCCCATTCTGGCAGACGGAGCGCGTCAGCTGCTCGTTCTAATGAATTCTCAAGGTTATGACCGTCTTTTGTTTGAATAAGGTCTTCGAGTTCGCCCTGTTCTTTTGCTAGCGCGTCAAAATCCGCATCTGGTTCAGCGTAAGCGGCGTAAACAGCATCGAGTCGTTTTAGTGCACCAGCAACATCCGAAACCGCTTCTTCAATAATTTCACGTACGGTTTTCGTTTCATCAAGTTTGGGTTCTTGAGGAAGATAACCGATGTTTAAACCTGATTGAGGGCGAGCTTCACCATCAATGTCGGTATCAAGACCAGCCATGATTCGAAGTAGGGTGGATTTACCAGAGCCGTTAAGACCTAAAACCCCGATTTTAGCACCGGGAAAAAAGCTAAGAGAAATGTCTTTTAATATTTTACGCTTAGGTGGTACAACTTTACTCACCCGCGACATGGTATAAACGTATTCAGCCATTGCCGATAGTTCCTACTGTTTCAGAAAATTAGCAAGTATTTTAACTCAAATTGCCACTCCTGAGAATGAAAGATAATTTAACAAATAAAAGCTTGCGCAAAGGAACGATCATTTTCTAACATAAGAGTTACAGCTTATTAACTTTAATAAGTGAGAAGGCGTGCCATAGTGGTTATATATGATATGGACTTCATTTTATAGGGATGTACAAAATAGATGTATAAGTTTAATAAACTTATCTCTGCTGTGTTGCCAGTATTGGCGTTTTCTTCTGGTGCTTTTTCTGCACCAGCGTCTCTTGAACAGCAGAGAGTTATTTACCAAAAAGCCCAAAACTATTTGGATAAGAAACAAGTAGATGAGTATTTAGAGATCCGAGATCTGATTTCAGATTATCCACTCACCCCTTATGTTGATTATCGAACGTTTCTCATTGATATCGGTAAGAGAACACCGGAAGAAGTCGATGAATTTACGGCGAAGTATCGAGACTTTCCTTTTTCAAACAGCATAAGGTCACGTTATCTAGACGCGTTGATAGCAAAAAAGAAATGGAACGATTTATATCAATATCAGACGAATGAACCTCGAATGGAGAAGTATCAGTGTAGTTATTACTACGCTCGATTGAAAAATGGTGAAAAAGAACAGGCTTTTGAAGGCGCGGCTAAGCTTTGGCTGAGCGGAAAAAGTGTGTCAGATAATTGTGAGCAGCTTTTCAGTGAATGGCAGCAAGCGGGATTAAGAACCGATGATATGGTGCTCAGGCGAATGCTGCTTAGTTTTGAGAAAAACAGCAACGATTTGACGAACTATTTAGCTAAGATGCCGACGAGTGAACAGAGTATTCAACAAGCAAAGGAAATAAAGTTCCTTGCTAAAAACTCAGAATATGTGGTCGAGTTTTCTCAAAAATATCCTGCAACCGAATTTAATCGTAAAAAATCACAGATAGCGCTTAAAAAATTGGCTAGGAAAGATATTGAATTAGCACAACGAATATTGCCGATTGTATTTGAAGCACAAGCGTTTCCTGTCAATACCCAACAAAATGTTTCGGATTACCTAGCGGTTAGACTTTTTAATACTGAGGATATGGATCTAGCGAAGTGGCGGGATGAAGTGTTAACAACATCGACCAGCTTGTCGGCGATTGAACAACGTATTCGATTAGCTATTCGTCAGGCTGATTGGCAGGGGATCTCTGATTGGATTGGTCACCTGCCTCAAGACGACCAAAATTCTCTGCGTTGGCAGTTTTGGCTCGGTAGAAGTGAGCTAGAACTAGGTAAGCGAAATCAGGGCATTGCACGGCTACAAGGTATTTTAGGTAAACGAAATTTCTACAGTGTGGCAGCAGCAAAGATATTGGATAAACCAGTGTCGTATCAAGTAAGTGATGATAAGCGCGCCACTGACATCCTTAAGCCTTATCGTTCAAGTTTGGTTCGGATTAATGAACTTGTTGAGGTAGACAAGATTGCGGCAACAAAAAGCGAGTGGAACTGGTTGCTTTGGCAGGTAGGAAAAGAAGAGAAAGAGGCCTTAGCTGTCTACGCGGCGAAGAAAAAATGGCATCATTTATCGGTAAAAGCCACGATAGAGGCAAAAATGTGGGATAACACCGTGTTGCGTTTTCCTCTTGCCCATCAATGGTGGTTTAATTTTTACGGTGAAAAACACAATATCGACCCAATTACTTTAATGTCTGTCGCTAGGCAAGAGAGTGCCATGGATGTCGAGGCTCGTTCCCCGGTTGGTGCGCGTGGTATTATGCAAATCATGCCGAAAACAGCAAAATATACAGCGAAGAAATACAAACTCAAATATAAAGGCACAAGTGAACTGTATGATGTTGGTAAGAACATAGAGATCGGCAGTCACTACCTAAATGGTCTTTTAGAGCAGTATGATAACAATCGACTTTTTGCGTTTGCCGCCTATAATGCAGGGCCGCATAGAGTGAAAGTTTGGCGTAAAAGATCCGACCAAAAGCTGGATGCTTTCGCATTTATTGAAGCGATTCCTTACAAAGAAACTCGAGGGTACGTTCAGAATATTTTGATGTTTGAGACATATTATCGGAATCTGATGAAAGTCGATGGCGAGTTTTTGCACTCCAATGAAGTTTCAACTAAATATTGATCCAAATTAGAGTAGAACACATTACAATGTCTGCTCTGTTTTGAAATATTGGTATCTATAAATGTCATTGACTCCAGAAATCTCAGATTGGCAACACGTTTTGAAGATAGTTAAAAGTGCAGCCGATAGTGAGCAACATGAAATGCTTTTAACTATGTTGATGACTCCGGATGAGAGAGAAGCCTTAGTTGCGAGAATGAATATTTTTAACGAGCTTTTGAAAGGTGAAATATCTCAGCGCCAGATTAGTCAAATGCTAGGTGTCGGGGTAGCAACCATTACTCGTGGTTCCAATGAGTTAAAAATTCATACAGAAGATGAGCGTGAAGCATTGTCCCAATTACTAAAAGTAGCAGAGAGCCAATAACCAACAAATAGATGAGCGTTTACTACGCTCTCTTCTTGAATGCCCTTGGGTTTTTAGTTATCTAGTCTCTAGAAGACGCGGGCGATTCAATTGTCAGTGTACGAATTACGATGGTATTATTGTAAATTAAGTCTATCCCATTACCTGTGTTATAGGTTCTCTGGGAAATGGTCTTCGTTAATAAAAGGTATTAACGCCAGAATAAGCGCCTGATGATAGACAGAACTTCGAGTTAGCAGATGATTTGTCAGTAGGCCTATTGCTCCCCCTTTTTGTTTTATATTCTCTGTAGAAAATACCTCATCCATAACATGCCCAAGTTCCCGGCCATCTCTTATTTTCTCCAAGACTATAGGGGGAAGCATTAAGCTCGCTGAACGAGACTCACCTCTTCTGCTAGCGGATTCAATCACCATCCATGCAAAGGTAAAGTCTCCGTCATTCCCTGCTTCTAAGCCGACATAGAAATCGGCATTGTTGGTCTCAATCTTGGCATTTTTTACTCGGTTTAATGCGCCAAGTTTTGTTTCTACGTCTGATATCGGTTGATCTGGAACGTCACTTGCCACGCTAACACCCTTAAATTGAAATGCTTGCTTTGGAAATACATCCAAAAAAGCGGCTTTAACGGCGTTGATTTTTGCTGGGTTAAGGGAAGCAATAATTACGGTCTTCATCGGTGCTTCTCTCTATATAAGTTTTATTTGAGTTGGTTTGACATTCTCACTTGGGTAACACCCCAATACTTTAAGATGCTGGGTTATTTTGGTCAGTTCGCTGATAGCCTGTTGCATCTCAGTGGATTCAACGTGCGCTTCTAGATCAACATAGAACATCTCTTCCCATGGATTACCCATAATAGGTCTATTTTCTAGCTTAGTCATGTTGATCCCATACCGTTGTAATACGAGTAGGGTCTCTACTAACGAGCCAGCGGCTTGAGATGTGGACATGATCAGTGTTGTTTTCGCTGGGATCTGCGTTGATACTTCAACCGGTTTACGGGCAACCAAAATAAAGCGCGTATGGTTTTCTGTTTGATTAGAAATATTGTTCTTTATTGGCTGCAAGCCGTATAGCTTACCGCTGGATGAATTACCTATCGCCGCGACATCTTCTCTTCCAAGATCTTTTACTTTCTGCATTGCATCTGCTGTGCTCGCGCATGATTCCAAAGTAACCCCATTTAGGTGGCTAAGAAACTCACTGCATTGCTGATGAGGCTGCGGATGAGAGTAAAGCGTTTTGATGTCTTCTAAATGGATATCAGAATTAGCCAATATGCAGTGATCAATAGGCAGGGTTATTTCGCCAACAATGTAGAGTGTTGTGTGTTGAAGTAAATCATAAACTTCGTTGATTGATCCTGAACTTGTATTCTCTATCGGTAGCAAACCAAAATCCGCATGACCAGATTCTACGGTTTTGGTTACCTCTTTAAAATGCTCACAATTTAACTCAACCAACTCCGTATTCTTGCGGCTAAAATATTCACGACTCGCAAGGTGCGAGTATGATCCCCTAGAACCCAAAAAAGCAACTCGTGCGATAGGTTTTCGGCTCTGTGCTGGATTTGCCAAATTCTGTAAATGAGACTGTTGCAATAACACCGAGTCTTCGATAACCGTGTGGAATAACTTGGTGATGTATTGCGCATCTAAGTTGTATTTTTTCTTACCGTTATTGATCAATTTGACTAATAATTGTTGCTCTCGCTTAGCGTCTCTAACCGGCTTGGATGTCTCAACTTTGCTTTTTGCTACTTCAATACTCAGTGCTCGTCTTTCCGAAAGCAGCTGTAGGAGTTGATCATCGAGGTCATTTAAACGGATTCGAATTTCATCAAGGGAATATTTACTGTCTGTCATGCTAAGTAAGTCCATTTTAGTTATAAAAAAGCCCCCCGTTTGGGAGGCTTCCTATTCGTTTTTGACTTGTTTTTTCTAAAACGATTTCAGCCTCCAATGTTAGGAGTTAAAAAAGAAGTCAAAAAAGAACAGAGAAAATGTCGTCATCATTGAATCACTATGTTGTAGGTCTACTGACACAATAAGCAAGGGATACAAACCCGTCAAGCAAAAAAATAGCGCCCGTAGGCGCTATATAACTGAATTTCTAATTCTATTAGGTTGTTTTGCTATTCAGCTTCACTAAACTCAACTTCGTCTAGCTCTGATACTTCAGGTTTTTCAGCGTGAGTAGCTCGGCGAGCTTCAGGCTTATGGCGCAGTTTGTTTAACTGACGCTCCAATTTTTGTTCTACTTCTGTGATTGCTTTATATAAATCTTCATTGCTAGAAGATGCAACAAGCTTTCCTTTCGGTACAGTAATGCTTGCTTCGAATTTCATCTTTTTATTTGGTTCTTCGCTGATCGCAGTCTGGCAACCAATAATGTCAACTTGCCATTTTTCAAGTTTCTCAAACTTGGACTCTATATGCGTGCGTATTGCAGAGGTGATTTCTAAGTTTTTGCCGGTAATATTTACTTTCATATAGTGTTTTCCTCTGAAACTTCCCTTATGGGTTAAGTTCAGATTACTGTTTCAATGAGAAAATAACGTGATCTAAATCACTATAATTAGGCTGTTTCGATCAATGTTCATTTAATGTGATCTGTAACAAATCTACCAAATTAATTCGTTAAAAAAGCTTGTACTGAAATATGAAATCTATAGATTGGTAAGAAGTCACGTACTAGAAATAACCCCATTTTTAGGGGCCTAGTGCAGGCTTTTATTTGTAGTGACTAATTAATAATCAAGATGAAAACGTGATCTCGTACGACACGTATTTAGATATTCGATTTATGAAATGCCACACCGTTTTATGGTTGTGGCATTTTTATTTATCCTGAAAATTGAATTCATTCAGGTGAGACGAGTTTTAACAGGGCTGCGCTTTGTTTTTCTCTTATTTGTCGCATACCTTCTAGCTGCTTGTAAATGACGAAATAGCGATTGATGTTCGCAACATAGTTTACGGGCTCTCGGCCTATATTCCTTCGTGTAATAATTTCTACATTCTTAAACCAGATATTTGGATCATAACCATGTTTAACGGCTAATCTGCGCATTTTACGAATATTACCGGGTCCGGCATTGTATGCAGCAAGAGATAAATAAACTTGATTGTCTCTAGTGATGTCGTCATCTGAAAAATAACGATCAGTAATAAAACGCATGTATTTCACACCGGCATGAACATTGTTTTCGAGCTTTTTAATATCTTTGATATTTACGTTGGGATCGTTGGCTGTAGAGGGGAGTACTTGCATTATTCCTACGGCGCCCTTGTGGGAGACTTTACTGTTGTCCAGACCAGACTCTTGGAATGCCTGCGCAGATATCATTAACCAGTCGAATTCATACTGATCTGAATATTTTTCAAATAAGTTAGTGAGTGACTGCATTCGTTTGATTCTATCAGGGCTAAGGGCGCGGCTAAGCCATTTTGAATTGAGGATGTACCTATCGTATAACACATTACCTAAGAGCGTTCCGGCTTTAGCGGTTCGTAAATAGCTATTTACCTGCTTTTCAAGTATCGGGCTGTTTTTTCGAAATGCCCATCCAATTTCTGCCCCAGAACGTAGTGGAAGATTTTCATGTATTTTTATATTCTCCATCACGCTAAGCCACAGCTCAACTTTGTGACTATCTAAAACGGTTGAGTAGATATAGCCTTGATTAACCATTTCAATGATTTCATAGTCTTGTAATGCTTCATCAAAAAATTGGACGCGGATTGGTTCCAATTTACTGAGGTTTAGATACTCGTTGATACTCTGGATACTTTCGAAGTAGCTGGAGCTTGGTCGAACCCAGATCTCTTTTCCGCTGAGTTGATCTATATCGACCAGTTCAGGTTCTCTTGTATGAGTGACCAAAAATTCGTTGATATCGCTTATCATCGGAATACTAAAGTCGAGAGACTTTTCACGTCGATTTGTTTTCGTGAGATTTGCAACTATCACGTCACCAAAACCCGCATTAAGGGCAGGAATTAGATCATCTCTTGTCACTGGAATTATTTGAATATGTACCGAAGGGTGTTCTTTCTTTAATTTTTTTTCGAAATGATAAAGAATTTCAGCAAGCATCCCTTTTGGCTTGCCACCTTCAACATAGTAAAAGCCCAGATCTTCTGAAACCAAAACACGAAGGATGCCTTTTTTAGATAATACATCTAGATCGCCTGTGTAAGGAGTGTTGTCTAAAGGGGTAAGTTCAAGAGAAACACTAAAGAAGGGGACAAAGAGAAGAGATAATACCCATCGATACCAATGGTTAATCGAGTTCCTCTTAACGACGTTAATTTTCGCTCTGTTACGAGGATCTATCTTGATAGAACAATCTATTTTCATACAACAATCCGTGTTGGTTTAATTATGTCGGCAATGAAATTTATGTCTGAGAACGATTAATGTTTCCAAAGAAAACACATTAGACGCTATGTCCAAACAGTATAGATTAGAAATAAAAAAACCGCTGATATTCAACGGTTTTTCTTAGTGATGCCTAGATTGGATTGAGCTTCATGAGCTCTTTTGTTCGCGCCACCGCTTCGGTTAGCCCTAGCTGTTGATAAGCTTCAAGCTGAATCTCGAGCGATTCTCTCGCCGCTTCGGTATCGGGATAGGTTTTTTGTAATTCTTGGCTGCGATTGATTGCAGCAATCCATGCTTCCCTGCGTAAATAGAAATCGGCACTGGCTAAATCGTAGTTAGCTAACCTATTCTTAAGTGCATACATTCTTTTTTGAGCATCAGCAGCGAATGCACTATTCGGGTATCTCTGGAGCAATCTCTTAAAATCAGCAAAAGCTGACTTTACGGGCTCTGGGTCGCGATCAGAACGATCAATATTAAAAATATTGTGCATGTAGTTCTGGTCTTGTGCCATGTGCGATAGACCGCGCATGTAGAGTACCCAATCCATTTTCGTATGCGTTGGATTTAAACGGGAAAATCTTTCTATGGTAGCAAGAGCTAAAGGAAGATCTCCGTTTTTGTAGTAAGCATAGATAAGGTCGAGTTGAACTTGCTCCGAATACGGGCCGAAAGGATATCGAGAATCCAATGCTTCCAGCTTTTCTACGGCGGTAAGCCAGTTGCCACTTCTGAGTGAAGATTGAGCGTCAGTATAAAGTTCAGAGGCTGGGACGTCAGGTACTATTTCGTCGCTGCTTGAGCAACCAAATAGTAGTGAAAGTGCCAGTAAGCTCGATAAAGTGCGGTAATTCATGTCAGGATTCTATTTCCTTAAATTAAATAATTCTGTTGCTTCCGTTACTTCTTATCTTTTAACAGATAGAATGATGCCAACTTGGACGCTATAAATAAAGAAGCTAGCTACAATTGAAGGTAGAAAGCAGTAGCGTATTTTTTCACAGTCATGAGCATTAGTCTCATAGTTTTTTAAAAAGTTCGATATGGCTCAGCAGATAGAATTAACCGAAACCGTAAAAGATAGCCAACTTGGTCAAAGATTAGACCAAGCCATAGCAGAATTATTTTCTGATTTTTCTCGTTCTCGTTTGAAAGAATGGATAATAGCAGGAAAAGTTCAAGTTGATGGTGAAGTTGTTTCCAAAGCCCGCGTTAAAGTGATGGGTGGCGAATTAATAACCATTCAAGGTGAACTTGAAGATGAAGAGCGTTGGGAAGCTCAAGATATACCCCTAAATATTATTTACGAAGATGACGATATTATTGTTATCAACAAACCACGAGGCTTAGTCGTGCACCCAGGTGCCGGCACGCCAGATGGAACGATACTCAATGCATTGTTATTTCACTACCCTGAAATAGCAGAGGTACCAAGAGCTGGTATCGTGCATCGTTTGGATAAAGACACCACAGGTCTAATGGTGGTAGCTAAGACGGTTCCTGCTCAAACGCGATTAGTACGTGCGCTTCAAAAGCGCAAAATTACGCGAGAGTACGAAGCGATTGCGATTGGCAAAATGACCGCGGGTGGGGTGGTTGACGAACCTATTGGTCGCCACTCGACAAAACGCACTCTAATGGCGGTAAATATAACGGGTAAACCAGCGATTACACACTACCGTGTTGCTGAACATTTTAGAGAGCATACAAGAATTCGTCTGCGCCTAGAATCCGGTCGTACACACCAGATTCGTGTGCACATGGCTTTCCTCCAACATCCATTGTTAGGTGATATAGCCTATGGTGGTCGTGCTCGAATTCCGAAAGACGCTTCAGAGGAATTAACTGAAATGATTCGTCGTTTTGATCGCCAGTCTCTGCATGCCGCGATGTTAAAATTTGAGCATCCAGCGACGAGAGAAGAGATGGAGTTTCACGCCCCTATTCCGGACGATATGGTTGTGCTAACGCAAGCGCTAAGAGATGACGCAAAATATAACAAAGAGTATGACATCTAAATGGAATTGATTGTCCCTAATTGGAAAGTACCTGAAAATATAAAGGCCTTTAGTACGACTAGACTGGGTGGAATCTCAGATGGTGTATATAAAGGGCTTAATTTGGGACTGCACGTTGAGGATGATCCAATTGTTGTTAAGAAAAACCGTCAAATTCTTCACGAAAAAGCCATGCTACCGAGTAATCAGGTATGGCTTAACCAAACGCACTCGGACCTTGTTGTTGAGTTAAAACAACCAACAACGAAGGTTATTGATGCGGATGGTGCATTAACATCGTCATCGAATGTGGTTTGTACGGTAATGACGGCAGATTGTTTGCCGGTATTACTTACTGACATAGAAGGGACAATGGTCGCGGCAGTACATGCAGGTTGGCGTGGGTTAGCTGACGGTATTTTAGAGAACGCTGTTAAAAAATTCACTAAGCCTGTTATTGCGTGGCTAGGGCCTGCAATTGGTGTTGGTGCCTTTGAAGTAGGACAAGATGTGTTTGATATCTTTGTATCACATTCATCGCAAGCAGAAAAAGCCTTTCACTCTAAGAGCAATGGTAAGTACCTAGCTGACATGAATATGCTCGCAACGCAGCGTCTAAATGGCGTAGGCGTCGAAAGTATTTATCGAAGTAATATGTGTACCTTTGAAGACTCAGAAAAATTCTATTCTTACCGCAGAGATGGTGTAACGGGTCGTCAAGCGACCTTTATTTGGATAGATTAACTTCCTCCCTTGAAAAAATGCCAACTTGTATCCATCTTGATAGCAGACAATAAATTTCATATTGGGGGCTGCTATGCGTTTAGACCGATTTACAAGCAAGTTTCAAGTAGCGATATCCGATGCCCAGTCATTAGCACTTGGACGTGATCATCAATATATCGAACCTGTGCATCTTATGGTTTCACTATTAAATCAAGATGGTAGTGCAATTCGTCCATTACTTACCATGTTAGATATAGACATTATCCAGTTAAGATCCAAATTATCAGAGATGATGGATCGCTTACCCAAAGTGAGCGGCATCGGTGGTGATGTTCAGCTATCTAGTGGAATGGGTCAGCTATTTAACATGTGTGACAAGATTGCACAGCAAAGAAAAGATGCCTATATCTCATCCGAAGTTTTTTTATTGGCGGCCATAGAAGATAAAGGGCCACTAGGTCTACTACTCAAAGAAATGGGGCTCGTTGAAAAAACGTTGTCTGCTGCAATTGAACAAATACGTGGTGGACAAAAAGTGGATGACCCAAATGCAGAAGAAAAACGCCAAGCATTAGAAAAATTCACGATAGATCTAACCGAACGAGCTGAACAAGGGAAGCTCGATCCTGTTATTGGTCGTGACGACGAGATTCGTCGTACCATTCAAGTACTCCAGCGAAGAACTAAAAACAACCCTGTTATTATTGGCGAACCGGGGGTGGGTAAGACGGCCATTGTTGAAGGACTCGCTCAACGCATTATAAATAATGAAGTCCCCGAGGGTTTAAGAGGCCGCCGTGTACTTTCGTTAGATATGGGCTCTTTGATTGCCGGTGCGAAATATCGAGGCGAGTTCGAAGAACGGCTTAAGTCAGTGTTAAATGAACTGTCTAAAGAAGAAGGCAATGTCATTCTCTTTATCGATGAGCTTCATACCATGGTAGGTGCGGGTAAAGGTGAAGGTTCAATGGATGCTGGCAATATGTTAAAGCCAGCGTTGGCTCGAGGCGAGCTGCATTGTGTTGGCGCAACAACGCTTGATGAATATCGCCAATACATTGAAAAAGACCCTGCTCTAGAACGTCGATTCCAAAAAATAATTGTTGATGAGCCGAGCGTAGAAGATACGATTGCTATCTTGCGTGGTTTAAAAGAACGCTATGAACTTCACCATCATGTTGAGATTACCGATCCTGCAATTGTTGCAGCAGCACGTTTATCCCATCGTTATGTTTCGGATAGACAACTACCAGATAAAGCCATCGATCTAATTGATGAGGCAGCATCTAGCATCCGTATGCAGATTGATTCAAAGCCAGAGTCATTAGATAAACTAGAACGAAAGATCATCCAGCTAAAAATTGAACAGCAAGCGTTGGTTAACGAAGATGATGATGCGAGTAGCAAACGATTAGAAGTCATTAATCAAGAACTGAGCGTTAAGGAAAGAGACTACGCTGAATTGGAAGAGATCTGGAACGCAGAGAAAGCAGCACTTTCTGGTACGCAACATATAAAGAGCGAATTAGAGCATGCTCGCATGGATATGGACTTCGCTAGACGTGCAGGTGATCTTAATCGAATGTCTGAACTTCAATATGGCCGTATTCCTGAACTAGAGAAGCAACTTGATCTTGCAGCGCAAGCTGAAATGCAAGAAATGACCTTACTCAAAAATAAGGTCACTGATGAAGAAATTGCAGAAGTGTTGTCGAAACAAACGGGTATCCCTGTATCGAAAATGCTAGAAGCTGAGCGCAGTAAATTACTTGCAATGGAAGATGTGCTTCACAAGCGAGTCATTGGACAAAAAGAAGCTGTGAAAATGGTATCGAATGCGATTCGTCGTAGTCGAGCGGGTTTATCTGACCCTAATCGTCCTATCGGTTCGTTCCTATTCTTGGGCCCAACAGGTGTAGGTAAAACGGAGCTCTGCAAGACACTTGCAAACTTTATGTTTGACAGTGAGGAGGCCATGGTGAGGATAGATATGTCCGAATTTATGGAAAAACACTCTGTCGCGCGTCTAGTTGGAGCACCCCCGGGATATGTTGGGTACGAAGAAGGTGGGTATTTAACTGAAGCCGTTAGAAGGAAACCTTATTCTGTCATTTTATTAGATGAAGTAGAAAAGGCTCATCCTGATGTATTCAATATACTTCTTCAGGTTCTCGATGATGGGCGTCTTACTGATGGTCAGGGACGGACGGTCGATTTTCGAAACACCGTAGTCATCATGACATCCAATTTAGGTTCCGATCGAATACAAGAACATTTCAACACACTAGATTATGAAGGGATAAAAGAAGAGGTGATGAATGTTGTGGTTAAACACTTCAGACCTGAGTTCCTTAATAGAGTAGATGAAATGGTTGTATTCCATCCGTTAGGCCAAGAGCACATTAGATCAATTGCGGTGATACAGTTAGCGAGACTAGCAAGCCGCATGAAAGATAATGGCTATGAGCTAGACGTTTCCGAAAAGGCGCTCGATCTCATTGCACATGTAGGGTTTGATCCTGTGTATGGTGCTCGACCGTTGAAACGAGCAATTCAACAGAGTGTCGAGAACCCACTGGCCAAAGCAATATTGGCAGGGAAGGTCGACCCAGATAAGAAAGTGCAGCTTTTAGTCAGTAATGATCGAATCATCGCACATCAATAATATTCGAAGAAATTACTATTTATTAACAATCAAAGGGGCGAAAGCCCCTTTTTTGTTCGATTAGATTGAAAAACAATCGAACAGGATCATTTTTGAAAATAAATGACGAATAGGTATTGTGCTCTCGTGATTTCTCCCTATAATGCGCCTCCGTTGTCACCGAATAGTTACTAACTAAACGTGTTGATGATGTCGGTCAATAAAGACTGGCGATAGAGATTTATCTTCTCTTTCTTGTTCCAGATCACTTCAAAAAGTGAAAAGCCAAACGAGAGAAAATAAATAGCAAAAAGTGTTTGACACAGAAGGCTATATCGCTAAAATGACCGTCCGCTTGAGAGAGACTTCCAAGCAACGCTCTTTAACAATTTAAACCTATATCAATCTGTGTGGGCACTCGTTGATGACAATCGAAGATGATTCTCTGCCTTAGGGCACGAAATCAACAACGGTTTCAATGAACTGAGTGACCTAAT
>Ga0316197_10000842_pt1 | contig 21545 bp, 20 predicted proteins | sample OudBiesiAoxic_MG_FD_204939 | JGI IMG/M metagenome (GOLD analysis project Ga0316197, IMG submission 204939) | Coastal sediment microbial communities from Oude Bieten Haven, Netherlands - site A oxic | ecosystem: Environmental > Aquatic > Marine > Coastal > Sediment | place: Netherlands... | reverse complement strand
CCACGGGCTAGCAGGCCAAGGTGAATGGGGTCTGATGCCCCCATGGGTTGAATTCCCGGATCCAAGCTGCGTGTGAGCCGACCCTACTGAAGTTTCTCGACGAAGTTCCGGGCCTGCTCCTTGAACGTCTCGTGGATATCAGCAGATGTTCGATCACGATTTGAGGCCGCTGATCGGGCTGTGGCGGAAGTTGCGGGGACGGCGCTAAAATGCAATGCCATCAAGGCGCCGACACGGGCCGTCAGGCCGGGGTGAGTGGGGGGTGAGGCATCCCGTCGGGACGCTATGTGGTGTGGACTTGAATGCTCAGGGCAACTTAATGACGACGGGTTGGGTCCTGATGGTCCCGCTCCACCGCTTCTCGGTGAACTTGATATGTTCGTCATCCCCAGCGCGGGCATACCAGTCGCTACCGCTGTCCTCGTGCAGGTAGAACAGCTTGAGCTCCTTGGTGCCCTTGGGGATCCTGACCGGCTTGCTGAGGCAGCCGAATTTGCCGCACTCGGACTCGACGAAAATCTTGTTCTTCTTGCGGGTCAGCTCGAAGGTGAATTCGACCTGCTTGCCGGGTTGGATGGTGGCGACCTTGTCGTAGGTCACACTGGGGAACATGGTGTGATTGCCGCCCATTTCGTCGTGGAGGGGCGGGTCGAAGCGGAGCTTCCAGACCACATTGCACATGGATTTCGGGGGTGCGAAGGTCTGCATGGGGGCCTTGTTGTGGTTTTTCAGGGTGACGGTGACCTTGACGGTTTTGCCGGCGGCGAGTTCGCCTCCGGCTTTGGCTTGGATCTCCAGGCCGTTGTGCCGGGTTGGATCCGCCGGGGATACCTTCGGTCCTCCCGGGGCATCTCCTCCGGCTGCTTTGAGGGCCTTCTTTGCAGCCTCTTCCGTGTTCGGGTGGACGGGACCGCTCGTGGAGGGATCGACCTTGGTGCCTTTCTTGGGATCTGCAGGGTGAACCCTCAATCCTTCCGGGGCATTGCCTCCGATTTTCTCGAGTGCCTTCGTCGCGGCCTCTTCCGTATTCGGGTGGACGGGACCGCTTGTTGATGGTTCGACTTTGGTGCCTTTTTGGGGCGCTGCAGGATGAACCCTCAACCCCTCCGGCGCATTGCCTCCGAGTTTCTCAAGTGCCTTCGTCGCGGCCTCTCTCGTATTCGGGTGAACGGGACCGCTCGTTGATGGATCGATCCTGGCGCCATCGTGAACTGCCGTCTGGGGCCCCTGCCAGTTGAACGAGCTGAGAAGTCCGCGAAGGTCTTTGATGAATTTCTTCTCCTTCTCCGTGGTGTCGCCGGGCAACCGGAGCGTGACAACGAGGTGGCAAGCCGGGGCGCCATGCGGCTGGGACGCGTAGTCTTGGTAGAAGGTGTGCTCCACGAAACCGCGCCTCTGAATTGCACCTTCAGCCCTCGGATAAGGCGGCCTCTCATGCATCGCACCCTCGACGTGGCGCAACTCGCCCCAGACTCCGCCCTCGACTGGTCCGCGGACTTCCTCCAGCGGCGGGCGCTTACCTTTCGGTAACTTCACAATCGCCTCGCTGACGAAGACACGTGTCGATCGCTCGAATCTTACTTTGTCGCCGAAGGTGTGCGTGGTCGCGCCCGGGTAGTGACGTCCCACCAGTTCGGCAACGGATCGCTTCAAAGGGATGAGCGTCAGGCTTCCACCGTGCTCGCCGCTCTCCGGCGGCCGGGCACCGGAAGTGCAGAACAGGCAAACGGTGGTAAGGATCGGCAAGATGTGTTTTATGTTCATTGGATTGGATGTTTGGAATTGTCGTCTTCGCCAGGAATTGGCGATGCCTATTGATGTCCCAAGAGGAGAGGTTTCTCAAATGTCTGAATTCTTGTAACTATTCCTTTTCGGGGATAGGTTTGAGGATAGGCCCATGGCGGATATGCGTTGGTGGTGCACTGCTTCTGCTCACCTCACGTCCTCTTTAAGCGTTTTTCTTCACCTTCAAGAAAGTGAGCACCTTCACGATATCCCTCGGATCAACGCGATATGAAGTGCCGTGCCCCTCGTAGAATCCGTAGCGCTCAACCATCTTCGGAACCAGAGGTGAGAATTTGAAGCCTTCGCCATTGTCCACATTCGTCAGGCCGACATCACAGTTTTCTTTTGTACCGTCTCGGAATGGAGATTCCTGAAAGCCGTCCGTTACGAAGCGGACTGTGATGAACCGGACACCGCGGTAGATAAAGATCTCAGACTCCTCACGCGGTTCGGCTGCCTCGTGTGAAATCGCACTCAAGACGTTCAAGTGGCGTGCAAGCTCCTGGTGTGTCAGCCCGCTCCCGAGAACCCAATCGTTGTCAGCGGCTAGCACCTCGAGCAAGCCCTCGTCTTTGCCTAGAAACCCTGCCGTGGAGAGACCCTGCGGGCGCATCGACTCCTCCAACTCTCGAATCGGTATCCCATTGATCTCCGTGAGGCCCTTGATAATTTCTGTGTCGTTTTTACCCCCGACAACGAAGCCCGTTTTCGCGTCCTTTGTTGGTTCAAGCGGCGTGTATTTCTCGTAGAAAATGGAGTAATCCTTCGGAGGCGGATCGGCGGAACGTGGCTCCGATTCCGGTTTGAGTTTCTGCTTGTCCTCAGCTTTCAACCCAGGGGCAGCAACGGGTTGGCGTGCGCCATCTTGTACGCCGGCGCTGTTAGTTTGAAGCGCTGGTGCGATCATGAGCGCAACATAGGACTTCACTCCATCAACTCTTCCGGTATTGACGACAGCAATCCTTCGAGATCCGATCTCAGCCGGCAGAGAGTCCCCCTCTATTGTGGGTGGGAATGGTGCCCAACCAGATAGCGTGACGCGCACATTTCCATCAGCGTTACTACTACCTACGTGCCCATCGACAATGCATCCAGTCCCTTTACCATCCAAGACCCCATTCCAGATGGTGGTGCTGCGTTCTTCTCCCTTAGGCAGGCGAACCCACCCTGTGACAGCCCTGATCTCCGGCGAGCCAAGCTTTTGTATTTCTCGCGCGATCCAGGATTCGACCGTCTGCTGGCCCTGGGCAGGTGCTTTGCCGGGCAGAAGGATCTTCGCATAGACGATAAACTCATCATGCGGTGGCGATCCGGCTGTCCGTGGTGTCCCCTCCTGGAGTTCACGACGTTCTTTTCGCAAGGCGGGCGAAGTTACCGACCGCTTCTCGAGATGTTTTAGGTGGTCAAGGTGCTTGAGGCCTTCGGCAGTGAAATGGTCTGACGCAATCCGGAGTGTCTTCAATTTCTTGCAGCGATCCGCAAGTAGGCGGAGTGATTCGTCCGTCAGTTCTGGCGAATTCAACCAAAGCTCCTCCAACCCCGACAATTGCTTCGTGATTGTAGCGACGAACTTATCGGTGAATTTTCCATCGTGAATCACCAATTTACGAAGCGTCTTGGCGGCACTCAGATGATCGGCGCAGCCATCCGTGCAAATTGGTGCGTCGTCAGACCCGTTGTCGGCATTGAATTCGAGTGTGTGAATCTTGGGAAGCAAGGCGACAAATCTGAGATCATCATCATTGATGCCGTCTTTGCACAGATGAATTTCCTGCAGGTTTTTCAATTGTGCCAGCTTTAGAAGTTCGCCTTCAATCGTTACGTATTCGGAATCAATTCCCGCATACCCCATGTTGATTCGGGCGATACTGCCAAAGCCCGAAAGTCGATCGATATCCTCCGCAGTCAATTCCGTCCCGTAGTCGAATGTCACGCTTTCGGGTTTGCCGTTTTTATACGACCAAGTTCCCTTCGAGAGTGGCCGTTGTGAAAGTGCTTTCTTCGCGGCCTCTTCCGTGTTCTGGTGGATGGGACCGCTTGTTGATGGATCGACCTTTGCGCCTTTTTGGGGATCTGCAGGATGAACTCTCAGTCCATCCGGGGCATTGCCTCCGATTTTCTCGAGAGCCTTCTTTGCAGCCTTTTCCGTGTCCGGGTGGACGGGACCGCTCGTGGAGGGATCGACCTTGGTGCCTTCGGTCAGTCGATCAATGTCTATATCGCCAAGCACAAAAACCTCTTCAAAGCTTGGGATCTTCCAGACATACCAGCCAACGCCGGTCTTTGCTCCCAGGAACTTATTGTCTCTGCTAAAGCGAAAGACGGTGGGAACTCCTCCATCACAGTATACACTGGCCAGCTGCTTTTTGGTCTCTGCATCGTGGAGTGAAACCATCTCAAACCAACCGTCTTGGTAGTATCCGACGAGAAGGCTCTTGTCGCGGTTGAAGGTCACGTATTCTAGTTCTACTCTCAATGAAAGCGCTTTGCCTTCATCCCCAGCCGCTTTCTTGGCGTTCTTCGTTTGCCGAATGGCATCGCGCTTCACTTCGACTTCGATGATTCGAGTCTCATCGCCCTTTTTCTCAGCTCTCTTAGTTTCCGGTTGCGCCAGAAGCGGCGAAGCAGAAAGGCTAAACGCCAAAGGGATCAGCAAAAGGGATGGAAACCCAGTGGTTCTTGTAATCATGGACTTGGGATTGGCTGATTGGGTGTTCGGTTACTCGTCACAAATAGCACGCTCGGAGCCTAAAGATTGTAAGAATGATGTAAATCAGGCGGATCGATAACGAACCGAGGCTCCGTCACTTTCCCGGAGCAGGCGTTTTCTTGCTGCCCTGTGCCTTCATGGCTTGAAGATAACGCTTCGCGATCGGATCATCGGGGCACAGTTCTGCGGAGTGCTTCATGCTGGCGTTTAGAACGCCGAGCCTTTCGGTCAACTCTTGCGGGGGGATTTGCCCCTGCTGCTGCATCAGTTGCTGCATTGCCGCGAAGGTCTCTTTGAGACAAGCCCGCTCCGCCGCAAGCGGATAATGTGCCGGTTTGGGAGATTCGAATTCGGAATCGGTGATGAGCTCGAGCAGGGATTGGCTCGGGATGCAGCCACGCACGACCATCTGGTCGTTCAGGGATTCCGTGACGGCGACCATGCCCAGAACATTTCCCGAGGAGTCCAGAACCGGGGCCCCGCTGGAACCCACCGCGTATTCGGCAGATACGAGCATCATGCGAGTCGAGAACTGCGTGAAGCGGCGCGTGACGATGCCCTCGCTCAGTGAATACAGGTGGCCACGGGGGTGGCTGATCACCGCAACCCGTGTTCCGGCCAGGTTATCGGTGCTTAGTGCGAGCGGTTTGAATCCGGAGCCGTTGATCCTGATCGCTGCCGCATCGTCAATCCTGCTTGCGGCCAGGACTTCCACAACAGGATAGGTGGCCCCGTCGACGGCTGACGCCACCATCCGGGAGTTGGGTCCCAAGCTCTCAATCAAATGGTGGTTGGTGAGAAGCACTCCGTCCGCCGTCACAGCGAACCCGGTCCCATAGGGGGTGACATGGGTCTTGCCGCAACCCTCACAGTCCCTGACTTCTGCGATACTGAAAATACTCTGGCCGCATTTTCGGTAGATTTCCCTCAGCGAAAGGGGTGAGGCAGGAGACTCCGCTTTCGGCAAGGTCAACTCGACAGACTTTCGCCCAAGTTGTTTCCCGAGCTCATCCGCCGTCACCAGGCGACCCTTCTTCTGAAGGGCCAGCGCTTGGTCGGTTTGGAGCTTTCGGAAGGCTCCATCGTCGAAGAACTGAGCGGCCTTCGAGACACCCTCCTCTATGCCGGGCTCGGCGCGCAGATCTTCGAAGGTGCAAAGGACAAGTGCTAGAATGGAACAAGCTCTAACAATCATGATCGTGGGGATGAGCTTTTCGGGGCATTGCCTCCGATTGCCTCGAGCGCATTCTTGGCGGCCTCTTTCGTATTCGGGTGGACGGGGTCGCTTGTTGATGGATCGACCTTTGCGCCTTTTTTGGGATCTGCAGGATGAACCCTCAGTCCTTCCGGGGCATTGCCTCCGATTGCCTCGAGTGCTTTCTTCGCGGCCTCTTCCGTGTTCGGGTGGACGGGACCACCCGTGAACGAATCGACCTCGGTGTCTTGCTTGGGATCCCTCAGACCGTTGGCTCTAATTTTCTCGCCCCTTCCTTCGAACCTGAGTAGACGAGACAAATCGTCGAAAACGGCATCCGTTGAACCCATGACCATTCCTGCACCTTTTGCCCGGTAAATCATCTCCAGGTTCAGCGAAGCGAAGGCTTTCGGGCCGAATTGAGCCTTCTCTCGGAGGAATTCTCCATCCGTGAAAAAGATGATCTTGTTGTTCACCACGGCTGGAATCCGGCGGCTGTCCATGAGGACAAACACACGGCTGTCGTCTGACACCTCGATCTTCAGATGAGGTCCAGGAGCGTCGGGATGGTTTGCAATGCTCTCGTAGACGTAGGCGCCGGAATAATCCGCGATAGACTTCACATCTACCGAAGGGCAAGCCAGCCCACAGGCGAACATGGCACCACGAAACTCGCCCTGATTGATTGGTCTCTGATGAGCTTCCTTATAGTCTGCCCACTGGGCACGGATGGCGGCTTCCGAAGCTGGGTGGAAATCCCCTTTCTTCAACTGAGCCTCAATTTTGGTTTCCAGAGGAGCGAAGACGCCGGCTCCCTCATCCGAGAGAGCAGTCCAAGGGCAAGCGAGAAAGAGGCTGGTGATGAGAGTTTTCTTCATTTGAATATCGTTGTGATCTGTTTTCTCAACAGCCGTTCAGGAAGTAGACGCGACACGGCTGATGTTTCTTAGGGCTATTGTCTTGCCGTGAGCTGGCGATTTCAAATGCATTTGCTCTTGGAACTATTACCCATTTAGGATAGGTTTGCAGATGGCCTCATTCCGGCTGGTTTCCGCTCCAGAACAACCCCCTTTCTCCCCGTCTCCAATCCCTTCAACGGCGCCCTCAAGCGCCCCACGCAAAAAGCAAATTCCTAGCAGCATTGCCCCCGATCGTCTTTGAAACCTCTGAAGGATCCATCGCGTCGGACACCGATTGGCTACCAGCAGAGCAGGTCATAACTCTCGCTGAGAAGATTGACAACGACTATATCTTCAATGAGTGGCTAATTGAGCCCCAACGAATGTTTCCGGTTGTGCCCGTGGTGCCAAAGGTAAACGGACCGGCGTCGTTCCTGAATGGCAACGAAGTGGCATACGGGAAAGGTTTCGCCGATGCGTCGGACATCGATCTCCATGAACATCTTCGTTACATCGAAAGTAGCGTGTGGATCGAGAACCAACCCCTACCTATTGCAACCCAGCAGTCAAAGTACTTCAGGACGACGATCGTTCAGACTGGCCCCATGCCGCCAGACCCCCTGATCGAAATCGATACGGAGTATTTGGCCGAGCTAGCCACCTTTACAACCGAACCCGGTAAACAGTTTTCGGCTCCAATGTTGTTCGGCACTACCATGGGGCTCCCCTATGGCGGGATTGAGCAGAAGTGGGTCAGCCTCTTGGATCTTAGGTTTGAGGATGAAGAGCCATACTCGGGGCTAGATGATGTCACACCGGGAGTCCCGTGGCTGATGGTTCCCCTCGATGAGGAAAACCGGGTGGTGGCTTTGAGAGGATCCGGGGTGGCAGATTTCGACCTGGAGACGCTCCCCCCCGGCTCTACCATCTCCCTGGATCCCTCAATTATCGATGAATCACCTGAGGAGCTTGCCTTCGTCGGGGATGAAGTGGGGGAAGACGAGTCTATGGTCGCTAGCGCCGCAGGCTCTTCAGAGGCCTATCCGGTTCTACGGTTTGCGGTCTACACCCCCCGGGAGATCGATTTAACGGTACACATGGTCTCCCGGCTGGTGCCAGAACCTGTTCCCGCAGGCGACGTTCATCTAGTAGCTCCTGACAATGATCTCGAGGAGGCTGAGATCGAAGATCACCTCAACCGCATCTACAAGAATCAGGCAAATCTGAAGTTCAACGTAACCGTAAACCACGCCAACGTGGATTGGGATGTTTCTACAGCTGATGACCTCGGTATTACTGATGACTATGCAATCAGCCCCAGAAATCACCATTTTGATTTCCTTGATGAGCCCAATATCAGCAGCGAAGAAGCTGCGATTTTGAATGCGGCGCCACTTTCGGTTGGGATCAATGTCTATGTCGTTGGTGGCGCTTGGAATTTGGATCTGCACCGCAATTTATCAACTGGGGTTCATATAAGCCGCGGATCTTTTAGAGGCTGGGCCAAATATGACTCAGCATATTGCTGGATCCAATCTACCAACCACCCGGAATGGAAAAGGAGATCTGACATCGAAGTCCTCGATACGATCGCTCACGAAATTGGGCATGTTTTCATGGGTGGGGGACACGCAGACGAGCCTGAATCTGAATACTCGTGCTTTGTCCAAGGGACTAATTATGCAATCCGGCTTATGGCCAGCGGGGACGGGCAAGAAGATGAAATTGAACACCGAACACTGCTAAAATGCGAATGGGACAAAATATCAGAATGGTTCGACAATCTGTAGCCATTGTAATCTTGCTTCTCGCGATTCCCGCCAGCGCCCAAGAGCAGACACGCCGCGAGAAGATTGAAATGGAGAATCTTATTTCGAGGGTCGAATCCTTGGATTTGGCCGATGAGGTAGCCTCCATGCAGCCAGATGAGGCAATTAATTTTCTTGGCACCATTATTCGGCGTAGAGCAGGTGATTCAGAAGACCCCGTCGCCAAGGAGGCTATCTCATTGATAGGAACCTTTGATGGCCATGCCGAGCGCTATGTAGCTGAACTTGAGAAAAGACGCGGCACTATTGGATACGATATGTATAGGAGTAAGTTTTTTAGTCAGTTAAGTTTTTTTGCAAGCAACGAGGCGATCAGGGTTCTCGCAGGTTATCTGGACGACGAGGTCGATGCTCCCACCGATGAAGAATTGTTGAAAGCAAGTTCTGGATCACTCGTCGCGTCAAATGCAGTCCTCGCGGTTCAAGCGCTAGAAAAGCTCGATCTCGATGGGGCTCCCTCGCAGACAACGGCTTCGCGTCTGTATACAAAGGAATACACCGAAGCTTGGCGTAAGTGGTGGTCGGAGGTAGGCGCAAAGCTCTTTGCACCGGAATCTGAGCCAGACGAAGTGGAGCCGCCTGTATCCGCCCCCCCTAGATCGGATTCGCCAGGATCTCCGACCCCGTCCGTTCCTGAGTATTCAGAACAAGAGGAGTCTATTACAAAGTCGAAGCAGGAACCCGACGATATTGTTCAGCCCCGAGAGGTGAATTGGTGGCTTTGGTTCGGGATTCCCATTGTATGCCTCACTGGGCTTCTGGTCGCAGCTCGGGAGCTTCAAAGACGGTTTGCCAACCGCCATCATTGAGAGGTAAATGTTAAAACGGGGCCTCCCTAGCCGGGTGCGCCGTTAGTAAACTGTAGTTTGGTAGATATTATTATGTCGATGTTAGTTTAGCTTCTAATTTCTCTTTTTCCGCTTCGGCTTGTTGATTTTAGTGAAGCCGAAGCGTGTCGCCTTTCTGAAACATCATCCATAAAGAGAACGGCTCATGGGTTGTACACTTTGAAGTGACCCCAGGTGGTACATTTTGAAGTGACCCCCGACACAGAACACAGATGATGTCTATGACGGTTTTTAGGGCGCATTTTGATTTCGTCCATAGTTCTCACATCGGTCGGTGCACTGGTGTTCCTACTTCAACGAGATCCAACGATTAAAAACCCCCTTTCTCCCCGTCTCCAATCCCTTCAACGGCGCCCTCAAGCGCCCCACGCAAAAAGCAAATTCCTAGCAACGCGTTTCGATGGCCTGGTTCATCGGCTCCCTCCCGACCCCGCTTCCTGTCTCGGCGTAGAACTGCCCCCGGAGCCACATCTGAAATCGCCCGGAACGAACGCTGCAATGCTCGCGGTGTTCTCCAGCGGGAATCGAGACATAGGGCATCTTGGTGGGGTCGTGCCAGAGATCACACGACTCTGCGATTGCGAGCAGCACGTCGCAGACGCTGGCTTTTTCGTCCTTGCTGTCATCGTCGGCGGGCGACGGTTTTTCGATCCCGAGGACATCGCTCGGCGGTTTTTCTGCTTGCTGATTAGGCTTTTGGTTGCTACTGTTCATTTGATTAGGGATTCCCCGGTTGCCCACAGTGGTGCCGGGGTTTTCTTTTGCGGCTCGCGGGCGGAGCCGGATGGAATTGGTCGGTGTTAGTTCATGTGGTCGAGGTAGAGGAGCTTGGCTTGGTGCCCGGTCTTTTCGTGCACGCCCCCTGGAAGACGAAGTGGCGCAGCCGGGTTTGAGAAGAGACACGGATCGAGGCGGAGCGCGTTGGCGATGACGCGGAGTTCGCGCACCACCTGCGGGTTCGCGGGTGTCGAGAACCACCCGTGCAGACTCCGGTTGCCGGTATCGACAACAGCAGCGAGCCGCATGTGGAGCTGGTCTTCGAGCCAGCGGAACAGGGCGGCGGTCGCCGACTTGTTCGCCTCTTTCTCCGGGTCAGTCTCAGGCTTCTTGCCGATCAATTCGTCGCTCTCCAACACTAGGTAGAGCGGTTGCAGGACGTTCTCCTTCGAGCGTGCAAGGCCCCCATCGGTGAAGGTTGCGGGCGCGACCCGCGACCCCGGCAGGTCAGCACTGGACAACCACTCAGCGGGCGTCTTGAAGTGACCTTGACCCTTTTCGACCCCGCTGTCCCACGGCTCGCCGATCCAGATGGTCGAGTCGGTCGGGAACAGGTAGCGGAGAAACATGCGCCAGTCGTCGCCAGCATCGCCTTCGAGCCGGATGGGCGACCGATCCCAGAGATCCGCCCGCCACCCGTCCGACCCATACGTCGTGAGAATCTCATCCAAGCGTCCGGCTGCTGCGCTCGCGAGGTTCCGCTCCTGTCGCGCCTGCTGCTCCTGGCGGCGCTTGCGGATGATCTGCCGCCGCGAGTTCCAATTCGTCAACGGTGCGGCCTCTGTCTTATCTCCAACCAGGGCGAATATTCTGCGACGGTGCTCACCGTCCCCCTGGAAAGCCGCGCAGCCAAAACGGTCGTCCTCGCCGACGAACAAGTGGTTGCCGTGCCTGTCGCCGTCCTCCTCGCGGCAGGCAGGGCAGGCAGCGCGATGCCCACCGGGGCAGGGACGAACATGGGTTAAGAGTTGGAAATTGAGAGCCATGACGAAGGTTTTATTCAGCGGCTTCGCCCCCTTCGGCGCGGGATTCGAGGTAGGCGCAGAGCGAGTCATAGCTGATTAGCCGGACGCCTCGGGTCTGACCTCGCTTGCGAAGGGAAACAGAACGGATCTCGCCGGAGGCGATCAGCTCGTAGGTGCCGCTGCGTGAAATACCGAAGAGCTGGCGAACGTCAGCGGGACGAATCCATTCGGGGCGACACGCCGCGTCTGCGACGAGTCCGGGGAAGTCAGTAGGGTTCATGGGCATCGTGGGGAAAAATATTTCCCTACAGTGCCTGCCTACTTTGAAACGTCGTGGGGGCGGATTCTAGAACCGCTACCCACTTCTACTTCTCAATCCACCCTCACGATCTTCCCAGAAAACTGCTCGATTGCGTCCACGGTTTCGCCCACATCGAACCCGTGGTCAACCGCTGCCTTCCGCACCAAGCGAATGCCCTCCCATGAAGTAATAATTGCTGGTTTGTGCGGTCGTAGCCCGCCCAATCCTCTACCCTTTTTCTCGCTGCCACCTCGGCGGAACACATTGCGGAAATTTCCTAGATCGTCAGCTTTGTAGTTGTGGCGATCCTGCATAAAATCGAGAGCAGCCTGATCGGTGAAAAAGCGCACGGGGACATAGAACTGATCCCATGCCTTCGCGTAGCATTTAAGATCATGGATTCGCTCCCGGAACACCTTCCGCGCCAGCTTCCGGTATCGCTCGGTAAAATCGTCATCGAGATCGGTGCCAAATTCCCCTAGTAGTCCTTCAAAAATCGAGTTCGTCGAGTTCAGCTCCCCGAACTGGAGCAGGGCAAGATGGAACCCCTTGTTCCAGTCGGCGAAACGGCATCCATCTCGAAGGTCTGTGTCGTCGGGGATGTAGTCCGGGCGATCCTCCAACTCCGCCAACGAAAGACTCTGGATATTGTCCTCAGTCTCTTTGGAGAAAAAATCCGCCAAAGCCGTGAGCCCCTCCAGCTTATACGGTCCATCGACAGCAATGCCGCCAGTCTGCCACTCAGTCCAGTATTTCAGTTCCTGGTAAAAATACCGAGAGAGTTCCCGAACAAAATCCGAGGGCAGAAACATGTCCTGTTTGAGGCTCCAAGCGAGGACGAACTGACCCGCCCACGACTCGGCTGAAACTGATCTCCCTTTCCAGCGAAAATTCACCCTCGCCGGTTCGTCAAACATGCTTCGGAGGTTGGCTTCGATGCCAACGGACTCTTCGGACAGAGGACGCGATTTGCCTTCGCCAAGTGGATTTTCTTCCTCGGCACTCATTCTGTTGGAGAAGACTCTGGGCACACGTCAGGCATCGTGTCAGCAGCCTCGATAAGAGCGGGCTTCCCGACGTTCACGTAGATTTGATGCATCGCTTCACTATCGTGACCAATGAGTTGCTGCGCCACGGCAGCGGGAACTCCCGCCTCATGCAGTAGGGTGGTAGCAGTGCGGCGTAGGGAATGAAACGTCAGGGGGTTCCGCTCACGTCGTGCGCCCCTGCCTTTTCCGGTCGATTTGTGGCTCTTTTTCTCCCTAAGCCCCGCCTGGACTAGCACGTCGGTGAACTGATTGGATAGGGATCCAGTTTTTCCTTCCTGCTCCAAGGTATCGAACGCCCGGGGGTGGATAGGCTGGTCAGGCTCATCACCCGCAGGCAGCGATTCGATGTGCTTCAACAATGGGGCCGCTATAGGGATAATCTGCCGGCGTCCAGTCTTTCCCGTAACGAGCCTGATTTCATTGCGTTCGAGATCAACATTTTGCCACGTCAACCTAGCGAGATCGCCGAGCCGCTGCCCGGTGTAGACCCCAAAGTAAACCAAACTTGTCCACTCGCTGTCAGCGACCGAAATCACAGCCGCCAATTCGCCCATAGTGAATGGGCGAAGCTCCGTGGTCTGCCCGCGTCTGACAGCCTCGACAAATTCCGTTGGGTCTTCGGCGATGAGTTTGTCCCGCATCGCGTCCTTGAAGAACATGCGGATGCACTTGAGCCCATGGTTGGCTGTCTTCGCCGCTACCCGCTCCGCCTCTCGATCTCGGAAACCGCTGATGTCGTCCCGTGTAATCTCGGAAATGTCCTTGTCCGCCCTGTCACCAAGAAACCGGACAAAATTGTTTGTGGATCCCCGGTAGAAAGCCAAGGTCGAGGCTTTCGTCGCAGCCGCCTTGCGAGCCAACCACTTTTCCACCTGCTCCCTAACAGTTGCAGTCGCCATCGCTTCGCCGGTCGCCTGCTCATGTAGGTCAAGAATCACCTGGCGAATCTGGCGTGCCGACCTCTGCCCCTTCGCCGCTGCTTCATAGGCGTCAGCGATTTTCAGTGCCGCCTTCCGGTTTTTCTCTTTCGCCTCAAGAAAAGTGCTCCGGTTACGACGCTTGCCGTCGCTGTCGTAGAACCGAGCGGTCCAGTTCTTCGAGTTGGGGTGCTTCCATAGAAATGCCATGTAAGACCAATACTAAGACCATCCGATGAAGTCCAGCGAAATGTAATATTGCATTTAACACCTATTTTACAGAGTTTAGAACATCACTGGACATCACCGGACACCCTAGATAGAAACAGGGGTTCGACTCCCCTCGCCTCCACCAACTCGCTTATAATCAATTAGTTGGAAACCTTGAGGCTAGGGTTGGCATACCTTAAGCCTCAGTCGGTTGGTTTTCTCGATTTGTTTGATCTGCAAGGCTCTTCGAAGGGGCATGGGTATGGAGCAGGGCGATATATCGCGATGGAGGCGTGTTTAAGGCGTGTTCGGATTGCGGTATTGAGGAAGGGGGAATTCCGACCGGAAGCGAGGCGCGCTGCATGTCAGTGGCGAGACCGGCAAGAACACGCAGCCACTAATGGTTCAGGATACGCTGAGCACGGGGATCGTCCGAAAAGTCACGGTCTTTTACCTCCTTGAATTTCCCCCTCCAACGGGTGCCAAAACCGACTTCGGAGGTCTTCTTCTTCGTCTCTTCGACCCTAAACACGAGAACGATCTTCCCATCGCGGATATGCCCCTCCACACGATCACCCTCGTGGAGGCCAAGCTCTTCGTGGGTTTCCGGCGCATCGACCACGGTTTCTTTGATTCCCATCTTGTGGCAATACATCGCCCGCCTTGGTATGGAGAAATTCGACCGGGTTAAACGGGGAGGGCAACGGAATTTTTTGCTCTTCAATTGGGTCGCGATAGCGAACTGATTTCAGGTCTGTCAGGTGGGAAGATCAGGGGGGATGCCTCTAGTCGATGGAACATTCTTCTCCAGTCCGCTGTGAGGTGGCTGGAGGACATCGACCTTTGGGCTCCGATGTTCGGTCGCTCTTTGGTGGTCTGGCGAACCTGGCGATTTCCGACAAATCCGCCAAGATGAATGTCTTGCTAATTTAAGTAAATGATCTATTATTTACTTAATTATGTTCAATGGTGGCCAATGAAACCAAAGCTGAGCGCCTGCGGAACCTCGCCAAAGAAGGCCTGGTGATGCGGGCCAGGGATCTGCGTGAGGCTGGAATCGGCAGCGCGACGATCGCGGCTGCGGTCGATTCTGGCGAGCTTGAGCGCATCAGCCGAGGGGTCTATCGCCACAAGGACGCTAGCTGGGACGAGAATCTCAACCTGTCCGAGGTGCTCGCGCGGGTACCGAAGGCGGTGGTGGTTCTTACCAGCGCTCTCAACTTTCACCAGATCGGAACCCACCAGGCCCGTTCGGTCTATATCCTCCTCCGACAGAACGCGGTGGCGCCACGCCTCGCATACCCACCGCTGGAGGTGGTCAGGTCGGTCCATCCTGCAGCCTTCACAGAAGGTGTTGAGATCCACAGGATCAACGGTATCCGGGTACCTATTACCAACCCCGCCCGGACGGTGGCCGATTGTTTCAAACACCGCAGCAAGCTCGGGCTAGAACTCTGTCTGGAAGCGCTGCGGGAAACGCTCCAATCGGGGCTGCCTCCAGGAGAAATTCTCGGCTACGCGCGGATGAACCGGGTCGAAAATGTGATGATGCCCTACATGGAGGCGATGGTATGAAAAACCTCGTTGCATCCATCCAGGACCGGCTGAAAAACCTCTCGCGTTCCGAAGACCGCCCCCTCAACAAGATCCTTGAAGATTTTGCCCTCGCGCGACTGTTTGCCCGCCTGAACGAAAGCGCCTACGCGGACAACTTCATCCTCAAGGGTGCCCAACTTTTCAAAATCTGGGCAAGTGACCACCACCGTCCGACCCGCGACGCCGATTTCCTGAGCTTCGGCGCTCCTGACCCTGCGGCCTTGGAAACGGTTTTCGGAGAGATCGTCGCGGTGGCCACCGACCCGCCAGACGGTCTGGAGTGGAAACTCCTCAAAGCGGAACCGATCCGGGGGGACAATCTCTATGGAGGTGTGCGGATCGGGCTCGTCGCCGTGCTCGGGAGAATCCGCATCCCGGTTCAGATCGATGTCGGGTTTGGCGATACCATCACCCCGGAAGCGACTACCGCAGACTGGCCGATGGTGCTCGATTTTCCGCCGGTCGCACTCCGGGTCTACCAGCCCGAAACAGCCATCGCCGAAAAGCTTCACGCCGCTGTCGAGCTAGAGACAGCCAATAGCCGCATGAAAGACTTCTTCGACCTCTGGTGGCTGAGCCTCCATCGGGAATATGATGGTACGGTCCTCACGGACGCCGTGGTCGCAACCTTCGAACGCCGGGGGACAGCGCTCCCGGTCGGCCTTCCGGTTGCATTCACCGAACTCTTTTATGGCCGCCCTGACAAGCAGACCCAATGGAACGGTTTCCTACGAAAAAGCGCCCTCGATCACATAGGTCTCCATGATGTCATCCAGCAGGTCAGTCGCTTCCTTGAAACCGTTATCAACGGCGCAGCCCGGCATCACCACTGGAGTCCTGAACAGGGCTGGACAAAAAGACCACCATGAGCAGCAGTCTATCCGAGAAAGCTCTCGATGCCTTCATCGAGCGATGGCGAAACGGTGGCGGCAGTGCCCCGCGTAGTGTCCGAAAATTGATTGCAACGGAGATTGCTGTGGCTCAGTCTTTTGCGAGTTCTGGAGGAAGCCGATATCGAACTTTGAATCTCTGTGTGCGCCCGCAAAATCTCCCGATGTAAGCGACGAACTGAGTTTTCGGAGATCACGCGAATTTGCTAAGATTCGAATTCCCCACTTTCTCTCGCCGTTTGATCACGAAATTCCCAGAGGTATGAGAGAGCGCCCGACGGAAATTAAAAACGGAAATGACGGCCGCTATCGCGCTTGATCGGATCAATGAAGCCGACCTTGAAAAATCGAAAAATGGCGTGTTTAAGGCGTGTTTCTTCTTCCCCATAATACATAACTCGTTCATTATAAACTGTAGCATTTCCTCAGTCAGGGGTTCGACTCCCCTCGCCTCCACCAACTCACTTACAATTAACGTGTTACAATCCAGAAGACTAGGGGCGGGATTTCATACGCCCGGCTCGTTGATTGCGTGTGATTTGCCTGAATCCAGCTGAATTTTTGACGGTAGCGGAGCTTCTTAGAGTTCAGAATCTGAGGAGAAGGCGTATTTAAGGCGTGTTGCGAAAGCGATCGAATTCGACAATAGAAAGGGATTGATCAGGCAACAGTTCGGACCAGGAGGAAGAGACGTGGACGCATTTGACGCTTCGAAGGGGAAGAAGGATTGATCCCTGAGGCCGATCGCTGATCGCGATGGGAATTGCGCCAGTCGAGGCTGCTACAGGTGGCGATCTACGTCCATTCGGTCATGGAGAATGCGCACCACCTCTACGTCGCCATCGACGGTACGATAGAAGATCATATGGCGACCAACACCCCGCTTGCAGTAGCCTTCGCGGATCGCATCGCATGAACGGCCCAATACTTGGGTTATCGGCGGGCTGGCGAAAGCTGTCGTTGATTAAACGCACGTAGCGCTCGGCCTGTTCCTCTCCCCAAGTTTCGACCGTGTAATCCCAGATCTCCTCAAGGTCTGCGATAGCCTTTGGGCGAAGGGAAAATTCAGCCATTACGAGGAGACTTTCCGAGCCTCGATGAATTGATCGACGTCGAACGCAACTGGCACTCCGCTGTCTTCTCCCTGTTTCAAGGCGGCTCGAAGAGTTGCCATTTTCGTCTCCTGATCCTGAAGCAATCGGATGCCAGCACGAATGACTTCACTGGCCGATCCATAGCGACCGGATCGCACCTGCCCGGCTACGAAACCTGTGATCTCCTCGCCTAGTTCTACACTGGTATTTTTGCTCATAAGGGATTCCTATTCTCCTACCGGCATACACCAAATACTGGTACTAGGTCAACTATCGAGCAAGGTCTGGTGTCGCCAAATCTGGCATCATATCGTCATTTGAAATCTGAAATATGGCGTGTTGAAGGCGTGTTTTGACTCGATTTTCATCTGTAACCAGTTGATAACCAACAACCCGATGAGGGTTCGCCCCCCTCACCTCCACTCACTTATATTCAACGAGTTACAGATTAATTAACCTTGAATTTCGGTCTATTTTTTCCGGGTTCCTCGGCATTTCGAGGCTAGGGGTAAGATCCCCCTATCTCGATCAATAGTCCGTAAATCATCCAAGATCGGAAATCGAGGAAGGGAAACCCACCAAGCGATCCGTGATAATGTCTGGATTTCCCCCAATCGAAGAGCTGATGTGAAGTGGGTACTGAAATTGATCGATTCACCAACGTTGTCGCTTTCCCCGGTGGCGCAGTGTTTTTGAAACTGCTGCACTCCACACTTTTTTGGAAACAATCGCGGATTCTGTTTCATTACTAGTGATGACTAGTCCCGACGACGGCAACGCAGCTCCTGATGCCACCGAGGCAGTTCAGCTGCTTTTCGTGCGCCACGAAAACTCGATTCGAGCGTTTGTGCGGTCCCTGCAGCCGTCTCTCTCCGATGCCGACGATGTCATGCAGGAGACCTTCCTCACGGTTTCCCGCAAAGCCTCCACCTTCGAACCGGGCACCAACTTTGTGGCATGGGCCTGCGGGATCGCCCGCCTCAAGGTGCTGGAAAATTTCCGCCAAAGAAAGCGCGCCAATGTCTTGAGCGAGGCGGCAATCATCGCGTTAACAGAAGACGCGCCGTCGCCCCAAGCGATGAAAGACAAAGAGAGCGCACTCGAAGGATGTCTGGAGCAGCTAACACCCAAAGTGCGGGACCTGTTGTGGCGGCGCTATTCCCGGCGCCAGAGTTCGACGGAGATGGCGGCAGCCACCGGGATGACCTCGACCGCCGTTCGGGTGGCGCTAACCAAGGCGCGAAAAGCGCTGCGCGATTGCATCAGCACTCAACTCAAACACGCCCAATGAAGGATGACATCAACAGCAGTGACCTCGACGCCCTGATCGACGCCTGTTTGGACAACCGCCTAAGCGAAGCAGAGGCAGAGAAGTTGAGCCAATGGATCGAAGAATCCAGTGAAGCCCGCAAACGCTACTGGGAGATGGCCTCGGTACACGGGTTGGTCGAGCAGTCGATGCAGAACGCCTCGGTGAAGGCTGCTACCGGAGAAGAATTCGTCGCACCGCAGATGAAGCCGACAAGACTTTTCCCTTGGCGGCGAATCACCGAGATTGCGGCAAGTATCGTGATCGGAATCTTTGGTGCCTCTCTGGTGTGGGCTTATACGGCACCAGCCGCCAAGCAAGCTCAGCACGAATCGACCGAGATCCTGTTTGAGAGCTTCGAAGATCCATCCATCACCTACTCTAGCCGATTCCCCAAACAGGCGGGAGTCTGGGATGGGGACATGACGACGGTAAAACCAAGCGACGACGTTCAGCCGATGCGCGGGAAATACGTCGCGAAGATGTCCCCAGTTCCCGAACGCAAATTTTCTTATGCGCGCCGGATTCTGGACCTGTCTGCATTGCCTACCGCCGGGACAGGAAAGCACCGCGAGATTGAGGTCCAAGCCTCCTTCTTCTCGCTCAACACAGAACAGCCTACCAAATATCAGATCCGGCTGGCCGTCTTCAGCGAAGATCCAGAAGACGTCCGCCCCATTTGGAACAACGAATCGATCCTCTTCGATCGTGTTCTGCGTCACGTGGGCAAGAACCACATCACGGACTCATCAGGCGGAGACTGGCACCGGATGCGCGCATCGGTCGAAATCCCTCCCGACGCGCGCTGCGTCGTGGTTTCCCTGGCTGTCGCAGATGTAGGCCGCGATTCAACTCGCTCCGAACAGTACCTTGATGCCATCCGGTTTCGCCTGATCGAGAGCCCGGCCCTTGGCGACGAATAAACTCATTGCTTCGATGCTCCGGAATCTTTTCAACACCTCATGGGCCGCCTCAGTTTCTGCGGTCGTTGCAATTCTTCTCTCCCTGCCCTCCGCGGCAGCAGGAGAATGGACCACGCTCTTCAACGGAAAAAACCTCAACGGCTGGACGGAACGCAACAAGAGCGGGTCTTTTCGAGTCGAAGATGGCACGATCATCGGAACCGCCAAAGAAGGACTCGGCACCACCTTTCTCTGCACGAACACGGAATACAGCGACTTCGAGCTCGAGTTTGAAACCAAGCTGATCGATCCGCAACTCAACAGCGGGGTTCAGATCCGTTCGGGAAACCGGGCGCCAAAGGGAAAACAAAAAGTTGGCCCCGTCGAAGGCCCCCAGGTGGAATTCGCCGCCAAGAACCCGGCCAAAGGAACCCGCTCCGGGAACATCTTCGGCCAGGGATGGGGAGGCTGGCTCACTCCGAAGGATCAGATTCGCAACCACACCTTCGTCAAAGGCGGAGAATGGAATCACTTCCGCGTCGTCGCAAAGGGCAATCAGGTGACCACTTGGATCAACGGCAACGAGATCGGAACCACCACCATTCCACCCGAGCGTCACGCAACGCACTCGAGCGGCTTCATCGGACTTCAAATCCATGGGATCAAGGATGGCTTAGGCCCCTTCGAAGTGGCATGGCGAAAGATTCGGATCAAGGAGATCAACACCGCACCAACCACCACTTCCAAAGACAATAAATGACCAGCAACAACACCCGACGTCGCTTCCTCAAACAATCCGCCGCAGCCGCGACCTTCGCCGGAGCCCAACCGCTCCAACTTCTCGGCGCAGACGCGAAAGGGGCAAACAACAAACTGAATATCGGGCTCATCGGTGGCGGCGGTATTGCGCGAACCTGCTTTCACGATATCGACGAGCACAACGTCGTAGCCATCGCCGATGTTGACGACGTGACTGGCGCGGATGGGTTCAAGCGGTTTCCGAAAGCGAAACGCTACAAAGATTTCCGCAAACTCGTCGATGTCCACGGGAAGGAACTGGATCTCGTCATCGTCAGCACGCCGGATCACACACACTTTCCGGCCACGCTCGCCGCGATGGAGCGCGGCATCGCGGTGCACACACAGAAGCCGCTCACCCACGATATCTGGCAAGCGCGCACCCTGCAGAAGGCCTACCACAAGTACAAGGTGCAGACCGTCATGGGAAACCAGGGGCATACCCTGGAGGGCATGCGCTACATCCGCGAGTGGTACGAGGCCGGCATGATCGGCGAGGTGCGGGAAGTGCATGCATGGACGAACCGCTCGACCCCGAACAACTCGAATGCGAAGCTCCCCCGCCCCGGCGAGGAGCCCCCTGCGTCACTGGACTGGGATCTCTGGACCGGGCCGGCTCCGCTGAAGGGTTACAGCTCGAAGATCTGCCCCAAGGGATGGCGTTGGCACTGGGACTACGGGCTCGGCGGCCTCGGCGACATCGGCTGCCACACGCTCGACATCCCAATCTATGCGCTCGGTCTCGGCTACCCGAGCTCGGTGCACGTGGACAATTCGGTCGACTTCAGCAGCGAGTTTCCATCCGCTAAGAAGAAGAGGAAGAAGGAACATGGCGCCACCTACGTCTACGAATTCCCCGCGCGCGGCAAAAAGCCCCCAGTGACGGTCTACTGGTACGAAGGCGGCCATCTGCCGCAGATCCCAAAGTCGCTCCACACGCTGCAGAAGATCGAAGGTGGTGGCTGCCTCCTCGTCGGCGAGAAGAACACCATCGTCTCGCCCGGCATGCGCCCGACCAGCCCGCGACTGCTGAACAATTGGGCGGAACTGCGCCGCGAGATTCCGCCCAAGACCATCCCCCGTGCGGTCGGCGGCCCCGTGAAGGAGATCATCGCCGCGATCAAAGGCGAAATCGAGAAACCCGGCTCGGGCTTCGACTACGCGGTGCCGCTAACCGAGACCGTCATCCTCGGGACCATCGCGATGCGCTCGGGAAAGAAAGTCGAATACATTCCCGAAAGCATGAGTTTCAAAGACGCCTCGCTCGACGCCTACATCAAAGAGCCGGTGCGCGCTGGCTGGGAGTTTGGTGAAACGCTGTAACACCGTCCTGCTCCGAGGGAACGATGCAAACAACAGATCCATCCGAAACATCAAAATGCTGAGAGATTCCACCAATTTTCGACCGATGAAAGAAGACGAAGAACGTTCGAAGGGCTCTCAGGAACCAAAGGAAGATATTCAATCAGAG
>Ga0316197_10000841_pt1 | contig 21569 bp, 18 predicted proteins | sample OudBiesiAoxic_MG_FD_204939 | JGI IMG/M metagenome (GOLD analysis project Ga0316197, IMG submission 204939) | Coastal sediment microbial communities from Oude Bieten Haven, Netherlands - site A oxic | ecosystem: Environmental > Aquatic > Marine > Coastal > Sediment | place: Netherlands... | reverse complement strand
GGTCGTTACTGGCGCGCAGGGCGCGCCGTGACTCACCCTCACCAGTCAGTGGCCGTAAGCCAACCACCCTCACTCTCGAAGACCCCCATCGCAACGGCCACGGATGGCTGCTGAGGGCGAGTTCATCTCCTATTTGTCGACCCGAAGGTAATCTTGGCGGCTCATCGACCCGGAGGTGATCATGCCGGCGTCACGGGACCCTGCCCTCTGCCCTCTGCCCCTGCCCTCTGACGCCGCCGCTGCTCCCTGCCGCTGCCGCTGAATACTGCCGCTGTTACCTGTCGCGGTCGCCCGCGCCTTGGACAGCATCAGTTGGTTGAAGGTAACCTTGTCTTGGAAAGGCCGAAAAACGACCCGTAACCCTTGCCGGTTGAAAGGTCCAATTCGTTTCCCCACAGATCACGCAGGTGGTTTCCGTTTTTTATCTGTGTCATCTGCGTTATCTGCGGGCAGATTGGGTGGGTGAGTGGATCGAGTATCCAGAATCGAGCACTCAGTATCGGGCGTGGGGGGCGGGGGCTGCTTACTGACTTGCTTCCTGTTGGGCGTTCCAGTGCAGAAATGCCTCGATGAAGTCGTCGATATCTCCGTCGAGAACCCGATCAGCGTTGCCGACCTCGTACTCCGTGCGCAGATCCTTGACCATCCGGTAGGGCTGAAGAACATAAGAGCGGATCTGGTTGCCCCAGGAGATGTCCTTCTTCGGGCCCTTCAGCTTATCCATCTCCTCTTCACGCTTCTGCATCTCGAGCTCATAGAGCCGCGCCTTGAGGACCTTCATGGCACTCGCGAGGTTTTTGATCTGCGAGCGCTCGTTCTGGCAGGTGACGATAACCCCCGAAGGTTCGTGTACGACGCGAACCGCGGAGTAGGTGGTGTTGACACCCTGCCCCCCCGGACCCGACGAACAGTAGCGATCTATGCGGATGTCCTTCTCCGGTATGTCGAGGTCGACATTGTCGTCCACCTCCGGATAGACGTGCGCCGAAGCAAAGGAAGTATGGCGCCGTGACTGCGAATCGAACGGCGAAATCCGCACCAGTCGATGGACGCCGTTCTCCGATCTCAGATTGCCGTAGGCGTAGGGTCCCTTGATCAACAACGTCGCGCCCTTGATGCCTGCCTCTTCCCCGGGCTGCTCATCCATCAGTTCAGTCGTAAAACCGCGCCGCTCGGCCCACCGCAGGTAAAGGCGTTCGAGCATCTGCGCCCAATCCTGGCTCTCTGTGCCGCCGGCTCCCGGGTGAATTTCGATGAACGCATTGGAGGCATCGTGTTCGCCGGTCATCTTGGCGGTCAGCTCGACCCGGTCGAGCTGAGGAGAGATTCGCTTGAGCGCTGTGCCGAGCTCGGTATCGGCGCCCTCCTCGCCCTCGCGGGCCATCTCCATCAGGACCTCGAGCTCCTCATGTGCTTCAATCAAGGACTCGGAGGTCGAAACCTGCTGTTGTAGCTGAGAGCGGCGGCTCATGACCTGCCGCGCACGGTCCTGATCAGACCAGATATCCGGGTCCTGAGCCTCTGTGTCGACCTCGGCCAGCTGTTCCCTCAGCGAGTCCTCGTCAAAGATACCCCCGCAGGCGCTGGATGCGCTCCATTTCAGCTTCTCCGGTTTGAATCAGTTCTTCCAGCATTGTCGCCTCTCAAGGGTTTTCCATCCAAAAGGACGGCGTCATTCTACAGAACATCACCCTGGGCTTCTACCTTCCCGCTGTGCACCGCAAGTAACCAGTAATCAGCAGACAGTTCGAGCCACTGGGTCCTTTTTCGTCCTACTGGTCACAGGTCACTGGTTACTCTCCCCTTCCGGGGAATTTTCCACTCGAAACGGGCGATCGCCAAGATCAAAACCGTTGCCACTGCACAGAGAATCGCCCACCAATCACCGAATCGCACTCGCGGCGTGATGCCGTTCATCGGCTGCACAGATTCCGTCAGAAACCCGGTCTCGCCGACGTCGAGATGCGATACGACCCGCCCTGACGGGTCGATGAAACCAGATATTCCGGTGAGTGCAGCACGTGCGAACCAGCGCCGGGTCTCAGCTGCACGCAGCCTCACCTGAGCGAAATGCTGGCGCGGCGCCCATGAGAAACCGTACCAGCCGTCGTTGGTAAGAGTCGTCAGCAGTTGGGCGCCGGCACGGACTTGTGCGGCCGGGAGGTCTGGAAAGACGACCTCGAAACAGATCGCGACCGCCAACGGCACTCGCGCCGGCAAGACCAACGGTTGAACGCCAGGGGTGAAGGCCCCCACCTCTCGCACCAACGAATCAGTGAAAGCAAGGCGGGCCCACCGCGGAACAAACTCGCCAAAGGGCACTAGGTGGACCTTGTCATAGCGCACCGGTGACACGCCCTCCCCTGTCACCAGAAAGGCCGAGTTGGTGTAAGCCCCTCCGTCGAGCGAGGCCACCGAATTGAGCACGATTTCGATCTCAAACTGGCCGGCCATCCGTTCCAGCACTTCGCGGAAAGCGAGATCATCATCGATGCGATAGGGGACCGCGCCCTCCGGCCATAGCACAATATCAGCACCCCGCACCGCGGCATCCGCTGTCAGGGACCACACCCGGTCAGCGATTTCCTTGGCTTGACTCGGGTCCCATTTCTCCTCGAGAGAGGTCCCCGGCTGGATCGCCACCACCCTCAGCATTTCACCGGTGGGGTGCGGAGCCGGCGCGGTGACGACCGTCAGGCCCAGCGCGACGACCGAGAAAACCAGAGCCACACCGGCACTCCAGCGCGTACCGAACTGAAAAAGACCCCAGACCGCGGAACTCAGAGCGATCACGAACCATCCGAGTCCGGTTGCGCCCCACACCGACAGGGTGTCCATCAACCAGGGCCAGCCGACAAATGCGGCGGCGGGTCCGGTCCACGTGAATCCATAGGGCGGGAACCGTTGGAGAACCGTTACCGCCGTCCATACCACCGGGAAAAGCCAGATCCTCCAGCCAGTTGGGACCAGTGAAGAAATCCCCGCTGCTATCGCCCACAAGAGGCCAAGATACGAGCCCATTCCGACCAGACAGCCGATTGCCGCCAACCGCGGGAGCCCTCCGTAGTGGTGCATCACCGGCACGACCCAGTTGGTGGAAACGGTCCAGAACACCGTGCCGGCCAGCAAACCCAACAACCACGGACGCCAGTTTCCCTGCCCCCGCTCTAAGGCTTCGAGGAGCAGGAATGGGAAAAGGAGGGCGAGAGGCCCGAGCCCCGGGCCGGGCATGGCGAGAGCCAGAGACAGGCCCGAGAGGATCGCGAACAGCCAGGGGAGTGCAACCTGCATTGAATTGAGTATACGAGACGGGGGTATGGAATTTTGAATTTTGAATTTTGAATTTTGAGTTTTGAGTTTCCGCCATCCCTGTTCCAGAACCACAGGGTCGGAGGGTGGAATTCCTTGTTCCTATTTCCGATTTCCGAATTCGGCAAGTATGGCCGCGGTGTGCTCACCGAGCCTTGGAGCTGGATTCTCTGGAGTCGCTCCGAGGCTCGGGTTCCACGGGCCCACACCGGCAACCATCGTATCGTCCGGCATCGGTGACTGTTCGAAGAGCCCGGCCGAGATAAAGGTCGGGTCCGCGGAGGCCTCATCGAAGCTGTGCACCGGACCCATCGGCAGCCCGCGGTCTTCGGCGAATTGCAGCCAACGGTCTCTTGGGTGGGTCGCGAGGGCGCGTTCGATCGCCGCAACCGTCCTGGCGCCATCTTCAGCCAGCGCAAAGGCTGAATTCTCCAACCCGTCGGCCCCGATCAGCTCGACGAAAGCGCTCCAAAACTTGGGTTCGAGGGCAGCGAGCGACAGGCTCTTGCCGTCTCCGCAACAATAGATTCGATAGCAGGGGCAGACTCCGCCGAGCAAGGTATCGAGAGCCCCTCCCCCACCGACTGCCTGCTCTGCCCAACTCCAGGTGAGGAAGGGCAGCGGCCCCGCGGCGAGAGGTTGCTCGATTCGCCGGCCTGCTCCGTCCCGCTCCCGGCCCAGCAAACCCGCCAGGATCGCCGATGCCGCCAACAGGCCGGAGGTGATGTCAGCCAACTGGAGACGCGGCACTCGTCCGCCGACCAGATCGAGGATGCCCGCCATCGCGCTCAGGTTGAGATCGTGGGCCACGCGATCGCAGATTTCTGGTGCGGACCCGAAAGAGGAGAGCGAACACCAGACGAGGCGTGGGTTTTTGGCGCGTAGAAGGTCCCAACTCAGGCCCCAGGACTCGAGGGTTCCCGGGCGAAAGCTTTCGATCAGGACGTCTGCGTGGGTCGCAAGCCGCAGAACACGCTCGGCGTCTTTCGGTTTTCGCAGGTCGAGGGTGATGGACTCGGCGCCGCGGAAAAAGGTGGCGAAGCCAACTCCGACTCCGCCGACTTGCGGCGGCACCATCCGCATCGGATCGCCGGCGCCAGGCTCCTCGACTTTGATCAATCGGGCACCGAGGTCGAGAAGCTGGCGCGCCAGCACCGCCCCGGGCAGCATGCGGCTCAAATCTACGACCAAAACTCCCTTGAGGGGGAGCGGTGTTTCTCCTGCCATTGTTTTACCCCTTCAATTTTGAGTTTCGAATTTTGAGTTTTGAATTCCCCACCACCCTCCGCTGATCCGAATCGCGCTCCTGATGGGCAGACAGCAATTCAAAATTTATAATTCAAAATTCATAATTCCTCACTGGTAGAATGTCCCAGCTTCTGTGAGCAAGGCGGCCGGCTCGAAACGACGGCCGTGCTTCTCGGCGAGCGCCTGCAACCTCGCGGCAATGGCCTCTCTTCCAATCGAGTCGGCGTAACGGAACGGCCCACCACGGAAAGGCGGGAAGCCGAGGCCTAGGATCGCACCCAGGTCGCCATCGCGCGGCGAGGAAATCACCCCCTCCTGCAAACAATGGACGGCCTCGTTGGCCATCAACAGGGCCAATCGACCCTGGATCTCCACGGCTGGGACCGATCGCCGCCCTTCTCCACCCAGCAGGTCGTAGATCTTTCGATTGGCCTGTTTTTTCGCCTTCTTTTTCTTCGGGTAGAGGTAGAAACCACGCCCATTCTTGCGCCCGTGGAGGCCCGATTCATAGAGCTTCGGCATTGCGCCCGAGCCTTCGAGTCCGCGGTCGGCGAAAGCATGACCCAGATCCTGAGCAACATGGGCGCCGACATCGATCCCGACTTCGTCCACCAGGCCAAGCGGCCCGACCGGGTAGCCGAAGTCCCTCATCGCCCGATCCACGTCCTCGATCCGGGCACCTTCCTCGACCAGGAGAACCGCCTCGTTGAGGTAAGGGGCGAGTATGCGAGTTGTGTAGAAGCCCGGGCCATCCTTGACCACAATGCAGGTCTTGCCCTGAGCGGTGCCGAGGGCGTGGGCAGTCGCGGTGGCCCAGGGCGCAGTCTGTTCAGCAACAACGATCTCGAGCAGCGGCATCTTTGGCACCGGCGAAAAATAGTGCATCCCTATGACCCGCTCGGGGTGGCGCGCATCGGCCGCGATCTTACCGATCGGCAGGGCGGAGGTGTTCGAAGCGAAGACCGCATCATCGGCCACCCTCTCCTCCACCTCGGCCAGCACCCGTCGCTTGAGGTCGAGATCCTCGAAGACCGCCTCGATCACGAGATCGGCGCCTTCGAGGTCGTCGGCCTCGGTGGTCAGAAAGAGGCGCGATCGTCGTCGGTCGGCCTCAACCCGGCGGATGGCGCCGGAACGAACCTGGCGTTTGAGCCCGTCGTCAATCGATCGCGCCGCCGTGCCCAGGACTTCGTCGGAAAGATCCCGAACGACGACCGGACACAGACCGAGCGACACCGAGGCTACTCCCGCACCCATGAAACCAGCGCCGACAACTGCCAACCGGCCAACCTCTCCAACGTCGCCATCGATGCCTTTCTTGGCCTCGTTCATGGCGTGGAAGAGACGCACGAGATTGCGGCTCTCGGGACTGACGGCGAGCTTGCCGAAATAGTCGCTTTCGCACGCGAAACCCACCACACGGCCCTTCTTGAGACCTGTTTCAACACACTCCAGAATCGCCGGGGGCGCCGGGTAGAGTCCCCGTGTCTGCCGTACCACCTGCTGGCGCGCCTTGCGCAGCACGATCGCGCGGCCGGGGGCGGTCGCTGCAAATCGATCCATGAGATTTTTCTTGCGAGACCTGCATTTGAGCGATCCGTCTGCCAACGCCAGGGCCGCCCTGGCGCCCGTCTCGGCGATGCCGCCCGGGGTCGTGATGGCATCGACGAGACCCATCTTCTTCGCCCGCCGCGCGCGCACCCGTTTGCCGGTCAAGAGCATCGGCAGCGCCGCAACCAGACCAACTCGTTCAACCAATCTCTGGGTGCCGCCGCCGGCGGGCAGGAGCCCGAGCATTACTTCGGACTGGGCAAGAACCGTTTTGGGGTCATCGGTCGCGAGAATGTAGTGGCAGGCGAGCGCAACCTCGAGCCCTCCTCCGAGGGCGGCGCCGTGAACTGCCGCCACCACCGGTTTTTTTGAGGTGAAAATCCGTTCGAGCAGGGCGTTGCCCTCGCGCGACATGTTGCTGATTTCGGCCTCGCCGAGGCCCTCGATGAGTTCGAGGTCAGCGCCCGCGATGAAGGTATCGGCTTTGGCCGACACCACCACCATCGCGCGGACATCGTCCTCGTCGACAAGGGGCGCGACCTTCTGGTTGAACTCTTCCACAACCGCAGGTGATAGCGTGTTCACGGCTTTGCTCGGATGGTCGAGGACAACCACCGCGACACCGTCGGGTCTGCGTTCGACCTCAATCATGCCCATCAGCTCACCCCCTCGCCGAGCCGCTCGAAGACCAACCCGATGCCGATGGCTCCAGCGGCGCAGGCAGCCACCAACCCATAACGCGCTTCTTCAGCTTTGAGGCGGTCGCAACAGTTGGCGATGAGACGGGCGCCGGTAGCTCCAAAGGGGTGGCCGACCGAGGTCGAACCTCCCCAGGCATTGAGTCGATCTCGATTGATGGCGCCAACCGCCTTGTTCCGGCCGAGTCGGTCGCGACAGAACTCCTCGTCGTCGAGGACCTTGAGGACCGCCAGCACCTGGGCGGCAAACGCCTCGTGAAGCTCGACGACTTCAACTTCCGAAAGCTCGAGGCCGGCCGCATCGAGGGCCATCGGCACCGTCATCGCGGGTCCCAGAAGAAGCTCCTCGAGGGGATCGAGGGCGGCTACGGCCGAACCTCTGAGGACAGCAATCGGTTCGAGGCCCAGTCGCTCAGCCGCTTCCTCGGATGCCAGCAACACTGCAGCGCCGCCGTCCGTCAAATAGGACGAGTTGCCGGCGGTGATAGTGCCGAACTTTCGATCGAAGACCGGTTTCAGCTTGGCAAGTTTCTCCAACGTCGAATCGCCACGAACCCCGTTGTCAGTGTTCACGCCTCTGAACCGTGGCGGCGGAAAGGTGGGAACTACCTGATGTTTGAGGCGACCGTCGGCTGCGGCAGCCGCAGCACGGTGATGCGAAGTCATCGCGTACTCGTCCTGCGCTTCGCGGGTGATGCCGAATCGTTTGGCCAGACGTTCGCAGTTTTCACCCATGATTTCGCCGGTTGAAAACTCGGCCAGGGCGACCGGTTCGGGAAGCAGATCGGTCGGACCGAGGCCTTTGAGAAGCTTCAGATAATCGCCGGGGCCGCGCGCCTTCTGGGACGCGATGAGCCGCTTGCGAACGCTGCGGCGGTACCTTATCGGAGCATCGGAAAGGGTTTCAGCGCCGGCAGCGATCGCCACCTCGGCATCACCGGTTTGGATGGCCCGCGCGCAATCGAGGAAGGACTGCAGGGACGACACGCAGGCGACCGAACAGGTGTAGGCGGGACAGCTGTCGGGGAGCTGGGTTCCCAACACGACCTCGCGACCGAGATTGGAGGTCGCCGGGTCGGCAATCACCGTCCCCATGACCAAAAGATCCACCAGCCCGGGATCGATATTTGTACGGTGGAGGAGGCCCGAGACCGCCATCCGGCCGAGGTCGTAGGAACAGAGATCGGTGAAGGCCGTCCCCGAGCGACAAAAGGGTGTGCGGCAGCCGTCGATGACGACCACTTTGCGCGACGAAGATGATTTTTGCATGAGCTGCTCCCGTCACGGTCATAACAGAACCGGCGCTGACGCGCCACCGAGAAACAATTTTGAATTCTGAATTCTCAATTTTTTCCGCCCACCCCACTCAATGAACCGAACGGCGGGAAAATTCACAATTCAAAATTCAAAATTCAAAATTCAGAACTCTCAACTCGTATACCGAGCCCTTCTGCTACCATCCACAACTTCTGGCGCTTCGCGCCGTAAGAGATCCGTGAAGGAGACCGTCTATGCGCCATCGAATTTCAATTGCCATCCTCATCACACTCTTTGCGGCGACCATCTGTGTCGCCGCTGACGATGACCCCTACCTCTGGATGGAAGATGTGGAGAGCGAGAAGGCCCTCGCGTGGGCGAAGGAGCGGTCGGATGCGGACACCGCGGTGCTCGAAGCGGTGCCGGAGTATGGGCCGATCCACACTAGATTGCTCGAAATGTACAACTCGGAGGACCGGATTCCGAACCCAGCCATCCGCGGCGCCTGGGTCTACAACTACTGGCGGGATGCGGAACACGTTCGTGGCGTTTGGCGCCGCACCTTCCTGTCGGAGTACGTCAAGGAGTCACCGGCCTGGGAGATCGTGCTCGATCTCGACGCCCTGGCCGAAACCGACGGTGAGAACTGGGTCTGGAAGGGGGCGAACTGCCTCCAACCCGAGTATCGACACTGCATGATCAGCCTGTCCCGCGGTGGCGCGGATGCCACCGTTGAACGAGAGTTCGATACGGTAGCCAAAAAGTTTGTGAGCGATGGCTTCGCCCTGCCGGAGGGCAAAAGTTGGCTCGGTTGGAGGGACAGAAACACCCTGTGGGTTGCCACAGATTTCGGCGAAGGATCACTCACGACTTCGGGCTATCCCCGCATCAACAAATTGTGGAAGCGGGGAACTCCCATCGACGAGGCGACGAAGATCTTCGAGGGCTCGGTTGACGACGTAACCGTCTTCTCCCGCTCGGACCACACGCCCGAAGGGCAATACGACATCGTCACCTTGATGCCCTCTGGTTTCCGTGCAACCAACCACCTGATGCTTGGCGAACGGCTGGTGAAGCTCGATCTCCCGGACGACGCGCAGATGCGAGGGTTTTTCAAAGACCAGATGCTCGTTTCCCTACGCACCGATTGGGAAGTCGGCGACACGACCTATCCTCAGGACGCACTTCTGGCGATAGGGCTCGACGATTTCCTCATAGGCAAGCGCGATTTCGACGTACTTTTCGAGCCTGAAGGAAGAGTAGCTTTCGACGAAATAGCCGATACCGCCGACCAACTGCTGTATTCAACCCTCGATAACGTCCACAGCCGGCTCTACCGCCTCACATTTGGAGAAACCGGGTGGAGCAGGGAAGAGATCGAGCTTCCAGGCCTCGGCACAGTCGAGCTGGGCAGCACGAGTGATACTGATGACGGCTTCTTCTTCACCTACACTGACTTCGTGACCCCGTCCAGCCTCTACCTCGTAGGGAACGACGGCACGCCGAACAGGATCAAATCCTCGCCCGCTTGGTTCGACGCTACCGGAATGTCTGTGGTGCAAAACGAAGCTGTGTCAAAGGATGGCACCCGGATCCCCTACTTCGTCTTCATGCCAAAGGGCTTCGAGGCAGACGGTGACAATCCGACCGTGATCTACGCCTACGGCGGCTTCGAGGTATCACGGCTGCCGCGATACTCCGGCGCTGACGGCGCGTCGTGGGTGGCCCGTGGCGGTGTCTATGTTCTCGCCAATATCCGTGGCGGCGGCGAGTTCGGGCCCAAGTGGCACCAGGCAGCGATGCAGGAGAAGCACCAGAACAATTTCGACGACCTGATCGCCGTCGCCGAGGACCTCATAGACCGCAAGATCACGTCACCCAAACATCTCGGCATCATGGGAGGCTCCCAGGGCGGGCTGCTAGTCGGCGGCGCATTTGTCCAGCGCCCCGATCTCTTCAACGCCGTTGCCTGCGCGGTGCCGTTGCTCGACATGAAACGCTACAACAAACTCCTCGCCGGGGCGAGCTGGATGGAAGAGTACGGCAACCCTGACACCGATGACTGGGAGTACATGAAGCTCTGGTCGCCATACCAAAACCTCGAAACGACCGCCGACTACCCCGAGGTCTTCTTCTGGACCAACACCCGCGATGATCGCGTCCACCCGGCACACGCCCGCAAGATGGTGGCCCGGATGTCCGAAATGGGCCACAAGGTCTATTACTACGAGAACACCGAGGGTGGGCACGCCGCCGGCGCCAACCTCAACGCACGCGCCTACACTGACGCCCTCGAGTATGCGTATCTTTGGATGAAGTTGCGCTGATCGGCCGGAGGCCGATCAGAATTCGGAATTAGGAATTCGGAGTTCGGAATTCCCGCCAATCCTCCCATCACGCCTTGGGGGTGGGTGGGAAGGGCGCTCCGTCAGGTGACGACGGCGATTCCGGCCCAGACAAGGCCGCCGACGATAAGCAGCGGAATCAAGAGGATTAGGCCGAGGACGAGGACCACCGGCCCGACCACCACCAGGGCGATGACGAAGCCGATGACGAAGACCAGCGCCTTGAGACCGAGCACGATCGGCAGCAGGGCAAGCTTGAAAGTGAATTTAATGAGTCCCGCTAGCAGGGCGATCACACCAAAGACAATCGCACCGACCGCAAGCAACATCAGAATGGCGAGTACTTCGAGCATCTTCGAATCCTCCTGATTATCACTACGCACTCTTGACGTAGAAAGTTCCCAACGCTGGATGCGAGATGCCAGATGCTAGATCAGGATGCAAGATGCAGGATGCAGGATGGGTCGCGTCCTGCGATAGGTTGACATCTGAGAAACGACCGCCGCCTCATCGAATGAACGAGATGAAGAGAAGCGCCGGAGGCGCAACAGGTTCTTAGCCTGGGGCGTGAGCCCCAGGGTGAACAGGGCTAAAGAATGAATGCCCCCGAAGGGGGCGACAGATCTTTTTTGTGGCGTGGGAAGCAGGCTTCACCGCGATATATCTGTCGCCGCTCCGCGGCTTCTTCTCTTTTTTCTCATTCGTATCCTGGGGCTCACGCCCCAGGCTATGTATCTTTTGCCGTTCCGCGGCTCGCGATCGCATAACAACTTTTCATCAGGACGTGACCGCCTACGCTCGGCCGATTCAGAGTCTAGGGGGGTGGCCGGATCCAGCACCTAGGATCTGCCATCGAGTTTAGGGCGGGTCGGTGGCTCAGCGGCGCATGATCGAATCAAGGATCATAAGGAACGCCGCCTGCTGTTCGGGTTCGGTTTTTTCAATCACCGCCAGACACCCTGAATCGTCAAACTCCTCGTGCAGGCGATCTGCGGAATGGGCGGATGTGATGATGACGCGCTTGAGATTGACGCCCGCTTCCCGCGCCGCAGCCAGGACTTCCTTGCCGTCCATTTCCGGCATTTCCCAATCGAGCAACAGCAGGTGGATGTCAGGTGCCATGCCCGGAACGGCTTCGGCCGGGTCGGTATAGGTTTCGACCGCGATCTTATCCTTGTAGCGCTCCTCCAGCAGCTTGCGCCAAACGGCGCACTGCAATCTGGAGTCGTCGACCACCATCGCGCGGCGCGTTTCAGCAGCGGACATCCAGAGAAGCCTACTCCTGCCGCGCCAAATTCTCCAGAGATATTGGATCCTTGATGCTCGATCACTGCTGTCCAAAATCGATCCACGGGTGACCTTTCTGACCTGAATACACAAGTGTTACGGGTTTGTTTCTGTGTTTTCCGAGGAGAGGTACCCCACTGCAAGATAACGAAATCCAGGGGGTGGACGACAGCGGCAGCAATCAGTGGGCAGCGACAGAAAACAGCGGCGGCGGGCAGGGGCAGTGATCAGGTTCAATGGCGGCGGCATGGTCACCTCCTTAACCCAAGGTCGTGATTTAAGTCCTCGATTCCGATCAGCCAGGACGCTGTTGCTGTCGCGGACGCTGATCGCTGCCGCCGACATCTGACGCTGGTTGCAGCCGCTGTGATGTTTCTGCCATCAACCTCGAGTCGGCTGTCTGAGAGCCTGTCTTGGACAAGAGTGATGCTCGATACTCGATGCTCGATGCTCGATGCTCGATGCTCGATGCTCGATGCTCGATGCTCGATGCTCGATGCTCGATGCTCGATGCAACAAAAGGTTGGCTTCGATCGCCACAGTGTCAAGTGCGGGTGGGTGGATCGAGTATCGAGAAACGAGTATCGTTTGGGTGGCCTGCGTTCAGCTATGCGCTTCAAACCCGAGTGACGCAACCGCGTCGACGAGTTCCTGAAATGAAACCCCGTTGCCGCGGATCAGCGCCCGGCCCTCGTCCAACCGCACCTCGGCGTTGGTGACTCCGGAGATCTCCGAAAGCGCCCGCTGCACGCTCCTGACGCAGCCGTTGCATCGCATGCCATCGATTTTGAGTTCCAACACCCGTTCATTGCCCTTGGCCATCGTTTCACCTCCGTTTGACCGGCGCCGCGGTCTGAGCGCATTGATCAGTACAGCCAGAAGAACGAACGCACTCGCAGTCTCGAACCAGGACATTGCACTTCCACCCTCGTGGTGGGCGTGAGCGCCCTGGTCGGCTAATGAGGTCGCCGCCGGAACGAGAGCGGACTCCGGCAGTCCGCCGGCACCGATGAGACCATCCACGGCGAGACCGGTCGCGAGCGAGGCTACGGCCACCGTCAGCAGGTAAAGAATGGCAGCGCGGCGACCCAGCACCTTCCACAAGGTCGTCAGGGCGGCCGAGTTGGTGGCCGGACCGGAGATCAGGAAGACCAGCGCCGCACCAGGTGACAGCCCGGCATGGATCAGGCCGAGGGCGATTGGCGTCGATGCGGTGGCGCAGACGTAAAGTGGGATGCCGATGGCCATTGCAGCCAGCATCGGCCACAGGCCTCCTCCGAGGTACGACTCAAGGGCCTGTGGAGCGACGAATGCAGCAATCAGACCCGAGATGGCGACCCCGAGGATCAGGGCCTTGCCGATGTCGCGCGGAAGGACGACCAGACCGTAGTGGAGCGCCTCGACGATCTTCGGTCGACTCCCCAGATTGTCATCGTCACAGCAATCGGACGCACAGTTGGAACCCTCCAGATCATCTTCAGCGTCTCCGGCGACCTTCACGTCATCCCCGTTGAACGCCTGGACGAGCCCGCCGCCAAAAACCCCGGTGATGAGTGCGGCCAACGGCCGCACGACTGCCAGGAACGGGCCGAGCAGACCATAGGTTACGGCGATGCTGTCGACTCCCGTTTGCGGAGTCGAAAGGAGGAAGGCGGTCGTCGCTCCCTTGCTTGCTCCGTGGCGGCGGAGGGACGCCGCCACCGGAATGACCCCGCAGGAGCACAGTGGTAATGGCACCCCAAAAAGACTCGCCTTGACGACCTGACCGAGGCCGTTACCGCCGAGGTGGCGCTCGACCCACTCCGGCGAGATCACGACCGACAACAGCCCTGCGACCGCGAAACCGAGCAGAAGATACGGCGCCATTGCACCGAAAACCGCCCACGAGGCTGCCGCAAAGGTGAGAATCCAGTCCATTATTTACTCAACTTGTAGATCAGGTCCATCAGTTCGTCCTGGTGCTGTTTCTTTTTGTCCGTTTGCAGCCCATCGGTCACACAGGTCTCGATGTGGTGGCGCACAATCAGCTTGCCGACGCCTCGGAGAGCTTCGTGAATGGCCGAAACCTGGGTCAGCACTTCAACGCACCCGGTCCCCTCTTCGATCATCCGCCGCAACCCCCGAACCTGGCCCTCGATGATGCTGAGACGTCGAAGGGCGTTTTTCTGGACCTGCTCATCAACTACAAAAGTCGTATCCATGACTGGTATATACCATACCCCGGTAGGGTATTCAAATTTCCAGGATCCGAGTCCATCCAAACGACAGAGACACAGAAAAAACAGAGGGAAACACGAAGAAAAACCCTCATGTGGTGTTGGGGACCTCATCACGATACATCCCACGTCTCTTTCTCCTGGCTGTCACCCGGCGCCCAATTAGAAAAATCTCTGTGGTCTTCCCCGTGTCTCTGTGCCTCTGTGGTGATGCCTCCCACCCAAGCTCCCGAGGCTTCAAAACACACGTAACAAGAACCCTTCCCAATCTCATCTGGTGGCTTTATACTGCCCGGTGCACGCAACGCAAAACTGAAGGGAGATCACATCATGAGTGAAGAAATCACCACCGTGAAGATCGGCCAGCAGGTGCCGGACTTCGAGTTCACAGTCTACGAACCCGAGAACCACGGCTTTAGCAAACGCAACCTCGCGGACCTCAAAAAGGCGGGCAAGTGGACCATTCTCTTCTTCTACCCCGCCGACTTCACATTCGTTTGAGCGACCGAATTCGCTGCTCTGGCAGAGCAGCAAGACAGGTTCGCGAAAATGGGCGCAGAGCTGATCACCGTCTCCACCGATACCGAGTTCGTTCATCTCGCGTGGAAGCGTGACGAAAAGGAGCTGGCCAACGTCAAGTACGCGATGGGCGCTGATCCCACGGGCAAGCTTTCCCGCCTTTTCGGCGTCTACGACGAGGGGTCGGGCCTCGCGCTGCGTGGCACCTTCATCATCAGCCCAGACGGCACGCTCTTCAACTCCGAGGTCAACTTCTACAATATGGGCCGCAACATCGACGAGTTGATGCGCAAGTTCAAGGCCAATCTCTACCTCGCGCGCAAGGCCGACGAGGGCTGCCCCTCGAAATGGAAGGATGACGGCGACAAGACCCTCCGACCAGGACCCGAAATGGTTGGACGGGTACATGAAGCATTGAACGAATAACTCGAATCGCAGCTGATTTGGAACCCGCTTCCTTCGGGGGGGGGCGGGCTTTTTGTGACCAGAAACCAGTGACCAGTAGAACCCTGCATCACACGGACTGGATACTGATTACTGGCTACTGATTACTTTCCTCGGGAGGGGCTACACTCTTCGAGACCACAGTCGAGGAGGATCGCAAATGCGCCAAATCGTCGTGACCCTGTTCTTATTCGCCGTTGCGCTGCCAATTGCAGCTGCAGACCGCCCCGTCCACACCTATTCGATTGTCGCCCGCGACGCAGCCACCGGCGAGATGGGCGTTGCAGTCCAATCGCACTGGTTCTCGGTCGGTTCCATCGTCACCTGGGCCGAGGCCGGTGTTGGCGCTATTGCCACCCAGAGCTTCGTCGATCCGGCCTATGGCCCACGAGGGCTCGATCTCATGAAGAGTGGATTGTCAGCGGAGCAGGCGCTCGAGGCCCTGGTCCTTGTCGACAAGGGACGCGACGTGCGCCAGGTCGCCTTCGTCGATGTCCAGGGCCGTGTCGCCGCCCACACTGGAACCGGTTGCATCGAGGCTGCCGGCCACTACGTTGGGGAGGGGTACAGCGTTCAGGCCAACATGATGCTCAACGACAAGGTGGTTCCCGCGATGGCAGAAGCGTATGAAGGAACCGATGGTGATCTCGCCGACCGGCTGATGGCGGTCCTCGAGGCGGCCCAGGCCGTCGGAGGAGATATCCGCGGTAAACAGTCGGCCGCGATGTTGATCGTCAAAGGGGAGTCGTCCGGCCGTCTCTGGGCTGACCGAGTTCTTGAACTCCGAATCGAGGACCACCCGACACCGATCACTGAACTCAAGAGACTGCTCAGGGTTCACCGCGCCTACGAATACATGAACGCCGGGGATGTCGCCGTCGAGCACAACGATCTCGAGCGAGCGATGGCCGAGTACGGTAACGCCGCCAAACTCCTGCCCGACAACTTCGAGGTCCAGTACTGGGCAGCGGTGACGCTGGCCACCAGTGGCAACATCGAAGATGCGCTACCGATGTTTCGCGCCGTCTTCGCGGCCGACCCCAACTGGATCGAGCTGACGAGACGGCTCCACAAACCAGGCATCATCCCGGATACGCCGGAGGGGCGTGCTTTGGTCGAGAGAATTGTCGCCGAAGGGCGTTAGCCCGAAATTCTATTCAGCCGGGATCCATACCGAGTTTTGGAGCAGATTATTGAGTTCTGCCTCGAATGATTCGATCCCGTCCGGATCGACAACCGCACCGACGACATGCACGTCGTCGAACTGGCGATCGAAGAGGACCCATCTCACCCAGACATAGGTGTCGCCTTCATCATTCAAATCAGACTGGTGAACCCGGAAACCGTCGAGACCGGCGGCTGATATCGAGTCGATCGGGATTTCCTGGCCGCCGGTGTTGAAGGCAGCAGCCAGTGACTCGTAAGTCTCATCCGCGCCCATCGTCCACGACCAGACGAACACGGCCTGGCCATCGTCTCGAATCCACTCGGAGCGCTGGTTCGGCTCGATGCCGAACTGCCACAGTTCAGGATCGTGGCCGCCTCTCCAGCCGAGGGCATTGGCCGACAGATCCAGATCACGATCCAGCTTGTTTCCAAGTGATCCGCTCAACATCGGCGGCAAAGCCAGGAACACGAGGCTGACGACCGCCCCGATGATTGCAGCGCGGCGCCATTTCTTGTTGACCCTGTCCGCCTTCGTGCGGTGCACCAGCACTGACGCCATATGGGCGCTCTCGAGCTTGGTGAAGAACAGAATCATCAGACCGATAATGGCCGCCACAATCATATCAATGGGGCCCGACGCCACGAGAAATAGTGTCGCCACAAGACCGTACATGAACATCTCGCCGAGCAGGTCCAGGGTGGCAAGAACCGGGTGTCCCGCGTACAGAATGCCGGCGCCGGGAAACGCGATCGCCAGGGTCGCCGCGAGCCCACGAGTTTTGAATTGTGTCTCACACCCAGTGCACTGTTTGGGGTGCTCCGGCGAAGCGGTGCCACACTCCGGACAATGCCACAGGGGAACCGGACGTGGCGCGTGGATATCACCCGGCAAGAGCTGTTGGATATTCGGCACCAGGAGCTTGAGGAGCTTGCGGTCGCCGCGCTCTATGATCTTCCACTTCTGGGTCCGCCCATTGGCGGGCTTGAGCTTGAGCGTCGCCATCGAAAACTTGAGATCACTCACCTGACCCCATGAGTAGGAGTGAACGCGGGTACCGGCATGGCTTCCGTCGCGCATCAGCACCTCGATCACGCGCCGGTCGGTGAGGACGAGGGTGGCACGGAAGAAAAAGGTCCACCACATCCCGAAGCCGAAGAAATCAAAAAACCGTGGGTAATGCAGAGCCGGCAAAATGTGGAGGACCGCTTCCTCCTGGTCGAGGACCTTTTCGAGAACGGGCGCGATCTCTGCGCAGAGCTTCGCCCGTGTATCGAGCTTGCGGGCCGAGAGGTACTTCTCCTCGCCCTCGAAGACCTTGACCGGTCCGGTGACCGGTGTCAGATCATCGTCCAGCGGCCCGAGGGCGGCCGGGTTGCAGCTCACAGCGAAATCTGGAACCATGAAATCACCCCCGGGCGGCGGGTCTCATTCAAGTGTACAGATCAATTCCAGCTCTGTCGAAATGATGCGAGTGCGCGCGCTCAACCCTCGACCAGCTGTTTGCTGACCAATCGACGATAAAGACCGTCTGCAAGCATGAGCTCGTCGTGGGTCCCGGATTCGATGACCCGGCCGCCGTCGAGCACCACCACCCGATCGGCGTTGCGAACGGTCGAAAGGCGGTGGGCGATGACCAGGCTCGTGCGGTTGGCCATCAGCCGCTCGAGAGCGTCCTGGACCAGGGACTCGGATTCGGCGTCAAGTGACGAGGTCGCTTCGTCGAGGATCAGGATGGGCGGGTCCTTGAGCAGGGCGCGGGCGATTGCCACCCGCTGTTTCTGCCCTCCGGACAGCCGCACGCCGCGCTCCCCCACTTCGGTCTCGTAGCCCTCGGGGAGGTCGGAGATGAAATCGTGGGCGTTGGCCGCCCGTGCCGCCGCCTCGACTTCCTTGACGGGGGCCTCCGGCCGGCCGTAGCGGATATTCGTGGTAACAGAGGTCGAGAAGAGCACCGGTTCCTGGGCAACTGTCCCGATCTGGGTGCGGAGCCAGCGTGCCTCCAGAGAACGCAAATCATTACCGTCGAGTCTGATAACTCCGTCGGTGGGGTCGTAGAGTCGCAGCAGCATCGCGGCGACCGTCGACTTGCCGGCTCCGGACGGACCCACCAGCGCCACTACTCTTCCCGGATCGAGACGCAGATTCACGTCGTCGAGAACCTCGACCTCCGGCCGTACCGGATAGGCAAATCCAACACCGTCAAACTCGACATTTCCGTTGACCTTGTCGAGAGTGTCACCACCGCCCGCGTCCACCAACGGCTGGCGATCGAGGAGTTCGAAGACCCGCTCGGAGGCGCCGCGAGCGCGCGCGAAGTCAGACCACAAATTCGCGAGCGCACTCATCGACATCGCGACAATCAGGGTGTAGAGGATGAAGGACGCGAGCTCACCGACGCTGAGATCGCCGGCCATCACCATACGGCCACCAAACCACAGCACCGCCGACACCGACCCGAAGGCGGCGAGGTTCATGGCGCCAATAAATACGGCGACCACCCGAACCCGCCGCCGCGAGATACTGAAGGACTCCCAGATACGGTCGCTGTAACGCTCGGCCTCGGCCACCTCCCGGGAGAAGCTGCGCACAGTTCGGATCCCGGCGATCGCCTCCTCGGCAGCCTCGTTGGCTCGGGCGAGCGCATCCTGCGCCTTCTTTGAAAGCTTCGACAGCCTCCGACCCGCAACAACCGCTCCCAGAGCTACTGGCGGCACGAGGGCCAACATCAGAAAGGTAAGTTTGGGAGACGACACGAGCAGCAGTGCGAGCCCGCCCACAACCATGACCAGGTTGCGCAGCCCCATCGAGAGATTGACGCTGACCGTGTTCTGCATGACGGTCGCGTCGGCGGTGATCCGACTGGTCAACTCCCCTGTCTTGCGGGCATCGAAAAAGCCAATCTCCTGATCGATGATCGAGCGATAGACCTGTTCCCGCAGTCTCGTAACGACGCGCTCCCCCGCGATCGAGAAGAGGTAATAACGCAGTGCGACCGCCAGCGCCTGGACGGCAAAGATGATCGCCATCGCCACGGCTGCACGGTTGATGGTGGCGACACCACCCGCCACGGCCGCGTCAATCAGGACACCGATGACCTTCGGGTAGGCCAGGCTGGCCGCTCCGCCGACAAGCAGGAAAACCGTCGCCACCACCAACCGTCGCCATTCCGGCTTCGCCAGCGCCAATAGCCGTCGCACAGGCAGCTGCGGTGTTGCATTCGGCTCCTGATCGTACCGACCGTTCTGATCATCAACCACGATCACACCCTACACGAGTTCCCTGACCTTGCGGTTTGGGGGAGGTTGGACGGGAATTCCTCGTTCCTAATCCCTCATTCCTAACTCACTTTTTGTACTTCACCGAACAGCCGTAAGGCTTCGTCTCGGCGGTTGAGACCGCGTTGCCTGCGAGCACCTCGTCGAGGGCCGCGGCCACGTAATTTACCGCCGGCTCGCCCTTGTTGCCTCGTGGGTCGTCGTCGATGGCGCCGATGTACACCAGGGTGCCGCCACCATCGATGATGTACATGTGGGGTGTGGTTTGGGCGCCGTAAAGATGGCCGACATCACCGGACTGGTCAACCAGAATCGTGTACGGCAGTTTGTTTTCGGCTTTGAACTTGGCGTTGGCCGCCGCATCCATGTAGTTGGTCGAGTTGATGGTCAGCCAGACCACGCCGTCGCCGTCATATTTGGTGGCAAGGCTTTTCATCGTGCCCGCTTTATAGTGACGCTGGACGAAGGGGCAGTCCGGGTTGAGCCACTCGAGAACCACGATCTTGCCCTCGAAGTCGCTGAGACTCACGTCGTTCCCGGCACTATCCGCGAGGGTGAAGGCGGGCGCAGTGTCACCAACGCTGACCCCATCTCCGGCCACCGCCGGCATCGCCACGGTCGCGACCATTACGATCATCAGAGTTTTCATCACATTCTTCATGTTTTTCTCCTTGAGTTCAGTCGTTCGTCAATTTCGCAGTCAGCTCCCATCCTCGCCGGTCACCGTCTTCGCCGGTGACGACACACACGGATGGCAGCTCGGCAGTCGGTCCCGAAGCGCCTTTTCTCGATTGAATTTCTGCGTCGATTCTTGTCAGCCCGCCTCGAGTCTGGATCCGAACATTCCCGACCTCGAGCGCATCGGACGGGTTTGGAAACCACTCGACGGCTCCCGGTTCTCCCGACCAACGCAGCCAGTGCGTGATGGAGCCCTCGGAGAGTCCACCAGTCACGGAGAGCGAGAACGGAAGTTCCCCGGTTTCGGAAGCAACCGGTAACCGATCAGCCCATGTTTGAAATACCGGGTCTTCGTCAATCTCTGCCAGCGATGCCTCGAGCTCTGCCGAACCGAGAACACACACACCCTTGCACGCCAGCCACGAGGCCTCCGCCCACACTGTGCCCGACTTCGATCGATCGAAGTGGCGCGGAACGGTGATCTCCGCCGCGAGCACTACCGAACCTTCGTAGCCGTAACCGGGGATGCCCTCACTCTGAATGAAGGCGACTGGCAGCGGCCATTGGAGGGGCCCTGCGACGAAACCGTCGGGGAGCTCGAATCGGACGTCGGTGGCGAGACCCGCGTCGCCGGGGTTGCGCCAGTAAATGTGCCAGCCATCTTCGATCTCGAAGTGAACGCCGAGCCAGAAGGTCGATCCCGGTTCGATGGCAGAGGTGTCCGCGATCAGGCTCGCCTGGACCCTGGCTTCTTCCGCGGTGACGGCCGGGGATACCGACCCTCCCCACAGCAAGATCATCGCGATTGCCTGCGTTAGATGACGCGCGCTCATGTCAGACGAAAATCAAATCGCGGGCCCGGTATTCCCGGGTTCGCGGACGAAGAGCACCTTTTGCGCTGTCCAATCCAGGCCGACCAGACTCCCTGTGGGGACGAATCGATCCAGTCCGAGGTCCTGGGTCAGGATCCGGATGACGCCGCCATGGACGATCAGCAGGTGGCGCCCAGGCTCCAGAGAATCGACGAATTCGTGGATTCGCCTCCGAAATCCCTCGTGGGATTCGCCGTCCCGGGCCTTGAAATTGCGGAAATCGTGGAAGACCTCACTGTAGGTGGAATCCGCCTCCTCGTACGTACAGCCCTCGAGGGCCCCGAAGTTGCACTCTCGCAGACGCCGATCGGTCTTGGGTTCTCCCCACGCGAGGCGGGCGCTCTCAACGGCCCGCTGGAGATCCGAGGACCACACGCCATCGAACTCCCCCCCATCGATCAACTCGCGCAAGGCCTCCGCCTGGCACCGTCCGTTGTCGGTCAATGAGGGATCGCTCCACCCGGCCACCCTCTTCGATGCCGAGTAGGTCGTTTCGCCGTGGCGGACGAGCCACAATTCCAGGAGCGCATTCATGGCGGACAAGGATACAGGGTCTACCTCCCTGATCATTCGCCCGACGGAGGATGCAGGATGCAGGATGCAGGATGCAGGATGCAGGATGCAGGATGCAGGATGCAGGATGCAGGATGCCCCGAAATCGCGAATTTTTGCCTTGAGATGTCAAGTGGTGATTGAGCGGAT
>Ga0316197_10000840_pt1 | contig 21571 bp, 25 predicted proteins | sample OudBiesiAoxic_MG_FD_204939 | JGI IMG/M metagenome (GOLD analysis project Ga0316197, IMG submission 204939) | Coastal sediment microbial communities from Oude Bieten Haven, Netherlands - site A oxic | ecosystem: Environmental > Aquatic > Marine > Coastal > Sediment | place: Netherlands... | reverse complement strand
CATATATTGCTTGTATTTTCCAATTGGCGGAATATTAACCTATCTGGACGAATAAATTGTTTTATTTTAATAAATTTTACCATTATTTCTTAACTTTGTGTAAGAAAATAACTCTCAAAATTAATTCAAAATGAAAAATGCCCCTTTTCTATTGACAATATTTGTTATGGCCCTACTCTCCAGTTGTAGCGGTGACGATATTGAACCCACAGGCGTAAATGAAATAATCGTCGACCAAATCGACTATAATTTGATTGCCGTAAATAATTCAGGAATTACCGGTAAGGCAACTTTTACGAGAGATAGTAATGATAACACAACCATTTTAATTGAGCTGGTAAATACAAATACCGATGAGCATCCCGCATATGTAAACTTTAATAGTGCTGCTGAAGGTGGCCCTAAAGCTATTACATTAGAGCCGTGCACCTGTGCCGTGAGTACTACAGTAGTAACACAGCTGGATGATGGCACCCCAATTGATTTTGATAAGTTATTAAATCTGGACGGCCATGTAAGCATCCAGAATAGCCCTTCAAACGACGAAATAATTGCTGTGGTCGATATTGGTATCAACGCAAATTAAATTTCCTTGCCGTAAAAAATAGTAAGAACCCTGGCCATATTTAAATGTCAGGGTTTTTTGTTGGTATAAAAAGTACTATATTAAAGACCTTCCTCGTTAACATTTTCCTCAGGAAGTTCCGAAACCTTACCCAAATATTTTATAAAATTCCGTTGCGCACTATTTATATGCATATGGCTGGTTAAATTGGGATACATGGTAAGCGATACCTGGAACACTTCTGTATCCCGCCTGATTGTAAAGGTAACCTCATAGGAATTTTTCTTAGCATTCCTCCTGCTCTTCCAATTATCAGGTATGCCATTAAACTCTATAGCGCTACCAGTACCATAACCAGCGGTTACTTGTTGAACTCCAAAATACGGCAGATACGCGGAAACGGTATCTCCTTTTACTTTCAAATAATTAGGGTTTCCTGTTAAATTAATATTGCTGCCAGAGTTTCCCGGAAGGAACAACCTACTATTTGCCACACTGTTCATAGCATTATTGGTAGACGGTTGCGCCATTTCAGATTCAATTTGAAACGATTTTTTAGTAACTAAATTCTCCAAAATCTGGTCTTCTATACGTGATGCTGATGTTGCCGCTTTTTCAGAGCTTCCACAGCTCCAGAAAATGGCCATTAAACCCAATATAACTAATCCATTTTTCACCTCTCTTTGTTATAAAATACTGTTATTCAATAATATACGACATATAATATGCTATTTTATTAAAATTATGATAAAACTTTTGCCTTCCTCCCCTTAGCTTAAACGTTTCCGAAGTAATCGTTGCTTATACCAAAGGTTTAACAACAAACCCCCTATAATCATTGCCATCCCCACAAAACTCCAGACATAATATTCTTCACCTAAAAAAACTATTCCAACAATTACCGCAAAGAATACTTCTAAATATTTTAATGGTGCAATCAAATTTGTTTCTCCCATTTGAAATGCTTTGGTCATGAATAGTTGACCAAAATACCCAAAAACACCAAGGCTTAGCAATAAAAACCAATCGATCCCCACAGGAGTTTTCCAATCAAAAATAGCGCCGATACCTCCTACGATCACCGCTATACACATAAAATAATTCACAATTACGACCGGATGCTCTCTGCTACCAATCCGTCTAATAATAATATAAACCAACCCACTAAAAACTGAAGAAACCAAAACCAGGGCCAAACCAATAAGCGGAATGTTTTTGTCAAATCCTTTTAACACAATTACACCTAAAAAAGAGATCAAAAAAAATAACCATTGTATGGGTCTAACGTTTTCCCTGAGTAATAAAATGGCGAAAATGGCGGCAAAAATAGGTGCAATATATCGCATTCCAACAGCTGAACCCAGTGGTATATAATGTATGGCCATAAAAAACAAAACCATTGAAGTAGAGCCTACTAATCCTCTTAATACCAAAAGTTTACGATGTGTTCCTAAGACAGGAATACCTTTACTTAACAAATAGCCAAAAGTAAAGAAAAGAGAACCGAGCGCCCTAAAAAAAACCAATTGGTAGGCACTATAAGTAGTCAGGAATTTCAAAAGCCCATTCATGACCGTAAAGGCCAGGGTGCTCAATAGCATATAATAAATTGCCTTTTTGAATTCCATTAATGGGTTTAAATTGGTTAAGGTAAAGATAGGATAAGTGCAAATCCCCGCCTATATATTGATCGCTGCTTATGTTGGAAAGTCCACTTAGAAATGATCTAACAAAACATAAGCGATTTTTATCTCACTACCATCTTTGCTAACATCAGTCCAGGCAAAATAGGCTTTATCGCCGAGCAATTCCATTTGAGGAAACCCAGTTTTACGCGACCCTTCCATTTGGGCAATTATTATAGATTCAGATTTCTTACCAGAGCTGGTAATTTTTACGGCCTTTAGCTGTGCCCTGCTGTTTTTAGATTCCATCCAGCTTACAATTGCTGTATCGGCGTTCAGTAATACTACATCTACCCTTCCAATTGCATCTGCCTCATCTACTTGTATCGGGGGACCAAAATGTTTGCCTCCATCATTTGAAAACACCAGATTTACCCTGGGCTGATCTCCGGCAGCTGTAAACCAGGCGACGGCCAGATTATTTCTCAAACTCGCCACTTTTGGACCATTTACAGGGCATCCATTTATTTTCCAGTTATCGTTATATATCGTTTTAGGAGCTGTCCATTTGCCTGCTACCTGTCTTACAATGCTCATGTCCCTTATTTCTTCCTCAGAGCGGTCTCTGTAAATCACTACGGGTCCGTTGGTAGTGATAGCGGCGGTGGTCTGACAGCAATCGCAGGTTCGGATATCCAGGAGGGTTTCTTCTCTAACTTCTCCCCTTTCAGATACGATGGCAGCTCTTAGAGTCATGGCGCCACGGGAACCGTCCGCCTTTTCCCCGGTATTTCGGCCATCGAGCCAGGTTATAAAAAAGGAATTATTCTCATAGGGCACCGCACTTACAAATCCATGTTCGGTGAGGGTGCCATCAGTATGTAAAGGTAGATTGATTGTCCAGCTTTTGGATCCCTTCGGGAGTACATTCACCTTTACATCATAAGAATACGTATCAGGAGAAGATTTCTTTAGTACATGAGACAATAAATGGCCCTTATTCTCCACAATCATTGGGAAATCTGCCCAATTCACAAACCAGTCGTTCCCCTGTAGGATTTGATGTGAAGGCTGCCATTCTCCTCCCTTCAGTTCGGCATATTGCAGGCTTGCCAGGGTATCCTCCCTCATTTCTACCCAGGACATCAGCAATTTATCTCCGTTGGAAAATAAATTAGGTAATGAACTATTCTTTCCAGACGGAGAATCTATAAGATGTAATACTTCTACCTCCTTTTTTGGAGATTCGGTACAGGAAATAAGCAATCCAATTAAAAGCGTAAGCGTGTAACCCGTAAATTTTTGCATTTAATGAGTGTCTTTTAATTTTTGAATAACTTCAGGCGAATCCCAGACTACGCCTCCAACAATTTTTTCTACCTTCTCCCCTGCCTCATTATAAATATATGTTGTTGGCAGAGTAGTAATTTCCTGTTCGGACCAGGAGCCATTATATTTAATAAATTTTAAATCGAAACCTCGCCTTATTTGAAAAGCTTTAATGACAGGTAAAGGCTGGTCTGAAGCTAATAAGAATATGTAATTTTCCTTTTCCAAAATGGCCTGTGAACGTTGCATGGATGGCATCTCTTCCAGGCATGGTCTGCACCAGGTAGCCCAAAAATTCAGGATTATTCTTTTCCCTTTATAATCAGCAAGTGAGAGTGGATTTCCTTCAATATCTTCAAACTGACTTTCAGGCGTGGCCAGTTTTTCGGCAACAGCGGATTCTCCTTCGTCGGTTTCCTCTTCCTTAACAACCATTTTACAACTTATGAGGAGTACCAGAATGATAGCCAGTGCGGAAACTTTTAAACGCATATATTCTTTTAATTTCGGGTGAAAGTAAAGAAATTTACGAACAAAAAGAAAAGGATTTAGTCCAAAATCAATCCGGTTAAGCTACTCTTCAATCTCTTCAAACTTGTTGTTTGCCAGTAAAATTTTATTGAGTTTTTTGGAGCCATTATTCTTGTATAGATCGCGTATGAGTTTTTGTCGTTTGCCCTCTGAAAGGTCCAGAGAATCAATCATTGCCCTCATCAAAAGTATTTCTTTTCGTCGGGTCTCCTCGGCCGCCAGATAATTTGGTTCAAATTTAAACAACACGGGGCCTTCTTTCTCTTCTGCCTGTAATCTAGCTTCTTTTTGAGGACTTTTTTGGGCAAAAAGATTATTTGCCCCAAAAAGGTACAATCCCGCACATAGCAGAAACATTGGAATTTTATTCATTTTAAGTGTCTCGTGTTCTGTTACAAATTAAGCTTTTTTATCGTAACACCATAGTCGCCTAAATTTAGGTTCGTTTATCTTGTCAATACCGCTTTGGGGCGATGTTTAACACGGGTTATTCAGGTTGAATGGTAAGAGTGCACTGGTTGTTACCCATTACCCTTTCTTCAAATTACGTTTTACTTTAAAATTACTTTAGATTCCAATTATATTTTTGACTAAAAATAATCATACCGGTCCTGGAATAGTAACTAAAACTATATAGGCGTTTTGTTTCTGGTTTCGATCTGAATTAATTTGATGTCTTGAGGAAAACATATCTTTTTTTAGCCTTTGTATTTGTATTACTTACACAAACGGCGCGGACCCAGAACCAGGCAGTAGAAACTTCAGGAGATATATTGCTTTATGCAATGCCAGCTGTAGCACTGGGCAGCACATTAATTATTGGCGACCGTAAAGGGACTTGGCAATTCGCAAAAGGCTTTGTAGTGAATCAGGCAGTTACTATCGGGCTGAAATATGCCATCAACAAGCCTCGCCCTTATGATAACGGAGACAAGGCATTTCCATCCGGGCACACGTCCACCACCTTTCAAAGCGCTGCTTTTATCCAGCGGCGTTACGGCTGGAAATTCGGGATACCTGCCTATACCCTGGCAGCTTTTAAAGGTTGGAGCCGTATAAATGCACATAAACATGATGGTTGGGATGTGCTGGCAGGTGCTATTATTGGAGTTGGAAGCAGTTATATTTTTACCAAACCTTACCAGAGAGCCCATATGGAACTCACATTCAATAGTTGGGATGGCAACTACGTCATAGGGTTTAATTACAAATTCTAAATTATAACTACCCAACACTCCCGCTTTTTAACACCCTAACTTTAATAGATTTACTGATGGGTGTCTGACTTCTATCTGCAAAATGATTATAGGGCACCAGTACATTGGTCTCGGGAAAATAGGCTGCCAGATTACCTTTGGGTATTTTATAAGGCAAAACCTTAAAGTTATAAGCTGTCCTGATCGCGGAATCGTAAGTACTGCTCAGATTAACAACCTCCATTTTCTTCAGACCATCTTTCTCCATATCCTCAGGGTTCATGAAGATTATTCTTCGCTCATTATATACCCCCCTGTACCTGTCGTCTAACCCATATATGGTAGTGTTAAACTGGTCATGAGAACGTATCGTCATGAGCATATACTCATCAGCTTCCAGATTATGCTCCGGCAGTCTGTTAATTGTAATTTGTGCTTTTCCACCTGGTAATTTACTAAAATCGAGTTCCCTTATATTATTTGGTAAATAGTAACCCACTCCCTTCGCCCTTAACTCTGTGTTTTCAAACCCCCTCGCCACTTTGTCAATCATTTCCCTGATCATGCCGTAATCGCTTCCCAGAGCCTTCCAGTCCACGGCGTGCTTCCCTTCAAAATATATGTCCGCTAGGTTTGAAATCAGTTCTGGTTCACTTTTTAATTTTTCAGAAGGCGCTTTCAATACGCCTTGCGACCGGCGCACCCTACCCATACTATTTTCCACAGTTACAAAACGGTTTTTGCCACTATTATTTTCCTTTTCTGAACGACCGTAGGTGGGAAGAATTAGGGCTGTTTTTCCTGTAACCAAGTGACTTCTATTTAATTTGGTACTTACCTGTACCGTTAATTGGCATCTTTGTATGGCTTCTGCTGTATAATCAGTATCTGAGGCTGCCATTAAAAAATTCCCTCCAAGAGCCATTAAAACTTTAATTTTTCCCTCATGCATGGCCCGCATGGATCCAACCACATCCAAACCTTGCTCTTCAGGTGGTGTAAACCCTAAATGCGTTTTAATGCGCTCATTAAAAGCTTTGTCAACATAGTGCATAATACCCACACTGCGATCGCCCTGAACATTTGAGTGCCCCCTTACCGGGCAAGTACCGCTAAAAGGCTTTCCAATAGCTCCTTTAAGCAGCAGCAGGTTTACATATTCTCTAATAGTTTCCACCCCGTTCTTATGCTGCGTTAAGCCCATGGCCCAGCACACAATTATTTTTTCATTTTTGGCAAGTAAATTCACCGCGGTATCCACGCTTTCCATAGAGACCCCGCTTAATTTCAAAAGTTCTTCTTCGGTATACGCATCCAGGTCGGTTAATAATGCATCTGCCCCTGCTGTATATGTATCTATAAACTCATGATTAAAGATATTGCCCTCTTCCTTATCCAGTGCTGCCAGTTTTTTTAAGATTAACTTAATCAATGAGATATCCTGATTGATATTAACTGCCAGATGCAGGTCTGTTATCTGCTCACCGGAACCCATTAGTCCTTTTAAGGTTTGCGGGTTTTTAAAGTTCACCAGCCCTGATTCTTCCAGAGGGTTTATGCTGATGACACTGCCGCCATTTTCCTTGCATTTCTCCAAAGCCGAGAGCATCCTTGGGTGATTGGTCCCCGGGTTTTGTCCGGCTACAATAATTACCTCAGCCCCGTACAAATCTTCGAGTTTTACAGACCCCTTTCCTATTCCCAAAGTTTCAGATAGCGCCACCCCGCTTGATTCGTGACACATATTGGAACAATCGGGCAAATTATTGGTCCCAAAAGCTCTTGCAAAGAGCCCGTACAAAAAAGCTGCCTCGTTACTGGAGCGACCAGAGGTATAAAAAATAGCCTCATCAGGGCTTTTTAAGCTATGTAATTCGTCCGCAATTAGTGCAAAGGCATCTTTCCATGAAATAGGTGTATAATGCACGCTTCCTGCTTTTAAAACCAAAGGTTCCGTAATCCTGCCAAATGCATTTAATTCATAATTGGTTTGTAAGGACAATTCTTCAACAGAGTATTTCTCAAAGAATGCAGCTCCTATTTGTGAAGTAGTTGCTTCATCTGCAAGGGCTTTTGCGCCATTTTCGCAGTACTCCCCTATTTTTGATGGTTTTTCAGGATCTGGCCAGGCACAGCTGGGGCAGTCAAATCCATCTTTCTGATTCATATGCAATAAGGTGGTCATAGCTCGAAAAATTCCCATTTCCTTAAAGCTATGTTTCATAGCGGCAGCAATCCCTTCCCTCCCAGCCGCATAAGGCTTTGGCTCGGTTACTTCGAGCTTAGAAAAAGCATCAGGTCCCCTTACAGAAACATTTCTTTTAGAGTTATTTTCGGCCATATACTTAAAGTAATGCTTTAGGGTTAGGGTAATTGTCCGACTGATCCTCCAGTCGTTCATCCAGGCAGGCAAAATCCTTTTCTAATAATACGAACAAGATGTCATTGTTCTTTAACTCCATAGTTTCACTAAAACCTACCTTGTCTGTATGGTGCCAATTAGTTCCAAGAGATTTGGGAAGGTTTAGGGTAATGGTATTGTCTCTAAATTGGGCTGTAAGTTGTTCTGAGTCGGTTACCATTTTTACTGCGTAGGTAAAAACTACCGAATTAAAAATGGTCCGATCTTCTATATACCCTTTGACACATAACGTGTCAACCTCAGAGCGGGTAAGTCTGAAACGCAGGGAATTACCTAAAATCCTAATCTTCATGATTGTTCAGAATATCTCTTCCTAAATGTACAACATATTCGGATTTATACATATCAGGGCTGCCAAGATAATACTAAGAAGGGAAGCTGACAAAAGTCATAGGCAATCTGATACTCAAAGTGGAATTTTATACTTTAAACTGATGTAATCATGACAACCAAAAACATTTCTCAAACCTCCCATGCCTCTAACGCAGTATACGGATTAGGGCTTGTAGGGGCTGCAGTGTACTATATTCAAATGGCAACTAGTTTCTGGGCAGGGGTAATTGGGTTTATCAAAGCTCTCTTATGGCCAGCATTTATTGTTTATGAGGTATTGAGATATCTTGAACTTTAACGGGCTATTTTAGTATCTTATGCATTCTAAACATTGAACAATATGAAAAATCTGGTACGCGCCATTGTTGCAGCCATAGGCGCCAAAAAAATAGGCGGCGGACGATGCGGTTGTATTGGAACTGTTGTAGTATTTCTTATACTCTATTGGTTGTTGGGCTATGTTTTTGAGTTATTCTGACCAACACCTCCCTAAAAATTGTTAATTAGATCATTCTTGACAACTAAGATTATTTCTATGGATTAGTGTATTTTTGCCGGATGGTAAAAAAAGAGCAGTCCCAATTGGAATTTGTGGCCCTAATGGCAGCTCTTATGTCTATTGCAGCTTTGGCTCTAGATGCCTTATTACCTGCTCTGGATATTATTGGAATTGCAGTAGGCGCTACAAATCCCGCTCACAACCAATTACTCATCACACTTTTCTTTTTGGGCCTGGGTACAGGACCACTTTTATTTGGCCCTATATCCGATAGTATAGGCCGTAAACCTGTAGTTTACATGGGATTCGGACTCTTTATTTTTGCCAGTCTGCTTTGTGTATACTCCCAAAGTCTGGAGTTGATGATTACCGGCAGAATTCTACAAGGGGTTTCATTATCTGCGCCAAGAACTATTAGTATAGCGATGATCCGCGATAAATATAGTGGAGATTATATGGCAAGGGTAATGTCGTTTGTAACCGTAGTTTTTATCATTGTTCCTATAATTGCACCGGCCCTGGGGAAATGGATACTTGATTTCTATGGCTGGGAGGCTATTTTCCATGTACAGGTATTATTTGGTATCCTTGTCTCTATCTGGTTCTGGAGAAGACAGCCGGAAACACTTGTCCCGCGCAAAAGAACATCTTTCCGCGGCAGTGTCTTTGTTAGTGGCTACCGCGAATTACTCAACTACAGACAAACTATGTTGTTTACTGTAATCTGGGGTTTTATTACCGGTTCATTTTTAGTCTACCTCAGTACTGCACAACAAATTTTCCAGGAACAATACGCCTTAAAGGAATCCTTCCCTTATATTTTTGCCGCCCTGGCCATTACCATTGGCGCCGCCACCCTACTTAACGGAACACTGGTATTACGTTATGGCATGTTGCGTTTGGTAACTGTTGCCATGGCTGCTTATGTGCTGATCTCTTTACTCTATATCGTTTTGTTTGCCAGCTCCGGAAATCCCTCATTTGGGATCTTGCTCATCTTTTTTGCTATGCAGTTCTTTGCAGTAGGTTTTCTTTTTGGTAACCTGCGTGCCCTTGCCATGGAACCTGTGGGGCATATAGCTGGTATAGGTGCGGCAATTACGGGCTTTATTGCAACTACCATGGGAGTAGCTATCAGTACCTATATCGGGCAATTTGTTATAGACAGTGTGCTTCCCATGTTTATTGGCTTTTTGATCTGCGGGTTGATATCCTTTGGGGTTCTGGCCTATTTCTTCCTCGCAAAAAAGAGCGCTCAAAGTCCGTATTAGTTTCCTAATTTATCAATTCCCGATTCTTGAATTATCAAAAAAAAATCCCGCGAATTGAAGAAATTCGCGGGTTTATTTGATAAGCTTTTTTTTTAATTCTCAATCAATCCCTGCCCTTCAATCCAGGGTGCTCCCGCGGCTTTTAAAGCGGCTTCAAGTGATGGTAACTGGGAGTTTACAAATTCGTTTAGTTTAGATTTTAAAGTGTTTAACTCTGATTGAGCGACGCCCAACGCTGATTTATGATTGGCGGTCGGACCATAGGTACTGGTAGACAGACCTACCCTACCAATAAAGCCTCCGGTATTAGGACTTGGTTCCGTATTCTCCCCTACTTCATTTTTAGCCGGATTGCCATTCATTTTTGCATCCAATGCCTGTAACATAGTTCTGGCGTCGTACAGTTTTTGTACAAGGTCTGCCGAAGGAGATGTCGCTTTCTGTAAGGCACGCTGCATAGCTCCTACTTTTAATTCACTTTCTTCCAACACTGTTTTGGTGGACTTCAAGTCTTGCTGAAATGCCTGATATGTATTCCTGAAAGCAATTATTTCATCATAGGAATCTCCTTTTAAGGCACCTTCTGCCAGCGGAACAACTTTAAAACTCTTTGTGCTTCCCAATTGCACCAACTGCCCATCTACAAGTTTAGATAAGGTAACCGAATAGTCACCAGGTGTAACCATTATGCTTCTGTTATAACCATTCTCCATAGCTTTAGGCGGGTTCAGATCCTCCCCGCTTCTATCAGCAATATCCAAGGCCCAGTTTACCCGGTTGAATCCTTTTTTATTGGTTCCTTTTACTATTTTAACTACCTCTCCTTTGCTGTCTTTTACGGTAAGCAGCAAAACAGGTTTTTCCTGTAATTTTTCGTCTTCCAGAACATCCCATCCTGGAAAAGGTATGGTAGTCTTTCCCTTTTCTGCCAATTTACGGGCAGACTTTAACGAAATGAGTGAATCCTTAAGGTAATAAGTGAAAATTGCTCCAAATGGCGGATTTTTTGCGACATACTGATTACTACCCTGAGCATAACGCGCCTGTTTAGGCACATACCAAAACGCAGTCTTAACGTCAAACAAGGTTGCCTCTTCTTTTTTTACGCTGGCTGTAAATTCCCGTAAAGGTGTAATATCATCAAGTATATAAAACCCTCTTCCAAAAGATGCAGCCACCAAATCATTTTCCCTTCTTTGGATGGTAATATCGCGCATGGCAATGGTAGGCAGGCCACCCTTTAACTGCCTCCAGCTGGTTCCTCCGTTAGCCGTAAAGTAAACTCCGTTTTCGGTTGCGGCAAAAAGCAGGTCTTTCTCAATATGATCCTGCACCAAACGCCAGGTTAGCAGCCGTGTTGGTAAATTTCCATTCATTAAACTCCAGGTGCGGCCCTTGTCCGTACTTTTTAGTAAGTAGGGTTTAAAATCTCCGTTTTTATGATTGTCCAGAGCTGCGTAAACGATGTTTGCGTCAAATAGGTCTGCTCGTACATCATTTACAAATGGGGTTGCTGGGACCCCTTTTATTGTACTTAATTCAACTTTACGCCAGTTGGTGCCTCCATCTTCAGAAACCTGTATAAGTCCATCATCAGTTCCGGCATATATGAGGCCTTCCTGTTTTGGCGATTCGGCAAGAGAAGTAATTGTATTATAATTAGACATGGCCTTAAGATCCCAGGCATTATCATAACTTTGTTGTCCGCCCATAATTGGCAGTGAAAGACGTTCCTGGTCTCGTGTCAGGTCCTTAGAAATAGCCTGCCATTCATCACCCCTGTTTTCAGATTTCCAGACCCGCTGAGAAGCGAAATAGATTCGGGTTGGTTTATGTGGACTTACCAAAATTGGAGCATCCCAGTTAAAACGTTCTGCAGGATCTCCCAAAGCTCGCTGGGGCTGAATATAAACTGTTTCACCTGTAGTTTGGTCTACTCGCCATAATCTGCCCTCCTGGAATTCACCATAAGTGATTTTTGGATTGCCGGGTTCTGTTGCAGATTGGTGACCATCAGCACCTAGGGTAATCCACCAGTCAGAATTTAATATGCCCGCAGCATTTCTGGTTCTGGAAGGCCCTCCGTGTGACCCGTTGTCCTGGGTTCCTCCATAAATATTGTAGAAGGGTTCTGTATCATCTACGGCAACTTTATAATATTGAGTAACAGGAAGATTTGCAATAAATTTCCAGCTCTTAGTGAGATCAAAACTCTCATACAAACCACCATCTGTACCAAATAGCACATAATTAGGGTCTGAAGCTTTAAAAGCCATGGCATGACTATCTACATGCTTTCCCTTCTCATTCATATTTACGAACGTTTTTCCGTGATCGTCCGATATTTTTACATAATTGTTCATCAGGTACAGCCGACCTTCCTTATGAGGTGAAGCGTATAATTCCTGATAATAATGCGGGCCTGTACCTCCGGAAACTGTATTGGATTGCTTGGCCCAGGATTGTCCGGCATTGGTAGAAACAAAAACACCCCCCGTGAGTAGTTCCATTTCAATGGCTGCATAGATCATATCATTGTTAAAAGGATTCATGGCCAGGCCAATCTTACCCAGTCTTGCTTCCGGGATACCGGTAGTTAATTTGTTCCAGGTCTCTCCCCCGTCTGTACTTTTATGAATACCTGAGCCGGGGCCTCCACCCATATAAGCAGCTACTGTTCTGTGCCGATCCCAGGTTGCAGCATAAAGTACATCGGGATTTCTTGGGTCGATCAAAAGGTCTGTCGCACCTGTCCACTCATCATTGCCAAGGGTTTTATTCCAGCGGGCACCACCATCTGTAGATTTATATACTCCGCGTTCCCCTCCTTTGCTCCAGAGTGGCCCTTGTACAGCTACCCAGATAATATTTGAATCTTCAGGGTGAATCAGGATTTTAGAAATGTGTTCAGATTTCTTTAGACCCATATTCTTCCACGTCTTACCATCATCATGACTTACATAAATACCATCCCCAAAACCCACATGGCGGCCACCGACATTTTCACCCGAACCTACCCATATGGTACTGGGTGTTGAGGAATCAATAGTAACACAACCTATGGAATAAGTTGTTTCCTTGTCAAAAATAGGCTTCCAGGTAGTTCCGGAATTAACAGTTTTCCAAACTCCGCCGGAGCCAATAGCTACATACCAGACATTCTCGTTACCGGGATGCATGGCAATATCTGCCACCCGGCCGGAGGTAAATGCCGGACCTATACTACGAAAATTTAAACCTTGAAAGGGATCCTCTTTTGATTCCTGAGCCCGGTTGTTAACTACTATTCCCAGGCATAAAATAAATGCTAGCGCATAACTTCTACTGAACTTCATAAATGTAATTTTTAGAAGCTCGAAAGTAATTAAAATTGGTATAATTTTAGCTGTAAAATGAGGAAAATACTACTCTTAAAAGCGAAAAAAATACGTACATCTCAAAATATTTTATTAAACTTTTTAAAGGAAGTAGCGGGAAATAGACTTATATCATATAAAGTTTTAATGGATATCAGAAATCATATAGTACTATATTTAAGCATGTTAAATGATTATAAAACAGAAATAATTAAGAATATAAATTTTACTCTTCTAATATTTTAAAGGTTGTAAGGTTTTCTTCATTTTCTTATAATCCTTCCATTGGGCAGGATCCAAAATGGTTCCCATATGTTCTGTTTCCTGTTTTGATAAATCCATCAGACTTTTTTTCTTTTCTTCCGGACTGGAAGTGCCGTTTCTTATCGCGTTTTCCTTGGCTAATACTTCAGCAATTTTTTCATAAACCGCAGTTGCCTGTTCAATGGTCATACCAACATCGGCCTGATAAGCTTGTACCAGTTTAGCGGCTTGCTTTTCCACTTCATTTTTTGGCACAAATTGCGCATTAGTGGCCTGAATGAAGAGCAGGGCAAGGATAATTGGTAAGCCTTTAATTAAATTTTTCAATAGATCTTTCATTGTATTGATTTTGTTTCCCAAGTTAAGAATTATAATTCACTGAATTAATTGGGAAGTTAATATAATTTACATTAAACAATTACCATTCCAAAAATTATAAAAACGATTCTTATATTAGCGTCTTAATTGCTATGTGGATGATCATCTGGGGTGCCTTTATTTTCCTTGTTTTTATTTTTCTCGCTCTTGATCTTGGTGTACTCAACAAGAAAGATCATGTCATCCGTTCTAAGGAGGCCAGTATATGGACAGCTCTCTGGTTTACTGTGGCTATGAGTTTTAGCGGGGTCATCTACTGGCTCTTCTCTAGCGGTATTATTGATAATCCTACTGGTTTAACTCCAGGGGATGCAGTCTTAAAATATATTACAGGATATTTAATTGAGCTCTCATTAAGTATTGACAATGTCTTTGTAATTGCTGTTATTTTTTCAGCTTTTGCTATTCCTCCCATTTATCAACATAGAGTATTATTTTGGGGTATACTTGGTGCAATTGTTTTTAGGGCCTTTATGATCCTCTTTGGAGTGGCGTTAATAAACAAGTTTGAGTGGATAATTTATGTATTTGGCGTTTTTCTTCTTTATACAGCTTTTAAGATGTTGCGTACTGGAAATTCAGATTTTAATCCTAAAGATTCTTTTGTTTTTAAACAAATAAAGAAAATCTATCCTATAACTACAGTTATTAACGGACATAACTTTTTTGTAAAGAAGATGGGTTTAACTGTGGCGACTCCTTTATTTGTGGCACTTATTGTAATTGAGATAACCGATGTTATGTTCGCTTTAGACAGTATTCCTGCTATCCTTGCAATAACTTCAGATCCTTTTATTGTATTTAGTTCCAATATCATGGCAATATTAGGCTTACGGTCAATGTATTTTCTCGTTTCCAGGATGTTGACTAAATTTCGATATATACATTACAGTCTTGTAGTAATATTGGCTTTTGTAGGGTTCAAAATGATATTTTCTCATTATGTTACTATCCCTGAATGGATCTCCCTTACGGTAATTGTAGTTTCGCTGTTAAGTGGTGTTTTGGCCTCTATATTAATTCCACAAAAAGAAGAGGTCATTAAGGACAACTAAAAATGGCCTTTAGCAGTGTAATTTGGCCATGCCTATATATTCAAGTACTTTTAACTCCAGCGTTTTATAACTATCTAATTGTTCTCTAATGCGCTCTTTTGCATCTTCAAAGAACAATGTATGATCTTTTAACGCCATTATTATCTCCAGATTCGAATTCTTTAAATTGGCCAAACTATGTTTTAAAGATTCCAGTCGATTGAAGAGGCTGCGAGTTTTAGGCTCACAGACATACGATGTTAATTTTTTCTCCAGTGATAGCAGACTCTTGTTGTTACGTTCCAGGCGCAATAGAGCATTATTACTGCTGGAATTAGTGGGAACGCTTGATATGGGTTCTGTTGCAGTCATTATAAGGTGATTTTGGGGGTAAGCGTTATATTAATTGGTGCCAATAAGGTACGAAAATTTTGACAAAAAAAGAACTCCATAAAATCAGATAATGGAATTTTAACTATTTTATAACTACTGGGTTCTTTCAATTCAGAAAAGATGTATTGTTTCGTCTAAACGAAAAAATCAGCATAATTCTGGAAATTCTGGACTACGCCAAAGTCCTTAAAAGGAGTATTTCTTCCTGAGAATTTATTAGAACCAAAGTAACTAGTGTGTTATTTCCTCGAATTCAAGGTCGGCAATTACCTTGTTCCATTCATCAGAAAAAGGAGAACGATAGAGTTCTTTTAGTAACCTGCGTCTTTGTTTGTCTGAGATATCTAAAGTGTCCATAATCTGGAGCCGCTCTTGTATTGCAGCTACCCGCTCTATCTTCATTTTTATCCGCTCTTCTGGAGAAATCACAAGATCTGAATCAAACCGTTCCAAGACCGTTCTCTTTTTAACTGTAAGTTCAGTCTTGTAAATGTTTTTAGTCTCAGCCTGACAGTACCCTATGCTTGCACAAATGAATAAAAAAACAACTAGTCCAAATTTTCTTAAAGCCGATGTAGATATAAACTTCATTACTAATGTTCTCTCTCGCAAAGTACTGATTTTTAATGAAATGCAATAATATATATTAGTAGTTTATGAACCGAAAATCGATTTAAATCAGCTCTTTATCGTTTTTGCGATTTAATTACCTTTGATATAAGTTTAAAATTATTTTCTGCTATGAAATTATATTCAAAATTCCTGATACTATTTTTACTGGCAACTAATGTCTTAAGTGCGCAGCAGACTATTAGTGTTGCACGTATTGAGTTTGTCTTTGTTTCTAAAGATGTTGATGGTACCATTGAAGGATTTGAGTCTTCATCTAAAATTATTCCTGAGGAACTCACGAGTTCAGTATTTGATGGGTCTGTTGCCGTTAACACTATAAAAACAGGAAATTTTTTACGTGACTGGCATTTAAAAAGCAGTAAATACTTTGATGAAGAAGCTTATCCGCTAATTACTTTTAAAAGTATGGAAGTTACCACTAATAAGAATGGTCTTGAGGTTATTGGTACCATTACCATAAAGGGGATATCTAAATCACTAACATGGAATTTTGAGCAAGATGGAAATACGCTTCGGGGATCTGCTACCTTGTATAGTTCTGATTTTAATATCAATATTAAAAAGGGTCGTCAAGAAAATAAGGTGGAAATAAACATAATATTCGAACTTGGTTAGCATTGATCAATTCAGAAGTTATAAAATCTCTGAAAAAGCCCCTGAATCTATTCTTTTGTTTTAAAGATCAATTTATATATTCTTCCTACACCCCAGTTTCCAATTGGAAAATAAAACGCAAAAAAAAGTGCCATCCCCAATGTAAAATTACGAATGCCAAAAATTTCATCCAGTATATTCCCGGGAAAAGCATAGGAGGTTTTAAAAAAATAACCTCCAAATTCTAAAAGCCCCATAGCCACAAGACCGTACGCATATTGCATATGAAAAGGGAGTTTTCGCAAAAGTAAAGAGATGGGTACCATATAGATAACATAGCAGCTTATCACCTGCCACCAGTAAGTAAACCTGGCTATTTTAAACTCATTGCCAAACCAGTTCATTAACATTCCCCATATAAAGTAAACAAGGCAATATGTAAATATAAGTCTGCTATCTACCCTAAATTTGCTAAGTGCCCAGGAATAAAATGATTTCATGGTTATTTTGAACTTCGCTTTTTATCAATAATGGCCATTGCATCATTTACTGTCTGCATTTGGTCCATATCATCATTTTCAAGGGTAATGTTGAATGCATCTTCTACATCCAAAACAATATCTACCAGATTAGCTGAATTTATATTGAGTTCATTTATAAAATGACTCTCAGGGGATATATCATCTACTGTCACGTCTTCTGGCAAATAGGGTTTAACGATTCCTTTCAATTGCTGATAATAATTTGCTTCTTCCATAGTGTTTTTTCAATTTTTAAAGGTCTTAAAAATAACGCAAGCATTTACATCTCCAAAACCAAAACTAGCTTTTGCAATTGTTTTTGGTTTAAAATCTATGGTTTTTATCGGAACACGGGATATATCTACTAATTTTTCTATTTCAGGGTGCAAGGCTTCAATATTTACATTTCCAAAAATTTGCCCTTCCTTAAATTGTAATACTGCTGCTACACATTCCATACTTCCTGCTGCCGCAAGGCCATGACCCATAATTCCTTTAAAAGAATTAATATACGGGAAATCGAGCCCTGATCGTTCTAGGGCCTGGCTCCAGTTAAGTACTTCAACAGGGTCTTTTCCGGTAGCCGTTAAATGACCGTTTATGGCCTCAATATCTTTACTTACTATTCCAGAGTTGTTCAGAGCCATTTTTATGCACCTCCTTACAGACATGCTATTTGGAGCTGTCATGCTACCACCTCCTCTTTGACCTCCACTATTTATAGCCCCACCCAAAACTTCTGCATATATTTTTGCACCTCTTTGTTTGGCACTTTGCAATGATTCTAAAACCAATGCTCCTGCACCACTTCCGGGAACAAAACCAGAGGCCGAAGCACTTAAAGGTCTGCTGGCGGCAGACGGCGAATCATTGTACTTTCTCGGGAGTATGCGCATGGCATCAAAACCACCCCAGACATATGGGCCGCTGTCGCTACAACTTCCCGTTAATATTCGTTTTGCTTTTCCAGACTGTATGCGATCATAAGCCATGATCACACCTTCCGTACCTGTTGTGCATGCCGACGAATTAGTTGTTACCTGGTTACCGGAACCCAGTATACCACCCAAATAGGCGCTTATGCCACTGGCCATAGTTTGTATTACTGAAGTACTCCCCAACCTTTTTGTATTTCCGGCATCTACCAGATGAATTGATTCCCGAAATTTATCCACGCCTAAAATACCAGTACCAAAAATAATTCCACTATCCCAATCAGGTTCATCTTCTTCTGCCTTACTTAAACCAGCATCGTTCCAGGCATCTGTGCCCGCTATAACACCATACACCAGGCCGCTGGCGTTTAAACCCCTAAGCTGTAATGGTGTGAAGTATTTATTTACGTACCCTGGTTTAAGTGATGGTTTTCCAGCAACTTGACATCCAAAATTAAGCTCTTTTAATTCTTGTTGAAAACTTATCCCACTGGTTCCTCTTTGAAGCGTTTTTGTAAAGTCAGAAAGTGTCACCCCATTAGGGGCACAAATACCTAAACCAGTAACCACAACTCTATTTTTCATAAGATGAATCCTTTATCATTCCCGCCAATTCCCCTTTGCACACCAATTCCTTCGCTGCATTGTACATTTTTACCGTACACTTTAGTTTGTTGAATCTGAAGTAAAGCTTTTCTGAACTTACAAATACTGTCTCTCCAGGATATACCGGTAGATAAAATTCCATTTGAGAACTACTGAACGCTACAGCAAGATTATTTATGTCTTTTTCCGATGTTTCCAAGAGCAAGAAAATACCCAGACAAACCAATCCAATTTGAGCGCAACATTCAGTAAGTATAACACCGGGGGTCACCGGGAAATGCTTAAAATGCCCCTCGTAAAATTCAAGGTTTTTTTGAAAACAATAACTACCTGCAGCGCCACTACTATCAATATAGGACAAGCTGTCCACGAATAGAAACGGTTTGGTATATGGCAGCTTTGCTATGATCTTGTCAAAATCCATAATTTATCTTAAACTTTCACCTCCATCTACTTTAATCACAGTTCCATTAATCCATTTGGCCTCTTCTGTACATAAAAGAAAGACCACATCAGCTACATCTTCAGGCGTGGTAAGTCGTGCATTTGGATTCCTCAATACAGACTGCTTTATAAGATTTTCACTCCCGGGAATCCGTCTTAGCGATTCGGTATCGGTCACCCCGGCCTGTATACAATTAGTTTTTAACCCAAGAACGGAAAATTCTAGCGCCATATTTCTGGCAATAGCTTCCAGGGCGGCTTTTGCAGCACCAACCGCTCCATAATTAGAAATCGTTTTTGTAGAACCTTCACTTGTAAAAGCAATGATCCGGGAATCATCAGCAAAAAGATTTGCTCTAATAAGCGCTTGTGTCCAATCATATAGACTTATTGCCATTGCGTTTATGGTAATCTGAAAATCCTGGTTACTAAGTTCTTTTTCATTAAGAGAATACATTGGTTTCAGATTGCCCTTCGCAATACTATGGACCAATACTTTTATTTTGTGACCTTCAGGAATAAAGTCCTTAATTTCCTGTATTAATTCATCTCTGTTTACTTGTTGAATAGCGTCTTTATTAAAATTTTTAAACATCACTCCGGTAAAACTAATTTCTTTAAAAGCGCTTTCTATATCAGGTATATCCAAATTGCGATCGCGATGAACAACCAGGATATTATAACCACTCTTTGCAAGCTTTCTGACCGTAGCAAGACCAAGGCCTTTACTCCCTCCAAGGATTAACGCCCAATTATTTGTTTTTACTTCATCCACATTGATTGTTTTTATATATCTACCACTCCAACAAGACTCGTTGTGCGGAAAAACCGGGTCCAAAGCTTAGGATCAATCCCTGCTCGCCTTTGGCTATTTTTTTTGACAAAAACCGTTCCAGCACATAAAGCACCGTAGCACTACTCATATTTCCATACAGCCTCAATATTTCGCGCGTATCATCTATGTTTTTTCCTAATTTTCCGAACAAACCTTCAACGGTTTGGACAATCTTCTTTCCACCTGGGTGAAAAATTAAATGGTCTACATGCTCAATGGAAGTTCCATTCTTTTCCAAAAACGGATGCACAATATTCGGAAAATGCTGTGCTATGGTTTCTGGTACAGATGGATCCAGGATCATTTTAAGTCCGTTATTGGTAAGGTCAAAGCCCATCAAATGTGTCGCATTTCTAAAATGATACATTTCTTCTGCAACAATAGCGGGTCCTGAGGCTTCTTCCTCAGAAGTAAGTAACACACAGGCTGCACCATCACCAAATATAGCAGCACTAACCATATTTGCCATAGAGTAATCCGTAAGTTGGAATGTTGCTGTGGGGCTTTCCACAGCAATTACTGCAGCTCGTTTCCCGGGATTGGCCCTTAAAAAATTTGCCGCGTATATAAGTCCCGAAACACCAGCTGCACAACCCATTTCAGTAACCGGTAACCTAATTATATCTTGTCTTAATTGAAGATCATTTACAATATAAGCATCTAAAGAAGGAATCATTATGCCTGTACAGCTCACAGTAATTATATAATCAAGGGAATCCGGACTCCAGTTGCTCTTAAGAAGTGCTTTTTGAAGCACTGTTGTTCCTAATTTTTTAACCTCTCTTACATAAATATCATTTTTGTCTTCCAGGCTGCTGGCTTTAAACACCTCTTCAATATTCATAATCCCATAGCGCCTGTCTACAGCTGCGCCCTCAAATATCTTTATCACCTTTCTTCTAAACCTTTCTTCCTGTCCGCTGAGCCATAGCTCAACAAAAGGCAGAATATCTTTAGTTTCTCTGCAGAATGGTGGCAATGCTTTTGCTACAGTTGCTATTCGTACACTATTCATATGATTGACTTAGTCGCGCGGTCTGCATAACCCATACAAATCTAAAAGCCCATTTCCAATTAATTGTATGAGCTGCATGAGGTAAAGTTTTTGAAAAAGATATTAATTCTTGTTTCTTAAATCCACTTTTAATAGAGATGAGACCATCGTGTTTCGCAATTTTTGTTTTTATAAAAATAGCACTAAACCCTTTAAAAAGATAATATGCGAGTGCACTTCTTTGTAAGTCGTTGATAATTACCCCAATCTTGGCTAATTTTGTGAATTGGGATAAGAAAAGCGGAATTTGTTCATTGCTAAAATGGTGCATTGTAAGCGTACACAGCAAGATATCGCATTTAAAATTTAGCGGGTTTAAGGTCAAAATGTCCTGTTTTAAGAATTTAATCTCAGGAAAATCAACTGATAATGTTTGTCCAATGCATAAAGCATTATCACTAAGATCCAAACCTATTAGCACAACATCTAAGGTAGTTTTTCTAAAATAAATCGCCAATTTTCTTAACGTTTCCCCGTCGCCACACCCCATATCTACAATGGTATATTGTTTCTTTGGAAATTTTTTTATCAGCTCACTTACTTTACCCAGGGTTATTGAATTTCCCCCTAAAAACCGGTTACTCTTGTTGATATCATTAAAAACCAGCCTAAGTGTATCAATAGTAACATTGGGGTTGTCCATCAATTCTGATTCTGTATTTCGATATCTCAAATCCATTATAGTGATATCGGTTTTCCATGTGTATTTTTTATTAGCGATCGGATAAACCCAGGTGATTTTGCAATAGCGCC
>Ga0316197_10000839_pt1 | contig 21594 bp, 18 predicted proteins | sample OudBiesiAoxic_MG_FD_204939 | JGI IMG/M metagenome (GOLD analysis project Ga0316197, IMG submission 204939) | Coastal sediment microbial communities from Oude Bieten Haven, Netherlands - site A oxic | ecosystem: Environmental > Aquatic > Marine > Coastal > Sediment | place: Netherlands... | reverse complement strand
TCCTGGAATGCTTGCATTGCCGCTGAGCGGACGTCGTCGGGTACGCCTGCGCGTCGCACCGAGTCCTGCAATTCGTTGGACGCGAGCTTGAGCGCGCTCGAATCATCGAGGTCGGTGTTCTTGATGATGTCGAGCAGCCGCTGCCGGCAGCCTGCCATGTCGAGCGCGTGCAAGTAGGCTTGTCCGGTCACCACGAAGCCCGGAGGCACTGGCAAGCCGGCCGCGGTCAGCTCGCCGAGATTGGCTCCCTTCCCGCCAGCAACCGCGGTGTCGGTCCGGCGAAGGGATTCGAAATCGCGAATAAACTCGGACGTCTTGGCCGCCATGTCGCGACCGTATATGCATCGAGCGCGCCAAGTCCCCGGAGACCAGCAGGGCTCCTGTTCCGGGCCGAAAACCGTCGAAGAAGTGAGCAGCAGCGGCGCCAATCGTGCGTCTCACTGCACCAGGCGCGAAGATTATGCGCCTCGCTGGCTACGCGCGGCCAAGAAACCCTTCTGGTCGCATTTGGCACGTTCGCTGCACTGCTGGTATGAGCTTCAACCCTTCAAAGGAGGCGACCATGAGCGCGGATGAAGCCGACAAGACCCTGAAGCAAGATTTGCAGGAGACTCGCGACGACCTCAAACGGACCGCGGACGAGATCAAGCTGAAGCTGCATCTCGCCGGGATGGACGCCAAGGACGCCTGGGATGACATCCAGCCACGCCTTGCGGATTTCGAGAAGCGTTTCGACGAGAAGGCCGATGAGGTGAGTGACGAGCTCAAGGCTCTAGGCAACGATATCAAGAAGCGCCTCGCCAACATCAAGGCAAAGCTCACCTAGGCATCGCGATCCGCGCCCTAGCGTGTCAGGTCGCGACTAGATAGCCGGTTCGGCCTGCTCTCGAACGACGAACACGCTGCAGGGCGCGTGCCGCACCGTAGCCTCGGCGACGCTACCCAAGAGGCGGCGCAGCATGCCTGTGCGTCCATGCGAGCCGAGAACGATGAGGCTCGCGCGTGTCTCTCTGGCAATTCTGCAGATTTCAATCGACGGATGTGCGCTCGGTAGCGCGTCATACTGCACGTCGGTATCGGGGACGTGCCCAAAGAAGCGATGACGCGCTTCCCTGAGCTGCTGCATCGAGTCCTCGTCCCAGGCCTGACGGTCCCCTGCCAAGACCGCGCGGGCGCCCGGTCCCTTTGCAGTCTTGGGATCGTAGATGTGAATCAGGAACACGCGAACGCCATCGCGTCCCGCAATGACCGCGGCCTGCTCGAGCGCAAGGTCGGAGTAGGAAGAGAAGTCGGTACACACGACGATGAGTGGCTTCATTTCTAGAGTCCGATTCTAGCTGAGGTCGAGAAGAACCTTCCCCGCCCGTCCTGGCCTTCTTGCGTGCTCGAGCGCCGCCTGCAGCTCATCGAGGCGGTAGGTCTGCTCGACAGGGGTCCCGAGGACGCCGCTTTGAATCAACTTGGCGGTGTTGCGCACGAGCCCAAGACGCTGAAAGAGCGATCGCTTGGCCAGATATGCGGACAAGTAGAAGCCCTCGACGCTCGTCATCGGCATCATGATGTCGCGAGGCGGCAGCGAAATCGGCTCGCGGCTCAAGGTCCCGTAGCAAATCATGCGGCCGCCGGGCGTGAGTGTTCGAAGCGCCTCGGAGCCTGTTGCGCCGCCCACGCAATCGAGGACGTAGTCGACGCCCGCAGGCGCGATACGGTGGACGGCTTCGAGCAGGTCCTCGTCCTCCAGGGCAACGACGTGCTTGCTGTTCCCCTGCTTCAAGCGCTCTGCGCCAGCCCGACTGCGCACGACGTCGATCACGCGAAAGCCGTCCGCACGAGCGAGGTTGCGAACCATCTGCGAGAGCGCGGAGCCGGCTGCGGTTTGCAGAAGGACCGAGCCGCGCCGAACGTGGAGCACGCGCCTCACCAGCACTAGCGCCGTCAGCGGATTGACGAAGAAGGAGCAAGCCTGGGCATCAGAGAGCGAGCGCGGCGCCGGGAACGCACGGCGCGCGTCGATGAGCGTCTGCTCCTGCCAAGTTCCGTTGGGCGGCCCGCTGACTACCGCAACCCGCTTGCCGACCAATCGCTTGGCGAGCAACCCGCCGCCGGATTGCTCCACGACGCCCACGCCTTCCACACCGAGCGCGTACGGCGGCCGTACAAAGGGCTCCGAAGAGCCGGGGCTGTCGGTCGGACGCTCTGCGCCGCGGTTCCAGATCATCCGGTCCAACGAGCGCTCGTAGATCCCATCCATGTAGTTGAAATCCGAGGGATTGACCGGCGCCATGCTCATCCGGACGCGCACTTGGCCCGGACCAGGCCGGGGCGCCGGAACATCACGAACCTCGACGTCGCGCGGGTCATCCGAAAACGCATCGATGCGTGCAGACTTCATGGCTCAGTCACCTCTCGGACCGCGGAGACCGCTCGGCATGGCAAAAGGCCAGTTGGAATCGACAGTGCCTCCGTCGACCTCGAGCACCTTCCCGGTCACCCAGCTAGCGGCCTGTGAAAGCAAGTACAGCGCTGCCGCGCCGATGTCCTCGACCGTTCCCAGCCGACGCATCGGCGTGAGCTCTTGCATTTGCTTGGCGAGCGCCTTGTCGGCGGTCACCATCGCCAGCGCATCGGTTTGAGTCGCGCCCACCGCGATTGCGTTGACGCGCACGTGCGGCGCCCACTCGTGCGCAAGCAGTCGAGTCATGTGTGACATCGCCGCTTTCGCCGTGCCGTACGCAACGAATCCGTGGTCGACCAAATGAGAAAGGCCGGATGTGATGTTGACGATGGCACCGTGCCCGCGCTCCGCCATCGAGGGTGCTAGGGCGCGCGACATGTGAAACGCGGTCGTCACATTGAAGTGAAATGCCTTGTCGAGCTCCGCATCGGTGCACTGCAAGGCCGGCCCAGGAAGCGTGCCCCCCGCATTGTTCACCAAGAAGTCCACTCCACCAAACTCCTCAAGCGCACGCTCCACGAGCCGATCGAGCTGCTCGGGAACCCAAACATCGGTGGGCACCACCAGAGCGCGCCCGCCGTGTTGCTCGACGATGCCCGCGACTTCCTGAAGCGTATTGTCGCGCCGTGCCGCCAGCACGACATTCGCCCCCGCCTCGGCCAACGCGATCGAAACCCCTCGGCCGATACCGCGACCGGCGCCTGTCACTACGGCCACGCGCCCGTCTACCTTGAAGCGATCCAAAATCATCTGCGATTCATCTCCGGCGCGTACTTTCGGGCATTCGGGCGCGTTCCGCAACGGTTGACCGCCCGGCCTTGCTCTCGTAGCTTCTGTCCAATGACCTACTGCGTGGCCGTCAAAGTCGATGAAGGGCTCGTTTTCGTCTCCGACTCTCGCACGAATGCTGGCGTCGACCACATCAGCAGCTACGCGAAGATGCACACCTTCTGCGGCGACGGAACGCGGTTTTTCACGCTCTTGAGTGCCGGCAATCTCGCGACCAGCCGCGCTGTGGTGACCCGTCTGCGGCACGACATGCAGGACGGCGCCGAGATCAGCCTAAACACGGTGAAGCATCTGACCGACGCGGCGGACTACATCGGCCGTCTCAGCCGTGAAGAGCAGCAGAAGCACAACAAGCGCGTGAAGAACGAACAGTTCAGCGCGGGCGCTAGCTTCATTCTGGGCGGCCAAATTCAAGGCGGACCGCACTCGATCCTATTGATTTACCCCGAGGGCAACTACATCCCCGTCTCCCGTCATTCGCCGTTTCTCCAGATTGGCGAGGACAAGTACGGCAAGCCGATCCTCGATCGCATCATCGAGCAGAAGCTCAGTCTCGAGCTTGCGGGCCGTTGCGCGCTCGTCTCGATGGATTCTACGATGCGAAGCAACGCGAGCGTCGGCCCACCCATCGACCTCTTGCTCTACTCGGCGGGCACGCAGCGCTCAGGGAGCCAGGTGACTTTCGGTGAAGACGACGACTACCTGCGCGAGCTCCGACGCGGCTGGCAGGACAGCCTCAAGGCCGCGTTCATCGAGCTGCCGAAGCTACCGCTACCCACACAGTCCGTGCGCCTGGTCGACGCCTAGTCTGCGCGCTCAGCCGGCTGTCGGCGAAGGTCGAGCGTGTAGTGGTTCTCCACCGGGTAGACCGGCTCACGGGGCAGCTCAATGCTGCCTAAGCGTTCCTCGCAGGGACGCCACCTCGCCCGCTGGCGTGCCCGCGCCTCCGCAAGGTCGGCGGGCCAACCGTCGTAGAGCGGACCATCCGGGTTCCAGAAATAGTACTCGCTCGAGGCAATAACCTGGTTCGCGCGGTCGAGCACTTCGATCTGCAAAGGTGAGTGGACCGGGATGTGCGGGTGGAATGCAGGCCAACCAGCTGCCGACTTGTAGCGCAGACCCGCGACGAGCATCCCGTCGACCTCACGCATCGCCAACGCCACACCATTGACGATCACGCGCCTCTCGCTGAGGGTAACCGGATTTGGCACCGAAACCTCGATCCGATCGGTCGAGTTGTCGACCACCCGGGACGTGGTTCCGCCATCGGCGATTTCGGCCATGAGCGGCCAGGGCTCGAGCGCCTGTCGAACGAGCACATCGCCTCCGTCGAGCGCCAAACGTCCGAGCAGCGGGAAGCGCTGCTCGAGGAGCGGCCCGAACCAGGCAGCGTCGAAGCCCAGCCCGGCAGCGCCCAAGTCCGCGCAGATCACCCTCAGGTCCTGCAAGAGAAGATTCGGGAGCATGTACGTGTCGTGAAGCGTTGCGCCCCATCGAATGAGGGGATCGGTCCGGGGCTGCGTTGCCAACATGGCGACGATGGTACGCACGAAGAGCGCCGCGAGCGATTGCTGTTCGACCTCCGGCATCGTCTCGAAGGCGCGAAGCTCGATCAAACCCTGAAGGCCCGTCGGCGAGTCGAAGTTCCAGAGCTTGTCCAGGCAGATCTCGGCACGATGCGTGTTGCCGCCACTGTCGGTCATCAAGTTGCGAAACAAGCGATCGAAAAAATCGCGATCGGGAAGGGCAGCGAGCGAGTCGATTCCCAGGCAAGCGGTCTCGAGCTCGTAGAGCTTGCCCATCAAGGTCTCGTCGGCGCGCGGCGCCTGCGAACCGGGGCCCACGTACTGACCCGAGAAGAAATACGAAAGCGACGGATGCCGCTGCCAATAACGGATGATGCTGCCAAGCAAGTCAGGACGCTGGAAGAAGGGGTTCTCCTCGAGGCTTGGGCCTCCGAAGAGCACGTGTGCGCCACCGCCGGTGCCCTGAACCTGACCGTTGAGATGATAGCGCCGCGTGTACAGTCCCTCTCGTTCGGCCGCCCTGGTGACCTGCCGGAGGATGCGATCGTAGTGCTGCCAGGAAGCGCTTGGCGGCAGGTTCACCTCGAGCACGCCCGGATCTGCCGCAAGACCGAGCGCGGTGACCCCCGGAGCATCACTGGGCCGGTATCCGCAGATCACCAGTCCCCTGGTTCCCGCGGTGACCGCAGCGCCCTCGACTAGCTCGACGAGTACGGAAAACGCCTCGAAGCTGAGCGGCGGAATGAAGAGGTGAAGCTCGCCATCCTGGACCTCCAAGGTGAGCACCCGACGAAGGTGATCCTCCTCGAGCTCCCCCAAGGGTAGGCGCAGTCCGAGCGGGCCCTTGCCGGGGACTGCAACGATGGGTTCGGCCTCGGAAAACGGCCAGTCGTCGGACACCCAGCCGTCCTGTGTCCAGTCGAGCGGGAGGGCCCAACCCTGCGGGGATTCGATCGCATCGACTTCGACGCAGGGCATGAGGTGCCGACCGAGCCCCAACCCGGCCGCGATCGCTTCGATCAATCGCCGCGCATCCTGGACGGTGTTGGAAGCAGAGACATCGTCGAGCAGGAGAACAGCGGGATGGGTCCACAGGGGAAGCCCGTCATCGCGATGCAGGGTCAGGACGACCCATCGCGGAACTGGCTCGCCAGGGTACTGTTTGCCGTAGACCTGCATGACCAGCGCCCCAGGATACAGCTCGTCGAGTAAGCGCGAGGCGAGTCGCCGGGCGTAGCCGAGCTTCTCGGGCCCGAGCGCGGCTTGATTCCATTCCGGCGCATCCGGCGCCTGGGGAATGAAGGTGGGCTCTCCTCCCATGGTGAGCGAAAGCCTCTGCTCGTCGAGAAAGGCCTCGACTTTGAGCGCCAGCTCGTCGACGCCAAGGGTCACGGGGCTCCGGTGACTTTCAGGCTCACAGTCATCTGCGAAGCGACTCCGCCCGGATGGAAATACTGCCCTTGGATCGGATTCACCCAGTCCGGGCGATTCGCCACAGCCGAAGGCAGAAAGCGATGGTCGGTAAGTATTCCGTTGGTCGGGTCGAAGCCTCGCCAGCCCGCGCCGGGAAGATACACCTCAGCCCAGGCGTGCATCGAACCGGCGGCACGGTTGAACCCAGCCGATCCGTCCGCAGGCAGCGGCTCGTACAAATACCCGCTGACGAACCGGGCCGCCAGACCGAGTTGGCGGCTGATGGCCACCAAGAGCTCGGCCATGTCGCGGCAAGACCCTTTGCAGAGCTCGAGTGTCTCGTTGGCGCTCTGCGTGCCTTCCTCGTCCCGACGCTCGTACGCGATGTTCCGATGAATGGCGAGATTGAGGTCGCTCAGGAAGGAAATCGTGTCTCTGCTCTGCGCGGAAAGGCCAATCGCCCCGCGGACCCAATCCAAGATCCTCCAACGCGCCGACTCATCGGGCTCGAGGTAGGGTCGGAGCGCGCTCTTCTCCCGGTCGTCATAGCTGAAGGGAAACTCGTGGGCGCGCGACTCCAGGATGAAGTCGAACGGATTCTCCTCGACGACGTCGAAGCTCATCCGGCAATCGAACGAGAGCAAGGACGCCTCGGCCAAGCCAAAGCTCGCGACCGCAACCACGTTGTTGAAACAGTCGCGCACCCAGCGGACCTTCGCCGCAGGTGCGCATTCGAGCGAGAACGAGGAGACGTGGACCGTCTGACTCTCGCGCGGCCGCAGATACAAGGAATGCTCGCCGAAACCGACCGGACGATCGTACCGGTATTCGGTCAAGTGTTCGACGGCGATCTTCATCGGATCTGGAGTAGCAGGTTTGTCGCACCGATGTGATTTCCATTTGGTTTCATCAGCATGTCTGCGGCGCAACTTCGTCCGGCCCGCGTTGACCGAACGTGCGAACTGGGGCGAGCGAAGATATTCTCGTCTCATCGTGAAGAACGTCATCCGGTTCCCCACTCAGCTCCGCGCGACCCAGGCCTCAAATCACGATGGTATCCGGTACCGAACCATCCACGGCTATCGACGCGCTTTCATCCTCGCTGGGCAGGGCCCCGCGATTCTGCTGATTCACGGCATCGGCGACAGCTCGCAGAGCTGGCGCGAACTCATCGGGACCCTGGCGCGGAACTATACCGTCATCGCACCGGACCTGCTGGGGCACGGAGAGTCCGACAAGCCGCGGGCAGACTACTCGATTGGAGCGTACGCCAATGCGATGCGCGACCTGCTCAGCGTTCTCGACATCGACCGCGTCACGGTCGTCGGGCACTCCCTCGGCGGCGGCGTCGCGATGCAGTTCGCCTATCAGTTCCCCGAGCGCTGCGAACGGCTGGTCCTCGTCAGCACGGGCGGGGTTAGCCACGAGGTGCATCCGGCGCTGCGATTTGCATCGGCGCCCAACGCGGACCTCGTCTTGCCTCTTCTCGGAGCGCCAGGCGCGCGCGCGCTCGGCCAGCTCGCGTTTGGCGCGCTCAAGGCCCTCAGGACCAAAATCGGCCACGATGCAGATCAACTCACTCGCGTCTTCGATGCCCTTCCGAACGCGGCATCGCGCAGAGCCTTCGTCCGCACCCTTCGAGCGGCGGTCGACTGGCGCGGCCAGGCGATCACGATGCTCGACCGCTGCTACCTAGCGCGAGACATGCCCACGCTCCTGGTCTGGGGTGAGCGTGACGGGGTGATACCGGTCTCGCACGCGCACCTGATCCACGCCGCGATGCCCGAAAGCCGCCTCGAGCTGTTCAGCAACTCGGGTCACTTCCCGCACCAGAACGACCCCTCGCGCTTCCTGCAGATCTTCCGAGATTTCTACGAGAGCACAGAAGCCTGCTCCCACAGTGCCGAAGAGTGGCGGGCCCTGCTGCGCAGAGGCTCTATTGCTGCCCCTGTTGCTGCTCCTGCGCTTCGGCCGGTTGCGCCTCATCTATCTGTGTGACGCGCACCGAAACATCGAGCCTTTCGCCCTGCCCCCCTGCGTAGAGGGTTCCGGCCGTAGGCGTGGCGTCGCGGTAGTTGCGTCCAGAAGCGACGCGAATGTGATCGAGATCGACGAGGCAGCCGTTCGTCGGGTCGAAACCCCGCCAGCCGACCGAAGGCAGGTAGACCTCTGCCCAAGCGTGCGACGCTTCGGACTGAATCTGATTGTGGTACGCCGCACCGGTGTGGATGTAGCCAACGCGGTAGCGAGCCGGCACGCCGAGCAAGCGCGCCAGGCAGATGAACAAGTTCGCGAAGTCTTGACAGACCCCCCGCCGTTCCTGGAAGACGTCGAATGGGGAGGTTTCGAGGGTCGTCGCGCCGGGAATGTACTTGAAGTCCCTGTGCAGCGCTTCATTGAGGTCGATCAGCGTCTCGAGGAGATCGTTCCCCCGACGCGCGGCGAAGCTCATCGCAAAGCCCGACAGCTCGCGAAGCTCCGTTTCCGGGAGCTCGGGCGGAAGCAAGAAGGGGTTCATCATCTGCCGCTGCCAAGGCATCCACACCAGGGGGATGCTCGTACTTCGCAGGGAGGAGTGCGTATCGACGTGGAACGTCCGGACCTTCGAATACGCCCGCACCCAGAGCTCGGTGTAGGGCTGGTTGATTTGAAAGCTCAGCACGTGGTTGCCGAACACGTCCTCGTACGAGAATGCTTGGCCGGGCGGGGAAATCTCGAGCTTGTACTCGAGCACGTCCTGGGTGAGGTCTCGCACCGGCTGAAGACGCACGGTGTGCGAGGAGTTCTCGACAGGGGTTGCGTAGCGATACACTGTCTCGTGCGTGATGTCGTAGGTGTGCCAATTCCCCTTCTTGGCGACCAGTGGCGGAAGTGCCGGCGCCGGCATCGAACCGGGGGAATCGCTCGAAGCGGTCACCGCTGAGCGGGGCGCATCGGCCTTGGCCTGATCCCGGCTGGGCCCGTCCAGTAGTTCTGAAGACTTGGGCGGGGGCGGGGGAATCGTCTCTCCCGTCTCGATCAGCTGGCCGCGACTGATGACCCGCATCTCTCCTGGTGCGAGCTGCCGCCAGGGCTCGTCCGAAAGCGGACGGGTCGAGACGACCGTCAAAGTGCGATTCTCATCGACCGAGTTCGACACATCGAGCTCGAGCAGGTCCGACTCCAGCTTCGTCGACGAAGGCGGCGGCAGTCGCCGAAGGTAGTGGAGCGCATTGAAGCCATTCTGATCGTGATACGCCAGCACGTGCAGGCCGTCGCTCCAGATCAGGTTCAGGGTGCCGAGCTCGTTGAGCTTGTGAAGCCATCCTCGAATCGTGTGCCACCCGGCGTCCGACAGACTTCGCGCACCTATCGCACGGACCTGTCCCATCAGCCAACACAGCGCGTGCTCGGAATCGGTATGTCCGACCGGCTCGAAGCCAAGCCCCTCGTCGAGTGGAAGCGTCGAGCTCAGGTTCCGGCCCAGGTCTCCGTTGTGGGCGAAGATCCAGTCGCGTCCTGCATGACTTCTTACGAAGGGATGGGTGTCAGTGAAGGAACGCCCGCGATGCGTGCCGCTGTGACACATGAAGATGCTAGAGCGAAAGCGGTCCCAGCGCTGCACCGCCGTCGCGACGGCCATGTCGTACTCGACGTGCGGGTCTTTGAGGACCGATGCGCCTACGCCGTCGCGCGGATACCAGGCAAAGCCCCAACCGTCCGGCCTGTTGCCTTTCTTGAAATTGATCTTGGGCGATGCGGGGCTGTCGTAGCAAATCGCGAGAAGGTCACTGTTGAGCTGCTGCAATGCTTTGCTCCGCAAGAATCTGAGTCTGCAATTCGGTCGAGTGAAAGAACTCTTGCTCGATCGAACCGCACAAGTCGGACAGCGAATCGACCAAGTATGTCAGCTCACCGTGGAGCTCCTTGCCCACGATGGGATGACCCTCCCGCAGGGCCACGTGGCTCAGCAGCGCCTCGAGCAAGGCCGTCGACACCATGCCGATGCGGTTCGAGCCGTAGCCCCGAACCTGCACCAGGGAGTGCCGAGCCGCACCCAGGCAGTGTGAGACCGAACGGGGCAAGTCCCGCTCGAACAACAGGAAGCTAACCACCTCGCGTGCCGTCGGGGTGCCGAACGAGCGCTTCTGAAACGGCTCGGTTGCCGAGCAACAGGCAAGCAGCGCTGACCACTGCGCCAGGCGAATCGGATCGTCGATCGAACCTTCGTCGGGGAAGGTGTGATAGTGCACGTCCATCAGGCGCGCAGTTTGGCTGGCGCGTTCGAGATACCGGCCGAGGCGCATGAAGGCCAGCGGCTCACCGTTGAGCATCGTCTCGTCTGCCTGACCGTGAAACAGCTCTCCCATTTGGCGAATGTGCTGATAGAACTGGTCGCGGTCGGAGCGATACAGGCGTCGTCCGGGCCCACTCTGAAGCCAATGCCAGAGCGAGTTGACCGTCTCCCACATCTCAGAGCTCACGATTTCTCGCGCAGTGCGAGCGTTCTCACGGGCCCAGCGAACCGATTCGACGACCGAAGTCGTATTGCGGGGATCCCAGGTCAGATACTCCTGAACGGTCTCTCCGTTCTCGTCGTCGCCGAAATGGCGTCGGTACCGCTCTTCCTCGCCGGCGACGACGATCAGCGGATGCCAGCGATGAAGGTGCGGAAGATCGACACCCGGTACGAAGGCGCGGTTGACTCGCAACAGGCGCGCCATGCCCCCCACGCGCTCCATGTAGCGATTGAGCCAAAAACAGTTGCCACCGACGCGGGAGATCATGATTCGGGCGCCTCCAACACCCAGGTGTCCTTCGACCCACCGCCTTGACTCGAATTCACCACGTACGAACCGGCGGTGAGCGCGACGCGGGTCAGGCCACCGGGCAGGACCCAGCTCTTTTTTCCGGTGAGCACAAAAGGCCTGAGGTCGACACGCCTGGGCGCCGCCTCCCCTTCGACCCAAGTCGGGCAGGTGGACAGCTCGACCACAGGCTGTGCGATGTAGCCCTCCGGGGTTTGTCTGATCTTCTCAGCGAACTCATCGATCTCGCTCCGGCTTGCGCGTGGGCCAAAGAGCATCCCGTATCCTCCGCAACCGTCGACCGCCTTTACCACCAGCGAGCCGAGGTTCTCGAGCACGTACTGACAGTCGTCGGGACGCATGCAGATGTAGGTCTGGACCTGTCCGAGAATCGGCTCTTCATCGAGGTAGAAGCGGATCATGTCGGGAACGAAGGGATATACCGCTTTGTTGTCGGCCACCCCGTTGCCAGGCGCATTGGCCAGAGTGACGTTCCCTGCGGCATAGGCCCCGATCAGGCCGGGTACACCGAGCGCGCTGTCTTCGCGAAAAACTCTAGGGTCGAGGAAATCGTCGTCGATTCGTCGGTAGATCACGTCGACCTGTTGCGGGCCAGTGGTGGTCTTCACATACACGCGATCGTCGTGAACGAAGAGATCGCTGCCCTGCACCAGATCGCAACCCATTTGCCGCGCCAAGAAGCTGTGCTCGAAGTACGCGGAGTTGTAGGAGCCCGGCGTGAGCACGACGACGCGGCTGTCGGCCGGGTCTCGCGGAGAAACACTCATCAGCGCGTCGCCCAGTCGAGCCGGATAGCTTTCCACCGTGCGAACCCGGCTTCGGCGAAATACCCCGGGGAATACCCGCTTCATCACGCCGCGATTCTCCAGCACGTAGCTAACCCCCGACGGCGTTCGAAGATTGTCCTCCAACACGAGGAACTCCCCATCGGCCCCTCGAATGAGGTCGATCCCAGCGATGTTCACGAAAACACCTTCGCGCGGCCGAATGCCGTGGAGCTCTTTCAAGTAGCCGGCCGTGCCAAAGACCATCGACTCGGGGATGCGCCCTTCCTTGATGATTCGCTGACCGTCGTAGAGGTCCGTCAGAAACATGTTGAGGGCCGTCACCCGTTGGATCAGCCCCCGCTCGATCTTGTTCCAGGCTCGACCGGGAATCACGCGAGGAATCAGGTCGAACGGGAAGATCTTCTCTTGCCCCTGGGAATCGGTATAGACCGAAAACGTCACCCCTCCGCGGAACAAGGCGCCCTCGGCGAGCCGTTGCCTCGTGTTGAACTCGAGCCTGCCCAGCTGCTCGAGCTCCCCGACCAGGTCAGCGACCTCTTCGCGTGGGGTCCCATCCCCTCGAAAGAGCTCGTCGTAGGTCCTGGACAGAGGCGCGTAACCGTCGAGCAGTGTCGTGTCCCCGGCCAGGCCAACGGTGTGATCAAGCTCCGCTGGCATGATTGAGATAACATGGGAGCGTCGAGCTATACGAACCAGCTAAACCTGGCCCGCGTCTCAACTTCTTACGCTCCGGAAACAATCCGGAAACTGCCCCTGGCCTGGGCGCTGACGAGCCAGGGCGGGTCATAGCTGTGGAAGTCGAGTTAGGGCTCGAGCTCGTCGTGGAGCTCCAGTTTGCCTAATATTTCAGCGCCAAGTCATCTAAACTATTGCTAATTCTGAACATCTGCAATTGCGTCGGGCGGGGCGCCGACAAGAGGATACCGATTCGATACTCCGTCGGTGAGCGCCGGCATCGCCGAGATCTCATGCGCATGGGCTGCCCCGGAGGAGCGATCGATCCGAGCGCGGAAAGCCCCGGTCCAGCGCTCCCGAGGCGCTGGCGCGTAGCGCATGCCATTCGCGACTTGCCTTGTCCTGGCTGCTTGATAAGGTGCCCGACCCGTTAGGGAACATTCTTTTTGGAGGGGTAAATGCACAAAGCAAGCTGGGTACTTTTGTTGGCCGTCAGCCTGATCCTGACCGCAGGTTGTAAGAAAGACGAGCTGAGGGCGAAGGACGCCCGAATCGCGGAGCTCGAGGCATCGGGCCAGGCGACGGGCGCGTCGTTCGAGCAATGCAAGAAGGACAAGGCCAATCTCGACAAGCTCGTGAAGGGCTACACCGGCGAAATCAACGCCATGGAAGCTGCCCTGGCCGAGGCCGCCGCCCGTGAAGCCCGCGCCGCCAAGCGCCTCGCCGAGTACAACTCCATGCTCAAGCAGCTCAAGTCGATGATCGACTCCGGCAAGCTCAAGGTCCGCATCGTTCGCAACAAGATGGTCATCGAGCTGCCCGAAGCGGTTCTGTTCGCAAGCGGCAGCGCCAAGCTCAAGACCGAGGGCGTTCGCGTTCTCGCCGAGCTCGGCCCGGTCCTCGCGAGCATCAAGGGCCGCGAGTTCCAGGTTGGCGGTCACACCGACAACAAGCCGATCAAGACCAAGCGCTTCCCCTCGAACTGGGAGCTCTCCGGCGCACGCGCCATTGACGTGGGTCAGCTCCTCATCGAGTATGGCGTTCCCTCGACGCGCGTCTCGGCCGCTGCCTATGCCGACACGCAGCCGGTTGCCGACAACGACACTCCGGAGGGCCGCGCGCTCAACCGCCGCATCGAGATCGCACTTCAGCCGAACCTCGACGAGCTCCCCGACCTCTCCAGCTTCGAGTAAGCCACACGCAACCCTTTCGAAGGGTTAATGACCTGCCAACGTGCCGGTGCGCATCACGCACCTGGCACGTTTGCAATTGGGCCATGTGGCCTGGTTCACAAAAGGCGCTGGTATTGTATTTTCTAGTAATGTTGAGCCCCCCGGGCGCTGACGCGACACTCACCACATGCGAGAGTTGCTTGATGATGTTTCCCACTAAGCTCTCCATCGTCATGGTTGCCTCGGGCGCCTTGGCATTTGCTTCCGGGTGCGCGAACGAGTCTGCGGGCTCGACGCAGGCCCCACTCGTGGCCTCCTGCACCGACAACGCCCTGGAGGACCTCCTGCCCGGCGACTGGCTGTGCCCAGATGAGCTCAGGGTCGAATGCGAAGACGGCGTCGGTGACCCCGAGACGATCTACTTCGAGCCGGCAGCGAACGACCTGCCGGACACGCCCTGCGAGAACGTGTCCCTCAGCCTGGTGGACGGCGAGAACCAAGCGGGGCCCTTCGCCCTGGGAACCCATCAGATTGTGGTGACCGCGGAAGCCTCCAACGACGGCGAAGAGCCCATCATCGTGCAGTGCGAGTCCACGCTGATCGTGGAAGACACCGAACCTCCTGAAATCGAAATCAAGGCCGTCGAGCTCTGGCCTCCGAACCACAAGCTGCAAACCATCACGGCCGATGACTGCATCGAGATCCAAGACCGCTGCGACGACGACGTCGAGGTGACGTTCCTCTCCGCCTCGAGCGATGAGCCGGTCAACGACAAGGGCGACGGAAACACCGAGCCCGACATCATTCTCAGTTGCGACGGCGTACAGCTTCGTTCGGAGCGTCAAGGCGGGTCGAACGGTCGCGTCTACACCCTTGCTTGGAAGGCGGTCGACGATGCGGGCGAGGTGACCGAGGGAGAGTGCATCGTATCTGTCCCGCACGACCAAAGCGGCCGAGAAGCGATCGACGACGGCCCTGCATATCCCGCCCTCACCCTGGACGAGGACGAATGTGACGGCGGCGCGGGTGGATCCGGCGGCACGGGTGGCATCGGCGGCGAAGGTGGCGCGGGCGGCGAAGCCGGCGCCGGTGGTGAAGGTGGCGCGGGCGGCGAAGGTGGCGCGGGCGGCATAGAAGTCCCCTGAGCGCCTAGGTCATCGCCGTCACGGGCAACCGCAAAAGTTGCACACCCTTCGGATGAGCGTCTCCCTGCGACGGAGTCAATCCTCGACAATCTCAGATCCGGTTCACCTCTGGCCCTTGGGCCCGAAACTTGCTACTCGGCAGGGCTTGGAGGATGGGCATGATGACGTTTGACTCGAAGTGGATCTCCTTGGCGCTGCTCGGAAGCGCATTGGCAATCGCAGGCTGCAGTGACGACTCCAGCGTGAGTGGCACTGGCGGCGCGGGCGGAACGCCCGGAGCAACGGTGTCAGTCAGCGGCATAGCCTGGGGCTTCACCTTGCCTGGTCAGGGAGGCTACGACCTCATCGCGGGCGCGACGATTTCCGTCCTCGAAATCCCCGAGCTGAGCACGACGAGCGACAGCGAGGGCAAGTTCACCGTCGAGGGCGTCCCGGTCGGCTCGCAAGCCACCTTTGTCCTGGAGCACAGCCGCTACCCGCTCGCCTACACCAAGACCCACACGATTCCCGAGACCGACATCGTTGACCTCACGTTCCAGGTCCCGAACAACGGCCTGTACATCGTCATCGAGACTGGCCTAGAAATCACAAGCGACCCCGAGAAGTGTCAGATGGTCAGCACCTTCACGAGAGTCGGAAGGACGATCGGCGATGCGGGCCACCACGGTCAGGCGGGCTCGATCCTCTCCATCGAGGCCCCCGACGGGGCCGCGGTCGAAGAAGGGCCCATCTACTTTGGCGACAACGTCGTTCCGGACCGTGCGCGGACGTACGCGTCACTCGACGGCGGCGTCCTGATTCTCAACGCGGACCCAGGGGACTACACGCTGAGCGCGTCCTGTGTCAGCGACCCCGACCAAATGGCCGCCTTCGTCGCAGAGTACCCACCCGAAACCTACCCCGACGAAGACCTGCGCTGCCAGACCGAGGACGTGCAGTTCGAGTCCGTCCTGATGAAATGCCGCCCGGGCGTCTTCTTGAACGCCTCGCCCTCGTACGGGCTTCAGGCGCAGCCGGCGGAGTGAGCAGCTAGCGGCCCGTTCCCTTGGCCGCTGCGCGCACCTCGGCCAGCAAGCTCTTGCTGAAAATGCGCCCGGTCAATCGGTCGATCGTTGCCTCTGCCGCTTGATCCCACTCGGCGCGATACGGGCTCGTGTCGACGAGCTCGATTCCACGCTCGAGCAAGATGTCGTAGGCCTTCGCATCATCGCGACGCACGACTTTGTCGAGCGCCGCCGCAGCGCGCCGCGCGGTGTCCTTGAGCACCTGCTGATCGGCCGGCGAGAGCTGGTCGAACTTCTCCTTCTTGATCAACGATGCGCCGAGGATGATCCCGAAGCTCTCGTTCGACATGTACTTGAGCTTGGTAAACCACTGGAGCGCCAGGGCTGCGATCGGCGACGCGGGAACGACGTCCACCATCTTCGTTTGCAGGCCCGCGTACACTTCGGTCACGCCGAGCCGAACCGGATTGGCGCCGACGACCTTCAGGAACTCTGAAAAGATTGGGTCGTCCTTCCAGGCCCAGGGACGTGCGGCTTTCAAGTCCGCCGGCTTGCGGATCGGAATGGTCGACATGATCCGGCCCTTCCCCGCGTCGGACCAGTTCAGCAGAACGAACCCCGCATCCTCGAACATCGTCTCGAAGCTCGCGTTCATCTTGGCGCGGACGCGGCCGAGCTCCTCGTAGGTCTCGATGACGCCGGGTGCGGAAAGCACCAACGCCGGACGTACGACGATACCGAGTCCGATCGTGGTCACACCCGCCGCATCCATCTGCCCGGCCCGCATCTTTCGAATGAAGTCCCGCTCGTCGCCCTGGCTCCCGCCCGAGTAGTAGCGGAGCTCCACGCGCCCTTCTGTCTCCTTGCTGAGACTTCGTCCCCATGCCTTGAGGATCTTCCCGAACGCCGAGCCTCCCGGGGCAATCGTCGCAAAGCGAATGACGGTCTTCGCGTCGGCCTCCGCGCGCGGGGTGTGGGAACCAACCACGAGCAAGCAAGCTCCGGCCAAGACGAATACGATCCAAGACTTCTTTGCTGCTTCGTACACGTTCTACTCCAATAAGTCGTCGCGCAATCGGCGCAGGCCCTCTTCGGAGCAACCTAGCCCCTCGGTGAGAAACGCCGCCATGCTGCCATGCCGTTCGATGATTTCGGCGTACGCAGCCTGAAGACTTCGTTCTTTGACATACAATAGTCCTTCGACGCGGGAAAACGCGGTTTGTTCACCCTCGGGGCCCGCCTGGCTCGCCCCGAAGCTCCGGATCATTGCTAGCATCCTGTCGTTCTCAGCCTTCCGGAAATGGTTCGAAAGAAGGTAATCCTCCACGACCGTCTGCCAAGGAACCCCGAGCGCGGACAGGACGAGAGCTGCGCCAAAGCCAGCCCGATCTTTGCCCTGCGTGCAATGAAAGACCAGCGGCCGATTCGCCGGGTCGCTCAAGACCCGAAACAAACCGCTGTACTGCTCGGTGAAGTCGCGTACCAGCATGCGGTTCATCGAGTCGAGCATATCAGCAGGCAGTTGCGAGAAGTCGCCCTTCAAGAACATCGGAATCAGCTTCGCGAACATGTCACTCGACGCGATGGGCATCGGATGCGCTTGCGCATCGGGCGGCAAACGTCCCGCACCGCGCGCCGACACCTCTTGAGGGGATCGGAGGTCGACCACAGCCCGGATTCCAAGCCCCCCTAATCTGCTCAGGTCATCATCGCTGAGCTGACTGAGCTCACCGGAACGAAACACCAGGCCCCACTTGACCGTCCGCCCGTCGACTGCCGCGTAGCCGCCGAGGTCTCGAAAGTTGGGCTGGCCGCTTAGAGGAACGTGCCGATTCATGGACCCCATCTATGGCCTCCGAGCCCGCCAGGCGCCATCGCTTCGCGCGCTCAACCTAGGGCCCTCAGCGTTTCGAGGTCTTGAACGGCGGCCACCAGGCGCGAGATGTTCGCCGCCGTGATCGCTTCTCCGTAGTTCTCGGTCGGCGTGATGAGCCAGCCGATCACGAGCCCCCAAATCGCCGCCTGCCGATAGCGCAGCCAGGCCTCGTCCGGCCTGGGCGGGCTATGGACCCCGCGCCGCTCGAGCTCATCGAGATAGAAGCCCAGCAGGTCCCGCTCGTGCGCCCGCCGGTCCTCGGTAGAGAGCCCGGTGGTCATCAGGTAGGTGAAGTCGTGCGCCCAGAGCCCCTTGACCATGAGCTGCCAATCGAAGAAGCCACCGCGGGCGCCGGGCAGCAGGTAGCTGTTGCCGATGTGGGGGTCCCCGTGGAGCAGGGTCTGCGGCCCGCTCGCCAGGATCTCTTGCGCCTTGCACAGCGCATCCCAGAGCTCGTCGACGGTCTTGCCAAGCGGCATGATCAACTCCGCCTTGTAGGCGTTCGTCTCCACCTGATTGCGAATCAGGTCGAGCCCGAGCGCCTGGAACACCGGATACATCCCACCCGACACGGGCGTGGCCAGCCAGTCGAGCTCCGAGTCCAAGGCCGGGCTCTGCCAGAATCGCGCGTGCAGCGCCGCCAATGTCGAGACCAGGCCTCGGATCTCGTCTAGATCCACGCTCGTCAGGGCATTGGGAAAGCGTGCGCCGCGCAGGCCCAGGTTCTCCATCAGCACGCCAAAGGTGCGATGCTTCTCATCGAAGACGCTACCGAAGCATTCCGGCGCCTCGATTGAAAGCTGCGGACGAATCTCGCGGTAGAAGCGCACCTCGTTCAGGTACATGGCGTCGGGCGCGTGCGGATAGCGCCGCTGGTAGGCGCCAATCGCCGAAAACACCCAGGGCCGAAGTCGCGCCCCAAACGGCAGCGCAGTGAGCAGATCCAAGACCCTACCCGTCAACCAAATCGCCGACGGACCGAATCGCAGGGCGCGGCCCAAGAGCACGGTCTTGAGCATCATGCGCGAAGGCAGGCCCGAGTCCTCTTCGAACTCGAGCTCGAGCGCGACCCGGTCGGCAGTCGAGGCCAGCCCGTCACCCCGGCTCGCGCTCTCGATCACCTCCACAGCCTTGACGAGCACGCCCGGCCGCTGCTCGCAAAGCAATGCCGTGACGATCGCCGGACTGAGCCGCTCGAGCTTCGACGGGAATGCATTGTTGGACATGGGCAATGGGTCACGCGCCTTCGACGCGCTGCTTCAGGTCCTGGTTGAAGCGGGAATCCACCGTTCGCTATGCGACTTGATTCGCCTGCGGAGGCGGCAGCGAGTCTCGATCCCACAGTCTCCGTGCATCGCGCTGCTCGGCTAGGAACGAATCCCAAAGATGCATCGCAGCGTAGGCTCGCCAGGGCCGCCAGTTGTCGGCACGGCTCTCGAGCTCGGGAATGGAAACGGGCGTTCCGTTGTTGCAGACGCTCTTGCGCAACCAGGCGTTGTTGGACGGAAACGCGTCCGACTCGCGATAGACGCGCATCGCGATGTAATGTGCGGTCGTAGCGCTCATGTCGGTGATGGCGTGCAAGCCTTCGAGCGCGGCATCGAGCGAGGGCGAGCCGTCCAAACGGAGCGCGCCTTCGTGAACCGCCTTGGCAAGCGCTTGAATCGCCCGGCCGCGGCGCTTCGGCACGCCGACCGACTCCAGTTTCGCGCAGCTCAAGGCATAAGGCGTAGGGAATACGTGCGTGAGAGAAGGCTGCGACGCTTCGATTCGCTTTCCGTACTTCTCGACGATGCGATCCATGATATCTGACGCTTCGTCTGGAGGGATGTGCTGATGGAGCAGCATCGTGACGGCCGTCTCGAAGTGGTCGAATGCGCCGAGCACCCGTAGCCCCGGTGTCGATTGAATGCAGTGACGGAGTGCCGGATCGCGGCCGAGGTGATCGGCGATCGCTTGCGTCTTTGCGTCGACATCGAAGAGCCGCCTCACGCCGGAGACCACGTCGAGCAGATGCGCGCCGAGAGAGCTAGAGACCCGGACGTGCAGCTCGCCCAGCTCGGGCTCGTACTCCACGCAAATCTCGCCGGCCGCCTTGCCGAAGGACGCGGTTCGATAGTAGCGGTCGCCAACGATCTGCTCGACGCCCGAAGCGGTCCAGGGCTCGAGAAACTGCAGCAGCCGTGCCCAGGGGAACGGTCCTTCGATCGGGATCTGGAGCTCGAGCTTGCCGGCAACGCGATTGGGGCTCCTGCGGAGCGCCGTCGGCGGACAGCCATAGACCTCGTTGATCACGGCGTTGAACCGGCGAACGCTTCCAAACCCTGAGGCCTGTGCAATGTGCGCCATCGACAGGCTCGTCGATTCGATGAGTCGCCGCGCGAAACGGGCACGCCGAATGCGCGCAACTTGAACTGGGGACGTGCCAAGGTGCTTGTTGAAGAGACGCCGAAGTTGGCGCGCCCCAATCCCGAGTCGCTCGCACAGGGCGTCGATGCTCGCGCGGTCGAGCACACCGTCTTCGATCAAGCGAAGCGCGCGCGACACGGTCGTCGATGTTCCGTTGGACGCCGGCGAATCGGCTTCGGCTTCGGGCCGGCATTTGCGACAAGCGCGAAAGCCAGCGGCCTCCGCATCGGCGGGCGTGTCGAAGATCACGACGTTCTCGGAAGCAGGCTTTTTCGCGGAGCAACTCGGTTTGCAGTAGATGTTGGTCGTCGTAACTCCTGCTACGAAACGGCCATCAAACCGGGCGTCTTTGGCGAGAAAAGCCTGGATGTATTCAGGCTGACTTGGGGGCATAACGGGGATTCACAGAGTAAACCCTTTTCCGGCGATAGCGTTAGCACTTTTCGGACTTAGCTATCGGAAATCACTGAGCTACATCCAGCTACCAGTGGCATTGTGTGAGCTGCCTCACACATCATCCGAACAGAGCTCGTCCCGCCTGAACCTAGGGGATCGCCGCCGAGCAATCCGTCGCGCAGCTGCCCGACGTTCCGTCGTTGATACCGTCGTCGCAGACCTCGCCGGCGGTGGTGTTCACCACCGAGTCACCGCAGAACACGAACGAGCAATCCAGGTCGCACAGGGCGCTCTCGCCGCCGTCGTCGCACTGTTCGAGGGCGAAGGCGTTGGTGACGCCATCTCCGCAGACCGGCGCTGTGCAGTCGGCATCGCAGGTCGCGGACGGGCCGCCGGTGTCGCATGTTTCACCCGAGGTCGCATTGACCGTCGAGTCGCCGCAGATGGCGACAGTGCAATCGATGTCGCAGCCAGCGCTCTCGCCGCCGTCATCGCAGGCCTCGCCGATCGTGGTGTTGATCGTGCCGTCGCCACAGGACACTGCCGTGCAATCGATGTCGCAGGTGGCGGTTTCGCCGCCGTCGTCGCAGGTCTCGCCCGCGGCCGTATTGACGGTCGTGTCGCCGCAGACCGCCGCGCTGCAATCCGCATCGCAGGTCGCGCTCTGGCCGCCGTCGTCGCAGGTCTCTCCCGCCGTCGTGTTCACGGTCGAGTCGCCGCAGGACACTGCCGTGCAGTTTGCGTCGCAGGTCGCGGTCTCGCCGCCCTCGTCGCAGGTCTCGCCCGCGGCCGTATTGACGGTCGTGTCGCCGCAGACCGCCGCGCTGCAGTCCGCATCGCAGGTCGCGCTCTGGCCGCTGTCGTCACAGGCCTCGCCGGCCGCCGTATTCGTCGTTCCGTCACCGCAGGACACGGCGCTGCAATCCGCGTCGCAGGTCGGGCTCTCGCCGCCATCGTCGCAGGTCTCGCCCGCGGCCGTGTTCAAGGTCGAGTCGCCGCAGACGGCCGCGCTGCAGTCCGCGTCGCAGGTCGCGCTCTGGCCGCTGTCGTCACAGGCCTCGCCGGCCGCCGTATTCGTCGTTCCGTCACCGCAGGACACGGCGCTGCAGTCCGCGTCGCAGGTCGCGCTCTCGCCGCC
>Ga0316197_10000838_pt1 | contig 21598 bp, 16 predicted proteins | sample OudBiesiAoxic_MG_FD_204939 | JGI IMG/M metagenome (GOLD analysis project Ga0316197, IMG submission 204939) | Coastal sediment microbial communities from Oude Bieten Haven, Netherlands - site A oxic | ecosystem: Environmental > Aquatic > Marine > Coastal > Sediment | place: Netherlands... | reverse complement strand
CGTCATCGGCCAGCGCGAAGTCGAGTGCCTGGTCGAGCGCAGCCCGATGTCGGACGTGTTCGATCGGCACGACCACTTCGACGCGTCGGTTCAGGTTGCGGGGCATCAGGTCGGCAGAGCCGATCAGGTGCACGGCATCCGATGTCGCGTCGGGCAGTCGTTGACCGTGCACCAGGTTTCCGTGGTCGAACCGGTAGATCCTGCTGTGCTCGAGGTAGCGCCCGAGGACGCTGCGCACCCTGATGTTCTCCGACAACCCGGGCACGCCGGCGCGCAGGCAGCAGATGCCACGCACGACCATGTCGATGCGGGTGCCGGCGGCACTGGCTGCGTAGAGGGTCTCGATCATGTCGTCGTCTGCGATCGAGTTGCACTTCAGCGTGATGTGCCCATCGGCCCCGAACGTCGCCTCGTGCTCGATCAGATCGACGAGCTGACGTCGCAGGTCACGGGGGGCGACGAGGAAGTTCCGGTAATCCTCCGACCGGCTGTATCCGGTGAGGTGGTTGAACAACTGCGCGGCGTCGGCGCCGATGTCGGGGGCACAGCTGAGCACGCCGATGTCCTCGTAGATCCGAGCGGTCTTCGCGTTGTAGTTGCCGGTGCCCACGTGCACGTAGCGACGAAGCTGGTCGCCGTCATCGCGGACGACGAGCGCGACCTTGCTGTGCGTCTTGAGACCGACCATGCCGTACACGACGTGCACACCGGATCGCTCGAGCTGCTTCGCCCACTGCACGTTGTTGGCCTCGTCGAAGCGGGCCTTCAGCTCGACGAGGACTGCGACCTGCACCCCGCGTTCGGCAGCACGCATCAGACTGCGGATGATCGCACTGTCGCCGCCCGCGCGGTACAGCGTCATCTTGATCGACTGCACCTTCGGATCGTCCGCCGCCTGCGAGATGAACTCCTCGACACTGCTCGAGAAGCTCTCGTACGGATGATGGACCATGATCGCCCGGTGTCGAATGACGTCGAAGATCGGCCGATCGGTCTCGTCGGCGGCAACGATCCGGCCCGCGGTGACGGGCGCCCAGGCATCGTCTTTGAGGTCGGGACGATCGATGTCGAGCAGTTCCCAGAGCGAGCTGAGGTCGAGCGGCGAGCGGTGGAAGGTGACGTCGTCCATCGTGAGTTCGAGCTCACGGACGAGCAGCTCCAGCACCTCGGCGCCGATGTCGTGGGACACCTCGAGTCGGACGGCCTTGTTGAACCGGCGGCGGCGGAGCTCCATCTCGACCGCTTCGAGCAGATCGTCGGCTTCCTCCTCCTCGAGGGTGAGGTCGGCGTTGCGACTGACACGGAAGGGCGCCCAGTCCTCGATGATCATGCCCACGAACAACCGGTCGAGCTTCGCTGCGATCAGCTGCTCGACCGGCAGGAACCTGCCGGGGGACACCTCGACGAGCCTCGGGAAGAGCCTGGGCACCTTGAGGCGGGCGAACCGGCGGTCGCCGGTCTCCGGATCGGACACATTGACGGCGAGCGAAAGCGCCAGGTCGGAGATGTAGGGAAACGGATGGCCGGGATCGACGGCGAGTGGAGTGAGCACCGGGAAGACCCGGTCGTCGAACCACCCGTCGAGTTCCTCACGCTCGTCGTCGGTGGTGTCCGACCACGAGATCAGATCGACACCGGCCTCACGGAGCTCCGGAACGAGGCGATCGATGAAGGTCGCATCGAGTTCGGTGACGAACTCGAGCACCCGTTCACCGATCGCGTCGAGCTGTTGGGCAGGTGTTCGGCCGTCGGGAGTCTGCTTCTCGATACCGGCCTCGACCTGATCCTTCAGCGCAGCGACACGCACCTGGAAGAACTCGTCGAGGTTCGTCGAGGTGATCGCACAGAACTTGGCCCGTTCCAACAGCGGGACACCGGGCTCGCCGGCGAGCGCCAGGACGCGCTCGTTGAAGGCGAGCCAGCTCAGTTCACGGTTGAGGAAGCGCTCGTCGGTCATGTCGGGCCAGACGCGTCGCCTCGTGGGCGCCTCAGGACGACTCGTCGGGGTAGCCGAGGTCCCACTCGAGCGAGATCAGTTCCCGCTCGGCGTCGCGGACGATGCGCTCACGGTTCCGACGGAATTGCGGGTCGTCACGCGGCAGCAGAACGAGCCTGGCGAGCACACGGGCCCGGAACTCGTCGAGCACCTGACGATCACCCCAGTCGCCGTACACCTCCCAGTGAGGAGCCACCGGCCCGTGGTACACGATGCGCGCATGGGCCCGTGGGGGTTCGGTCTCGACGACATCGGTCATGGAGCAGATGCTAGCGGCACCGGGCCCTGGCACGAATGCTCGACCCATTCCTCGCATCGACATTACGGACGTGTTACAGTTTGCTGTCGGTGAGGCGACGAAACTGTCCTCTTGCCCTCCGGAATCAAGAACTGGGTGAGAACCCCCGGAACGCGGGAACGAATCCGCTGCCCAGAGCGTCAACTACACCACGAACGACGAAGTGCCACCAACGAGCGTCTCCACAGCGCCGAGCATGCGACCCCGATGAAAGGACTCCGAGCATGATCCCCCGCAAGCGAAACCAGTCCACCTCCACCGCGACGGCAACCGACGACAACGGTCGGCCTGTCGCCCTCGGCGTCGCGCCTCACGATCCCGACTCGGTCACCGCATGGATGGCCGACGGCAACTGCCGGCTCCACCCGCCGGCGACGTTCTTTCCGAGCGACGGGGTGGGGGTCGACCGCGCTCGCAAGATCTGCAAGGACTGCCCGGTCGCATCGCGGTGTCTGGAGTTCGCGCTCGAGGAACGCATCGACCACGGCGTGTGGGGCGGATGCAGCGAACGCGAGCGCCGTCGCATCCTCAAACAGCGTCGACTCGACGCCGACGTGCTCGTCTGAGGGTCGCCGGCTGCGCGCCGGTCATACCGACGGTCGGCTGAGCGAGATCGCCGTCGGACGGCGGTTCAGCTGGATGCGCCGTCGTCGGCCTTGGCCGGGTCGGTCTTCGCCCCATCGGCCGATGCTTCGGACGACGCGTTCGCGTCCCCGATGCCGTCTTTGAATTCCTTCTGGGCCTTGCCCAGATTCCGAGCCAGCTTCGGCAGCTGTGAACCGCCGAACAGCACGAGAACCAGGACCAGGACGATGATCATCTCCGGGCCACCGAATGTCATGGCAGCCAACCTACACCCCGAGCGGCGGGCTTCGGGGGCGGGATCATGAATTCGTGGGCGGAACGCGAGCGCGCCGGCCCCGACCAGGCGAGACGCTCAGGCCCCGACGCTGCTGCGGGCGACCTGCGCCCGCTGGCGACGGATCCGACGGCGTTCGCGTTCGGACAGACCTCCCCAGATGCCGAACTTCTCACCGTTCTGCAGTGCGAACTCGAGGCAGTCGTGCCGCACCTCGCAGCCGCGACAGACCTCCTTGGCCTCACGGGTGGATGCACCTCGCTCTGGGAAGAACAGGTCGGGGTCGACGCCCAGGCAGTTCGCGTGATCGTGCCAATCGGGGTCGGGTTCGACCGGAGTGGCGCTGACGGTGATGCTGGTCGTGGTGATGAATTGCATGTGAAGGACCTCCTGCAGGCCCGGAATTCGTGTCGGTTGGCAATCACCCGCTGACCACACCTCGGACCGCGACGTCGTGACCATGTTCGTGACGTCGTTGCCCCCGATGCGCTCCGACAGCGCCGTAATTACAGTGACGTCATTCTGCCATAGCACACGAGGATTTCGCAAGGGGGGATCTTCAAGTTCGCGCGCAGCGCGCGAATCGGGGCTCGCGCCCCCGCTGGTCAGCCCGCTCGGCGACCACGCTGGGCGAGCGCTCGCTTGCCCTCCATGAAGTCGACGAGCACGTAGTCGCCGAGATGCTCGGGCGTCGTGAAGAACGCTCGCCCGCGGTTGATCTGCGTCATCTGCTCGATGAATGCCCGCAGCGAACCGTCGGCACCGAGCCCGAACGTGTTGATGCGGATCTGTTCCTTGGTGCAGCGCACGACCTCGCGCAGCGTGGCCTCGACCGTTTCACGGACCGGCGGATAGTTGAAGAACGGCATCCCGTTGTCCATGATGTGCGCGGTCGGCTCGCCGTCGGTGATCATGATGATCTGCTTGGTGCCCGATTCTCGGGCCAACAGCTTGCGCGCCAGCGTGAAACCGTGATGCATGTTGGTGCCGTACACGAAGTCCCAGGACACCTCCGGCAACTGCTCGGCGGTGAGGATCCGCGCGGTTTCGGAGAATCCGACGATGCCGAGATAGTCGCGAGGGAACTGTGACGTGATCAGGCTGTGGAGCGCCATCGCCACCTTCTTGGCGGGCAGGAAGTTGTCGCGCATCGGCATCGACAGCGACAGGTCGAGCATCAGCACGGTCGATGAGCGCGTGAGGTGCTCGGTGCGCTCGATCTCGAAGTCGTCGGGCTGCAGCTCGATCGGTGTCCCTCCCCCGGTGCGCCGCAGGGCGTTGCGGATCGTTCGGTTGAGGTCGAGCTGGAACGGGTCGCCGTACTCGTAGGCCTTCGTGTCGTACGTGCGCTCGTGGCCCTGACCCAAGTTGCTGGTCTCGTGCTGGCCGATCTTGTCCCTGGCCAGCTTCGAGAACAGGTCGCGCAACGCGTTCGATCCAATCTTGCGGAGCCCCTTCGGCGTCAGTTCGAGGCGGCCCTCCTTCTGCTCGATCAGCCCCGCCTCCTCGAGTTGCTTGGTGAGTTCGGCGAGCCGTTCGAGTGAGCGCGCTGCATCGTCGCCCATCAGGTCGCGGACCCGATCCATGTCGGCTTCGGCGAGCGCCCCAGGGCTGGACGCGTTGCGCAGCAGGTTCTCGAGCTGATCGAGATCACCCATGTCCTGCATGGCCTGCATCGCCTGCTGGAAGCCCATCGGATCCTGGCCCTCGAAGTCGTAGCTCTCGTTCCAGTTGAGCTGCGGGAACATCTGCTGGAGGTTGCCGGACAGCTGCTGCATCTGCCACTGCAGGTCCATGTCGTCCATGAGCTGGTCGGACAACTGCTGCAGTTGCGCCCGTTGCTCGGGCGTCATCGAGTTCATCATCGCCTGCATGGCCGCCATGCGCTTGGCCATCTGCTCGAGCAGTTCCTCGACGCTCTCGGGGTTCTCGGGAAAGAAGTCGCCGTACTCCTCCATGAACTCCTCGAACCCGGCGTCGTCTCCACGCTGGTGCTTCTCGAGCATCTCGTTGAGGGCGGCCATCATGTCCTTCATGCGCGCCATGTCCTCGGGCGTCATGTTCTGCATCGCGCCCGACATCTGATCGACCATCTGTTGCATCAGCTGATCGCGCAATCTGTCCATCAGCTGCTCGAACCGCGTGGCCGCTTCCTTCGACTCGAAGTTGTAGGCGTCGAGCTCGCGCACCTTGCCGGCGAGGTCGTCGGGCATCAGATCGAGTCGCAGGTTGCGCTCGTCGGCCGCCGATTGCGCGTTCTCCGCCCGCCGCTCGTCACCCGAATTGAGTGCATCCCGACGGGCGTTGTCGATCGCATGCCGCTCCTCGTCGATGATGTCGTCGAGTTCGGCCTTGATCTCGTCGTAGACCCCGCCGAGGTCGGAGTTCTCGAGCCGCCGCTGTCGCTCCTCCCGGAGCTGTTCGAGCAGTTCGCGCAGCCCCTGCATCTGCTCGCCGTTCTGGTCGCGCATGCCTTCCTGCATCATGCGCCGGAGGGCCGCGTTGACATCGCCGTGATAGAGCAGCTCGTCGGTCAACTCGTCGAACGCAGCGTCGGCATCGAATTCGAAGCCTGTCTGGGTGCCGTCCCAGCGTGAATACGTGAAACGGTTCGCCATGGGCCGAATGTAGTGGAGGGTCACCACGGTTCGCTGGGCGGAGCCCGTATCATGGGCTGATGCGTGTCCCCCGCACGTTCGTGTTCGTCGACCTGTCCGGATTCACGAACTACACCGCTGCGTTCGGCGACGATGCCGCCGGCCGCGTCCTCGGCACGTTCCGCGGCATCGTGCGAACCGTGGCGTCCGACCGCGGCGTCCGCATCGCGAAGTGGCTGGGCGACGGCTGCATGGTGGTCGCCGTCGAACAGCGCGACGCCATCGAGTTCGTACTCGACCTCGAACAGCGTGCCACCGACGTGTGTGCGCCACTCACGATTCGTGCCGGTCTCGCCACCGGACACGCACTGCTGTTCGAGGGCGACGACTACATCGGTTCCGCCGTCAACCTCGCCGCGCGTCTCTGCGACCGGGCGCGCGGAGTCGAGGTGTTGATGCCCACCATGCAGCTCGAGCGACTCCCCGAGGGTGTGACCGCCACCCCGTTCGGCGAGGTCGAGCTGCGAGGATTCCCCGGTCCGATCGACGTCGTCCAACTCACGGGCGTCCCCGAGTCGGCAGGCGTCGACTCGTCCGACCTCTGGACGCGCACCCCGTTCATCTGAGACCGTCCTCGACCGGACGTCTCGATCCTGCCCTCGTCTCCGGAGAACGCTGCCCACGATGACCTTTCTGCGAGGCACCGCCCTCACCACGGCCGCGACGCTCGGCTACGCCGATACCGCCGATCTCGGCCCGACGGCCGGCAACGGCTTCTACAAGCGCTGGCCCGACGACCTCGCCGTCCTCCAGGACGTCGGCATCACCGACGTGCGCATCACGCTCGACTGGGCACGACTGCAACCCAAGCCGGGCGCACTCGACCCCGACTGGGGCGAACGGTTCGAGCAGATGCTCCAGGCGGCCCGGGCCATCGATCTTCGAACCTGGGTGACGCTCCACGATGGATCGATTCCCCGCTGGCTCGACAACGAGGGCGGGATCGACGACGTCGAAGCTCTCTCGACGTGGTGGCCGCGCTGGGTGGAGGCGGCCGCCGACCGGTACGGCGACCACGCCGACGGCTGGGTGCCGTTCTCCACGATCCCGCCGACCGCACTCGGATCGCCCTGGGCCGACACGTGGGGAATCCTCGGGGGCGGCGGTGCCCCCGTCGTCGCATCGCTCGAACTCGACGAGGCTGTGGCCGACATCGAGCAGGTCCGCGATCGCTGCCACCGCCTCGGCGTGAGCGTGTCGGCCGTCCCCGATGATCTGCACACCGAGCCCGCCGGGCTCGCCGCAGAACGCTGGGGACAGTCCCTACGCGACGCCGCCGCGGCGGCAGGCGATCTGCCGAGCGTGGTGACGGGCTTCGAGACCGGCGCGACCGATCCGGAAGCGGCAGGCCGACTCGTCGAACAGCTCGTCGACGCGCTCGACGACGCCATCGACGACGGCATCACCGTCGAGGTCTGTTTCGTCGAGCCGGCGATCGCCGGTCCGGACACCAGCGTGGGTCTGCTCGACCAGGACCGCGCCGCCACGCCCATCGTGGGCGCCTACCTGCGGAGCTGACGACGCCCGAACCGGCTCGTCAGGTCCGGCCGCGATAGGTGGCGCTGGCCCCACTCGCGTCCTTGTTGAGACGCTTGCTCAGGTGCAGCCCTTCGAGCACGAATCCGACCGCAGCGCCGACGGCGGCGGGCGACTCGTCACCACCCGCCAGGACGGCCACCGGCGCACGCAACGACTCGACGTCCTCGATCAAACGGGCGAGCTCCTCGCTCGACACTCCCTCACCGGTGTGTGCGACCGCACCCTCCTCGAAGGCATCGACGATCGCTCTCGTCTGCTCCGGGGGCACCGTCTCCTTGAACACCGTGAGCACGGCACCCTTGATCAAGTTGTCCATGATCGCGCCCTCGCGGCCCTCTTCGAGCGACTCGATCTCGATCTTGCCCATCGAGCTCGCGGCCAACGCATCGAGGTCGTCGACGCGCGCAACGATCGACCGCTCACCGGCGCGCAGGCCACGGCGCAGAGCGTTGGCGGCGAGCGCCTCGTAGTTCGCCACGCTGAGCCGCACGCTCACGCCGCTGCGCTGGTTGACGTGGTTGCTCGAACGAGCGAGGTGACTGAACGTGGCGACCACGTCGGCCAGGTACCCCGGGACCTCGACGCTCACCGTGCCGTCGGCGGTGGACACCTCGAGCGGCACCGCCTCCTGGCGCATGATGTCGACCTCGGTGTGCACCTCGAGCGGATAGTGCGTCCTGATCTGGCTGCCGAAGCGATCCTTGAGCGGCGTGATGATTCGCCCCCGGTTGGTGTAGTCCTCGGGGTTCGCCGAGGCGAGCAACATCACATCGAGCGGCAGTCGGATCTTGTAGCCACGGATCTGGATGTCCCGCTCTTCGAGCACGTTGAGCATGCCGACCTGGATCCGCTCGGCGAGGTCGGGGAGTTCGTTGATCGCGAAGATGCCGCGGTTCGTCCGTGGGACGAGTCCGTAGTGCAGCGTCAGTTCGTCGGAGAGATAGCGGCCCTCGGCCACCTTGATCGGGTCGACCTCGCCGATCAGGTCCGCGATCGACGTGTCGGGCGTCGCCAGCTTCTCGCCGAAGCGCTCGCTGCGATGCACCCAGTGGATCGGCGCGTCGTCGCCGAGCTCGGCGACGAGATCGCGGGCGTGCTTGGACACCGGCGCATATGGATCGTCGTTGATCTCGCTGCCCGCGACGATCGGCATCCACTCGTCGAGCAGACCGGTCAGCGAGCGGATCATGCGCGTCTTGGCCTGTCCTCGTTCGCCGAGGAAGATCACGTCGTGCCCTGCGAGCAGTGCGTTCTCGAGCTGGGGCATCACCGTGTCCTCGTAGCCCGCGACGCCGTCGAACAGTGGTTCACCGGCGGCGACCCTCTCGATCGCGTGCTCGCGAACCTCCTGCTTCACCGGCCGGGAGACCCAACCGGAGCTGCGCAGTTCGCCGAGCGTTGACGGGCGGTCGCTTGCGGTGTCAGCCATGGGCCGAACCTAGCCCGACGTCGTTCGGCATGAACATGCGAGCCGGCCGGTTTCCACCGGGCCGGGCCGCGGGGACGGTGGTCGGTACGCTCGGGCCCGATGGAACTGCGCGGGGGCTGGCTGGCGATCGAGGCCAGCGACGACGTCCGCCGTCACGGGATCGAACTCGACGCCGATGACGGCGAGTGGGCGCCGGTCGACGTCCCCGGACGCTGGATCGACCAGCCGAGGTTCGCGGCGGCCGACGGGCCACTGATGTACCGCCGTTCGTTCGACGCGGTCGGGCCGGCCGACGGGCGACGACGCTGGGTGACGTTCGACGGCATCATGTACCAGGCCGACGTCTGGCTCGACGGCGCCTACCTCGGCGATCCAGAGGGCTACTTCGCGCCGCACAGCTTCGACGTCACCGCGCTGTCCCGCCTCGGCGAGCATCACGTGCTCGCCGTCGAGGTCACGTGTTCGCCCCAGGCGACCGCACACGGCAGGCGGAACATCACCGGGATCCTCCAACCGCCGAGCGGCATGCAGTCGACCGGCCACCCGGGCGGACTGTGGCGTCCCGTCCATGTCTACGACACCGGGCCCGTGCGCATCGATCGGCTGCGCGTGCTCTGTCGGGACGCCGATCTGCGCCGGGCGCATCTGCGGGTCGCCGTTCGCCTGGACACCGACTCGCTGCGGACCGTCACGATCCGCAGCTTCGTCGGTGGGGTGCAGTACGACGAACAGGTTCAGCCGTTGGCCGAGGGTTCGAACGAGCTCGAGTGGAGCATCGACATCACCGACCCGGATCTCTGGTGGCCCCGGTCACTCGGCGAGCAGACCCTGGTCGACGTGGAGGTCGAAGTACTCGTCGACGGCGCGTCGAGCGATCGACGGCGCCGCCGAACGGGCTTGCGGCAGGTGACCTGGGACGACTGGGTCTGCTCGATCAACGGCGAGCGCCTGTTCCTCAAGGGGGTGAACCTGCTGCCGACCACGGCGAGCCTGGCCAACGTCACCGAGGAGTCGATCCGCCGAGACCTCGGCTCCGCCGTCGAGCTCGGCCTCGACGCCGTGCGAGTGCACGGACACATCGCGGGACGAGAGCTGTACGACGTCGCCGACGAACTGGGCCTCGTCGTTCTCCAGGACTTCCCGCTCGCCTGGGGACACGCACGCTCGGTTCGCGCGCAAGCGGTCGAGCAGGCCCGCACCGCTGTCGATCAGTTGGGCCACCACCCGTCGATCGCGTGGTGGAACGCGCACGTCGACCCCGCCGCGACCGACGATGCCCTCGACGCGCTGCACTGGCGGACGCGCGTCCGCTCGATCGCCGCCCAGCAGGTGCCATCGTGGAACCGGACGGTGCTCGACCGGTGGGTGAAGCGGGCCTTCGAGCGGGCCGACCCGACACGTCACGTGATCGCCCACTCCGGTGTGCTCCCACACTTTCCGCAGCTCGACGGCACCGACAGCCATCTCTGGTTCGGATGGAAGCGCGGCGAGGTCGAGGACCTGAGCGATTTCGCCGCTCGGCTCCCGCGCATGGTCCGCTTCGTCAGCGAGTTCGGTGCCGACTCGCCACCCGACAGCGACGCCGAACTCCGACGCCTCATCAACGGCTCGTGGCCCGTCGACCTGACCGAGGGGTTCGGATTCCAGACCGCCGCGTTCGAACGCCTCTTCCCGCCATCGGACTTCGCGACGTTCGACGAGTGGCGTTCTGCGACGCAGCACTACCAGGCCCACGTGTTGAAGGTGCAGATCGAAACGCTGCGCCGCCTCAAGTACCGCCCGACCGGCGGCTTCAGCTTCTCGACGCTGCTCGATTCCGTACCCTCGATCTCGGCGAGCATCCTCGATCACGAACGCCGACCGAAGCCCGCGTACGAGGCGGTCCGGGCAGCGTGCGCCCCGGTGCTCGTCGTCGTCGATCCGCTTCCGGGCCTCGTCAGGTCGGGCGACCGCATCGACCTCGACGTCCATGTGATCAGCGACCTGCGGACACCGCTCGACTTCGCCGTGGTCGATGCGGTGGCGACGTGGCCGGGGGGCGAACAGCGCTGGCGGTTCGGTGGGCCGGTACCCGCCGACGACGTGGTCAAGGTCGGCCGGTTGCGCTTCGATGCCCCCGATGTCGCCGGGGAGCTCGTCATCGGTCTGCGCTTGACCGCAGGGGACGTCGCCTCGACGAATCACGCAACCACCGCGCTGGAAGCGTCGTGACCGCCCACACGCCGACGCCGGCCCCGATCGTGAGCACGTAGGCGACCTCGCGCACGAACAGGCCGGTGAACAGCGGCCACAGCGTGAAATGGCTCACGTAGATCCACATGCTCGCGGCGGCCAGCAGATGGACCGGACGCAGCAACACCCGCGGGAACGGCACCTCGCGCGCCCAGAGCAACACCACCAGCGAGGTGGCGATGAACCACTCACGCGGGGCGTACTGGAAGAACCCTGGGACGACGGCGAGACAGATCGCAGTCGTCGCGGTTCGCAGCCACGAGGTGCGCGATGCACAGACGAGCCAACCGAGCACGAAGAAGAAGGCGATGCCATGGGTGCGGTATCGCAGGTTGTACCAGTCGCCCATCCATGCCCACTCCATGCGTGCCAGCAGCGCGATCGCGAGCAGCACGAGCGGGAAGACGTACTGCCATCGCCGTTCGATGCTGCGGATCGCGGGGACCGCCAGCAGCGCGGTGGTGAGCAGCACGAGGTGGACGAACACCTCGATGAACCAGAAGTGCCAGTGGGGCCCGGCGTGCGACCTCGGTCCGACGTAGTTGTTGACGAGCAGGAGGGTGCCGACTCCGTAGGAGCCGAACACGACCATTCCGGTGCCCACCCAGGCGACCACCGGCACGGCCGCTCGGGCGACCGTTCGCAACCCTGCTCGAACCCGTTCGGCGACCGGCTCGATCGGAATGGCGAAGCGGGCCAGGTTGTACCCGGCCACGGCCAGCAGCAGATGCGCTCCACCCGGGACATACCGGACATGCATGTGCGTGGCGACGACGAGGCAGATCGCCAGAGCCCGCAGCACGATCGTCGTGTCGACCCGTGCGAATGATCGCGGGCTCGGTGGCGTCGTGGCCGCGAGTTCGGCGATCGAACGCAGATGCCAGTCGGCCGGGAGCGGGCCGAGTACCGCTTCGAGCCGGAACGAGCACTCGACGTAGCTGAGTGAGTCGCCGCCGAGCGACGTGAACGATGCGGAGTCGACGGTGTCGGAACGATTCTGGACGCGCACCGTTCGACCGAGCGTGACCTCGAACGCGTCGATGATCCGGCTCACCCGGTCGGCGGAGTCGCCGGCGCTCGAGGGCGATGCTGTGGCGGGCGAGCTGGTGACGAGACCACGGACCGCCTCGTGGTCGATCTTCCCGGACGGCGTGCGGGGAATCTCGACGTCGGTGCGCACGCCGACCGAGCCGACCGGCAAGCCGGTGAGCGACCGGACGGCGTCGACCACCTCGTCGTCGGTGGGCCCGGACGCAACGAGTTGAAGACCGTGATCGTCCCCCGTGACGCCCACCGCCGTGCCGAACCGACGGGTGAGTTCGTGCTCGACGCTGTCGAGGTCGATGCGCACTCCGAACGGCTTGACGAAACGGGCACGCCTCCCGACGATCTCGAAGACCTGCTCATCGGCGTGGAACCGAGCGAGATCGCCCGTGCGGAGCTCGGTCAGCTCGGCGCCCCGCGCGAGATCGGCCATGTCGTGCGCGTACCCCATCATGACGTTGTCGCCTCGGTAGACCAGCTCGCCGACCCCGACCGGCGCGTCCTCGACCGGCTCGATCCGCAGGTCCCCGCCGGGGACCGCAACACCGATTGCGCCGGGCAGACGGGCCGCGAGATCGGGGGGCAGGTACGCCATGCGCGCGGTCGCCTCGGTCTGGCCGTACATCACGTACATGTCGATGCCCCGCTCGTTCGCGCGACCGACCCAGCGCGCGACGGCGTCGGGTGCGAGGCGACCACCCGCCTGCGTGAGGAATCGCATGGACGGGACGAGTACTGCCTCGGGGCCCGAGCGCTCGAGCATGTCGAACGTGTGGGGCACACCGGCCAGGTTCGTCACCCGTTCCCGCACGAGGGCATCTCGGAAACACGGATCGACCACCGAGGCCTCGGTGACCACCACGCTGGCGCCGGCGACCAGATGAGCGTGCAACACGGACAGGCCGTAGCAGTAGTGGAGCGGGAGCGAGGTGATTCCGCGGTCGGTCGGAACCAGACCGAGGTAGTCGACGATCGACACGGCGTTGCTGATGAGATTGCGGTGCGACAACCGGACGAGCTTCGGGCTGCCGGTCGATCCCGACGTCGCCAGCAACAGCGCCAGGTCGGGGTGCAGGGGCTGTTCGGCGCACGGTTCGGTTCGGACCGTGGCCGGCCGGTCGACGTCGAGCGCCCCGTCGGCCCCGATGTTCACGACGGCTGCCGCCGGCCATGATTCGGCGAGTCGACGGGCGGGAGCACCGGGGGCCGACAACAACGGCACGTGGTTGCCGGCGAGCAGGGCAAGGTACGTGACGACGAAGTCGACGGTGTTCGTACCGGCGAGCACCACCACCGTCCGGCTCGCGAGCCCGAGTTCGCCCAACCGCCGGTCGACGAGCTCGACGAGACGTCCGTAGGAGACGGCGCCGTCGCGACCCACGAGCGCCGGTGCATCGCGCGGATGCGTCGACAGGATGTTCGTGATCGTGGGGGCGGCGACGACCGCGTTCGGCAGCTCCGACACCATCACGATGTTAGGCACACCTACCACGAACCGCAAGGAGTGCTGATTCAGTGGTCGTCTCGCGCCGCGTCCTGCGGCCGGCCGGTCAGCGAGCGAGCGCCTTGCGGTTCTTGAACTTCGACTTCATGAAGTCGGCGTTCATCGTTGCGATGTTGTCGATCGAGATCTCCTTCGGGCACGCCGCCTGACACTCGCCGTGGTTGCTGCACGACCCGAAGTACTCGTCCATCTTGTCGACCATCGCCTCGGTGCGCTTGTAGCGCTCGGCCTGCCCCTGCGGGAGCAGGTTGAGGTGGGCGATCTTGGCCGACGTGAACAGACTGGCCGCGCCGTTCGGGCACGCAGCCACACACGCGCCACAACCGATGCACGCTGCGGCGTCCATCGACGCATCGGCAACCGGCTTGGGGATCGGGATCAGGTTTGCATCGGGTGCGCCACCGGTGGGGGCGGTGATGTACCCGCCGACCTCCATGATGCGATCGAACGCCGATCGATCGACCATCAGGTCCTTGATGACGGGGAACGCATTGGCCCGCCACGGCTCGAGCACGATCTCGGCACCGCTCTCGAACACGCGCATGTGGACCTGGCACGTGGCGGTACCCCGCTGAGGACCATGGGCCTCACCGTCGATCATCAGCGAGCACGTACCGCAGATGCCCTCGCGGCAATCGTGGTCGAAGACGATGGCTTCCTTGTCCTCCTCGATCAGGCGCTCGTTGAGGATGTCGAGCATCTCCAGCAACGACGCTTCGTCGCTGATCTCGGGAATCTGGTGCGTCTCGAAGCGACCTTGGCCGTCGGGGCCGTCCTGCCGCCAGATCTTGAGGGTGATGTTGGTGAGGGTGGTCACTTGTAACTCCGTGTCTGGAACTTGGCGACTTCGTACTCGAGCTGCTCCTTGTGCTCGATCGGAGCGGCCATGTCGCCGCTCCACTCCCAGGCGCTGACGTAGGCGAAGTCGTCGTCGTTGCGCAGCGCCTCCCCCTCTTCGGTCTGGTGCTCGGATCGGAAGTGCCCACCGCAGCTCTCCTCGCGGTTGAGCGCGTCGTGGCACATCAGCATGCCGAGCTCGAAGAAGTCATCGACCCGGCCCGCCTTCTCGAGCGTCTGGTTGACGCTGGTGTCGGAGCCGGTGACCTTGAGGTCGGTCTTGAACTCCTCGTGCAGGGCGGGGATCTCCGAGAGCGCCTTCTCGAGACCGGTGGCGTTGCGGTCCATGCCGCAGTAGTCCCAGATGATCTTGCCGAGCTCACGGTGGAAGTAGTCGGGGCCGCGGGTGCCGCCGATCGACATGTACTGCGTGAAACGGTCCCTCGCCTCGCCCTCGATCTTGGCGAACTCGGGGTGGGTCTCGTCGGGGATCGGCTTGTTGAGCCACTCGGACAGGTACTGCGAGATCGTGTACGGAAGCACGAAGTAGCCGTCGGACAGTCCCTGCATCAGCGCCGACGCGCCCAGGCGGTTCGCGCCGTGGTCGGAGAAGTTGGCCTCCCCGGCTGCGTACAGACCCGGCACGGTGGTCATCAACTCGTAGTCGACCCACAGACCACCCATCGTGTAGTGGCTGGCCGGGTAGATGCGCATCGGCACCTCGTACGGGTTCTCGCCCGTGATGCGCTCGTACATGTCGAACAGGTTCCCGTATCGCTCACGGATCGTGCCCTCGCCGAGCCGCTCGATGGCGTCGGAGAAATCGAGGTACACCCCGTTCTTGAGCGGACCGACGCCCTGACCGGCGTCGACCATGCGCTTGGCCGCTCGCGACGACACGTCGCGAGGCGCCAGGTTGCCGAAGCTCGGATAGATCCGCTCGAGGTAGTAGTCGCGTTCGTCCTCGGGAATCTGTGCAGCAGGCCTCGTCTCGTCGGCGCTCTTGGGCACCCAGATCCGGCCGTCGTTGCGCAACGACTCGGACATGAGCGTGAGCTTGCTCTGGAAGTCGTCGGCCTGGGGGATGCAGGTGGGGTGGATCTGCGTGTAGCTCGGATTGGCGAACGCGGCGCCGCGCCGGTGGGCCCGCCATGCACCGGTGACGTTGCAGGCCATCGCGTTGGTGGACAGGTAGAACACGTTGCCGTACCCGCCGGTGGCGAGCACCACGGCGTGCGCAGAGTGTGACGAGAACTCGCCGGTCATCAGGTCGCGGCACACGATGCCCGCACATCGACCGTCGATGTTGACGATGTCGACCATCTCCATGCGGTTCCAGAGCTTGACGTTGCCGAGTCCGATCTGGCGCGACATCTGCTGGTACGCACCGATCAGGAGCTGCTGACCCGTCTGTCCACGGGCGTAGAACGTGCGGCTCACCTGGGCGCCGCCGAAGCTGCGGTTGTCGAGCAGGCCGCCGTACTCCCGTGCGAACGGGACGCCCTGGGCGACCATCTGGTCGATGATGTCGACCGACACCTCGGCCAACCGGTGCACGTTCGCCTCGCGCGAACGGAAGTCGCCGCCCTTGATCGTGTCGTAGAACAGGCGGTGGATCGAGTCGCCGTCGCCCTGGTAGTTCTTGGCGGCGTTGATGCCGCCCTGGGCGGCGATCGAGTGGGCACGGCGAGGCGAGTCGTGGAACGTGAACGCCTCGACCTGGTAGCCGAGTTCGCCGAGCGTGGCGGCGGCCGACGCACCGGCGAGCCCGGTGCCGACCACGATCACCTTGAACTTGCGTTTGTTGGCGGGGTTCACCAACCGCTCATTGGCGATGAAGTTCGTCCACTTGTCGGCGAGCGGACCCTCGGGAATCTTCGGATCGAGGTTGATGGTCATTCTGCTTCCTCCTCGAGGGTGACGGTGACGGCGTCGGGGTCGTAGTCGACGATGCCGGCGAGCACGGCCACCGGGAACGAGACATTGCCGACGACGACGATCGTGGCGACGGCGGTCGCCAGGTAGCGACGCCAGATGTTGAACCGTGGGTTGTTCCAACCCAACGACTGGAACAGCGACCAGGTGCCGTGGAACAGATGGATGCCGAGGGCGATGTTGGCCACGATGTACAGCAGCGCCACGGGGACCCGCGACAGCGACTGGTCGATGTTGTAGTACACCGCGCCCTTCACGAAGTCGGGGTTCGTCCAGCCCCACGTGAGGTCGGCCAGGTGCCAGAGGATGAACAGCGCCACGATGATGCCGGTCCAACGCATCGTGCGGCTCGCGAAGTTGGCGACCTGGTAGTCGCGAGGCGACTGGTACTTGACCGGGCGAGCCGTGCGGTTGAGCACCGTGAGCGTGTAGGCGGCGTGGATGTGCAGCAGCACCGCGGCGATCAGGCCGAGCCGCAGGATCCAGAGGAACACGCCGTGCGGCAGGATCGGCACCAACAACTCACGGAGGAACTCGCCGTAGATGTCGATGTCGTAGAGGCGCTCGTCGCCCTCGGAGACAACACCGAGGTACATCTTCAAGTTGCCGATCATGTGACCGATCACGAAGAGGATGCCGATGATGCCCGTGATCGCCATCACGTATTTCTTGCCGACCGCCGTGGAATAGAAGTCGACGAGGAACGGCTTCTTCTTCTTCGACGGCGGTTCGACGGCGGTTCCCGAGACGGGACCGCGGTTCAAGGTCTGTGCCATTGCAGTGAAGTTACTCCCATGGCCACGGGCGACGCTCAATCGTCGTCGGACGACCTCGATGTCATGTCCGTCACAGAATGTGTGCGATTTCGTCGGCTTGGGATCTAACCTGCCGGCCGACCATCATGGTCTTGCCCCTCGGAACCACCGAGCGGGACCGCTGTCGTATCGCCCTCAGGAGGCCTCAGCCCGTGGACGCCATCCCCTATCTCGCTGCAGCGTCGGCCATTGCCGCACTGGCGCTTGCGTTCTACTACTACAAGGCTGTCGAGGCTGCGTCGCCAGGCGACGATCGGATGGTCTTCCTGATGGGGGAGATCCAGAAGGGCGCCAAGGCGTTCCTTCGCAAGGAGTACCAGTGGGTGAGCGTGTTCGCCCTTGCGCTGGCGATCCTCCTGGCGATCGTGATCACGCCGCTGGCTGCCGTCAGCTACGCGCTCGGCGCCCTGCTGTCGGCCGCTGCCGGATACGCCGGCATGACCGTGGCCACGATGGCCAACGCCCGCACCACCGAAGCAGCCAAGCAGGGACCGGCCAAGGCCTTGCCGGTGGCGTTCCGTGGCGGCGCCGTGATGGGCTTCTCGGTGGCCGGTCTCGCACTGCTCGGCCTGATGCTGACGTACCTGCTGTTCGTCGTGTGGCTCGAGGTCGACGACGCGTTCGAGATCGTGACCGCATTCGGTCTCGGTGCCTCAACGATCGCCCTGTTCTCACGCGTGGGCGGCGGCATCTACACCAAGGCAGCCGACGTCGGCGCCGACCTCGTCGGCAAGGTCGAGGCCGGCATTCCCGAGGACGATCCCCGCAACCCGGCGACGATCGCCGACAACGTGGGCGACAACGTGGGCGACGTGGCCGGCATGGGTGCCGACCTCTTCGAGTCGTACGCAGGCTCGATCATCGCCCCGATCTCGCTGACGGCGTTCGCATTCGGTCTGACCGCAGCCGAGGCGGGCGGCGACAACGTCCTGCCACTGCTCGTGTTCCCGATGGCGATCGCCTTCATCGGCATGATCGCCTCGATCATCGGCTCGTTCTTCGTCAGGGGCGGAGACTCCACCGACTCCAAGGCACTCAGCCGTGCATTGCACATGGGGACGAACGTGGCGATGGCCATCACGGTGCTCGGCACCCTCGCCGTCTCCTTCTGGTTGTTCAGCGACGACGCCTTCTTCGACAAGCCGTGGGGCTTGGCGGTGTCGGTGATCGGCGGCCTGCTCGTCGGCTGGGGCCTCGGCAAGACCGCCGAGTACTACACCTCCGACCACTACGGACCCGTCAAGAAGATTGCCGCACAGTCCGAGACCGGACCGGCCACCACGATCCTCGCCGGGATCAGCGGCGGCATGGTGTCGGTCGCCGGCTCCGTGGCGCTCATCCTCGCCGGTGTCGGCATCGCCTACTGGGGCGGCGAACAGACCTTCCTCGCCGGGGAGGGCGGGATCTACGGCATCGCCGTCGCGGCGATCGGCATGCTCGCCACCACCGGCGTCGTCGTGTCGGTCGACGCCTACGGTCCGATCGCCGACAACGCGGGCGGCATCGCCGAGATGGCAGAGCTCGACCCGTCGGTCCGTGAGGTCACCGACGCACTCGACTCGCTCGGCAACACCACCGCAGCCGTCGCCAAGGGGTTCGCAGTCGGATCGGCGGCGCTCACCGCGCTCGCGCTGTTCAAGAGCTTCGAGTTCGCCATCGCACAGGCCGACCCCGGCTCGGCGCTCAACCTGAACATCGGAGAGGTCGACGTCTTCATCGGGTTGTTCATCGGGGCGGCGCTGCCGTTCCTGTTCGCCGCGCTGACGATCGACGCCGTCGGGCGCGCCGCCACCAAGATGATCGAGGAAGTGCGCCGTCAGTTCCGCGAGATCCCGGGCCTGCGCGAAGGCGCCCCCGGCGTCGTGCCGGACTCGGCTCGTTGTGTCGCCATCTCGACCGAGGCATCGCTCAAGGAGATGATCGTCCCCGGTGGCCTCGCCGTCGTCGTCCCGCTCGTCGTCGGGTTCATCGACGTCGATGCGCTCGGCGGCCTGCTCGCCGGTGCACTCGTCACCGGATTCGCGCTGGCCATCTTCATGGCGAACGCCGGCGGTGCGTGGGACAACGCGAAGAAGTACATCGAGACCGGCGAGCACGGCGGCAAGGGCGGCGACCCGCACAAGGCGGCCGTGGTCGGTGACACCGTCGGTGACCCGTTCAAGGACACCTCGGGCCCGGCGATGAACATCTTGATCAAGGTGATGACGATCGTCAGCCTCGTGTTCGCCAGCGCCTTCGTCTGATCAGGTCTCGCTCACGAAGTCGATGAGCTGTTCGACGGCGCCGACGAGTTCGGGTCGGAGGTCGGCGAACGTCTTGACCTGATTGCGGAGCCGGGGCCAGAAGCCGTCGAACGGCACACCGAGAGCAGCGCACAGCCCTTCCTTCCAGACGATCGGCTGTCCGGCGGCGTCGGTACGCGCGACGTCGGGCCAGTCATCGAGACCGATCACCTTCGGGCGGATACCAGCCCAGACGTCGACGAACGGGTGCCCCGTGATCAACACGTGGGGGTCGCGTACCGTCGCCGCGATCCGGGTCTCCTTCGACCCGGGCACGAGGTGGTCGAGGAGTACGCCGAGCCGGCGGGTGGTCGCCGGGCCGAAGTCGGCGACCCTGGCGGCGAGATCGTCGGCGCCGTGCAGTGGTTCGACGACGATGCCGAGTTCGCGCAGGTCGTCGCCCCAGACGTGCTCGACGAGCTCGGCATCGTGTTTGCCCTCGACCCAGATCCGGCTGGCGGCAGCGACACGTGCGCGCCCGTCGCCGGCGATCGAACCCGACGCGGTGACCCGCTGGTTCGCCTCGCGCGATGCCGGTGGCCGGATCAACGTGACGAATCCGCCGTCGGCGACGAAGCCGCCGGCCTTCCAGGTGAAGTGCCGTACGTACTGATCGGCGTTCTGCAGCGTGACACCCTCGGCGTTCCAGCGCACCACTGCCCCACTGAAACCACTCGCCCGATCGGCGACGACGAGGCCCATCTCCACGACCACCTCGGGGTAGGAGCGCGGGCGTCTGCTCGCGGCGAAGTCGTCGAGGATGTCGTCGTTCGTGATGCCGGAGTACGCCACCACAGAATTGTCCCAGCCCCCGCTGCGTCGGACGCGGATCAACCTCGCTGGAGGCTGACGTCGATCACGCTCGCAGTCGGATCGTGCACGCGGGCTGCGTGCCGAGCGACATCGGCGATCGACGCCGCCCGGATCTCGTCGACGTCGCCCGTGAGCTGGACGTCGAGGCGGCGAGCGGAACGAACGACGTCAACACCGACCGATTCATCGGGCCGGAGGTGCTCGGCGAGCGCTCGTTCGATCGCCGCTCGGTGTCCGCTCGCGTCGGTCGCCGATGCTTCGATCGCCGTCAGGAGCGACCCATCGGCTTCCGGCACGTTGGCACTGCTGTACCGCAGGACCGGGTCGCCCAGCGGGGCTCCGACGGTGACGATGGGAATGCGGGCTCGGAACGCGCAGGCGACGCCCTGGGTGTCGAATCGGTCTCCCGGCTCGACCACGGCGATGGCCACGTCGACGGCCAGCGCATCGATCGGACACTCCCCGGTCATGCCGGTACACGCCCAGCTGCCGTCACGGCAGGCTGACACCGCGTGACCGGCCCCGGCGATCAGCGATTCGACGCGCGCCCGCTCGGCGCCCGGATGACCCAGCACGAGTGTTTCCATCGCGTGATCATCTCGCGTTCGGATTCCCGGCACCAGGGCCGTTCGGCGTTTGTTGCGGTCAGGTCGCTTCGTCCCGGCCGACGATCGGTGGCCGTGGTGTGCGATCATCGGTCGATGCAGGACGTCGCAGGAAAGGTCGCGGTCGTCACGGGTGGGGCGAGCGGAATGGGCCGTGAGCTCGTGCGTCAGCTCGCCGCCGCCGGCGCCCACGTGGCCACGTGCGACCTGTCGGTGGAGGAGATGGACGAGACCAGGGCCCTCGCGCTCGCCGACGCTCCGGACGGGGTGGTCGTGTCCTGCCACGTCTGCGACGTCGCCGACGAGAGCTCCATGCTCGAGTTCCGCGACCAGGTGGTCACCCGGCATCAGACGGACCACGTCAACCTGCTGTTCAACAATGCGGGCATCGGCGGGGGCGGATCGATCATCGCCGACACGCGGGAGGCCTGGGACCGCACGTTTGCGGTGTGCTGGGGAGGCGTGTACTTCGGGGTGCGGGCGTTCATGCCGCTGTTGATCGCGAGCGACGAGGGTCACATCGTCAACACCTCGAGCGTCAACGGCTTCTGGGCCAGCCTCGGCCCCGACCGCCCCCACACGGCCTACTCGGCCGCGAAGTTCGCCGTGAAGGGGTTCAGCGAGGCCCTGATCACCGACCTGCGCGTGAACGCGCCACACGTGAAGGTGTCGGTGGTCATGCCGGGGCACATCGGCACGTCGATCGTGGAGAATTCGCTGCGGCACGGCGCCAACGAACTCGACATGGAGGCG
>Ga0316197_10000837_pt1 | contig 21609 bp, 32 predicted proteins | sample OudBiesiAoxic_MG_FD_204939 | JGI IMG/M metagenome (GOLD analysis project Ga0316197, IMG submission 204939) | Coastal sediment microbial communities from Oude Bieten Haven, Netherlands - site A oxic | ecosystem: Environmental > Aquatic > Marine > Coastal > Sediment | place: Netherlands... | reverse complement strand
AGAGGTCGCCGCGCTTATGGGCATCCCGGTGCACATCAGCATCGAGGAGATCCGGAAGCCGGAGCTGGATGCCCAGCTCGTCGCAGAGAGCATTGCGCAGCAGCTCGAGCGCCGCATCATGTTCCGGCGCGCAATGAAGCGAGCGGTACAGAATTCGATGCGGCTCGGCGCCCAAGGGATCAAGGTGAACATTGCCGGTCGACTGAATGGCGCCGAGATCGCGCGAAGCGAATGGTATCGCGAGGGTCGAGTGCCGCTGCACACGCTGCGCGCCGACATCGATTACGGTTTTGCCGAGGCGCATACGACCTACGGGATCATCGGGGTCAAGACCTGGATCTTCAAAGGTGAAGTGTTCGGCGATCGTGAGGAAGAACAAGATGCGCCAGCGCCGGGCAAGGGCGCGGCGCGCGGGTGAGGTGAGAAATGCTGCAGCCAAAACGTACCAAGTTCCGGAAGCAGATGAAGGGCCGCAATCGCGGTCTGGCGCAATCCGGCAATAGAGTCAGCTTCGGTGAGTTCGGCCTGAAGGCTACCGGCCGCGGGCGCCTCACTGCGCGCCAGATCGAGGCGGCCCGCCGAACCATTACGCGCACGGTTAAGCGTGGCGGCAAGCTATGGATTCGGGTTTTCCCCGACAAGCCCGTCTCGAAGAAGCCGCTCGAAGTCCGCATGGGTAAGGGCAAGGGCAACGTCGAGTATTGGGTGGCCCAGGTTCAGCCCGGCCGCATGTTGTACGAGATCGAAGGTGTGGACGAAGAGTTGGCGCGCGCGGCGTTCGAGCTGGCCGCGGCGAAACTGCCTGTTCAGACCGTATTTGTGAAACGGATGATCCTGTGATGAAAGCGTCGGAACTTCGTGACAAGTCCCAGGCCGAGCTGGGCGAATCATTGCGCGACCTGCTGAAAGAGCAGTTCAACCTGCGGATGCAACGCGGCACGGGACAATTCTCCCGTCCCCATCTCATGAAGGACGTGCGTCGTAATATCGCACGCGTGAAAACGGTAATAAACCAAAAGCGCCAGGCAGGTGAAGCATGAGCGAGCAGTCGGCAGCCGACAACCGAACCCTTCAGGGTCGCGTGGTCAGTGACAAGATGGACAAGAGCATCACGGTCGAGATCGAACGCCGTGTGAAGCATCCCCTGTACGGCAAGTTCGTGCGCAAGACGACCAAAGTGCATGCGCATGATGAGAACAATGATTGCCAGATTGGCGACCTAGTGATCGTCGAGCAATGCCGCCCGGTGTCCAAGACCAAGAAGTGGCGCTACGTCAAGCTGATTGAGCGCGCCAGCTGAACACACAATAAGTCTACGAATTGGAATTTGGTGGGGTAGTGTCATGATCCAGATGCAGTCTTTGCTAAACGTCGCCGACAACAGCGGCGCGCGTCGTGTTCAGTGCATCAAAGTGCTGGGTGGTTCCCATCGCCGCTACGCCGGTATCGGGGACGTCATTAAGGTGTCCATCAAGGACGCGAACCCGCGCGGCAAGGTCAAGAAGGGTGACGTGTTCAATGCCGTCGTGGTCCGCACCCGTAAGGGTGTCCGGCGTCCTGACGGGTCGCTGATCCGCTTCGATGGCAACGCGGCGGTGTTGTTGAACAGCAAGCTCGAGCCGATCGGTACCCGCATTTTCGGGCCTGTGACCCGCGAGTTGCGCAGTGAGAAGTTCATGAAGATCATCTCACTGGCCCCCGAAGTGCTCTGAGGAAACAAAGATGGCAAGCAAAATTCGCAAAGGCGACGACGTGATCGTCCTGGCCGGCAAAGACAAGGGCAAGCGCGGTACCGTGCTGCGTGTCGGCGAGGAACGGGTCGTCGTGGAAAACATCAACCTGGCCAAGAAACACGTGAAGCCCAACCCTAACCGGGGTGAGCAGGGCGGCATCGTCGATAAAGAGATGCCGCTGCATGTGTCGAATGTGGCCTTGTACAACCCAACCACCGATAAGGGCGACCGCGTGGGATTCAAGACCCTGGACGACGGACGCAAGGTGCGCACATTCAAGTCCAACGGCGAAGTCGTTGACGTCTGAGGCGATAGCGATGACAAGGCTACAGGATCAATACAAAGAGACGGTCGTTCCCCAGTTGATGGAGAAGTTCGGCTACAGCACGGTTATGCAGGTGCCGCGCATCGAGAAGATCACCCTGAACATGGGTGTCGGCGAAGCGGTGGGCGACAAGAAGGTGATGGAGTTCGCCGTCGGGGACATGGAGAAAATCGCCGGCCAAAAGGCGATCGTAACGAAGGCCAAGAAATCGGTCGCCGGCTTCAAGATTCGCGACGGTTGGCCAATCGGCTGCAAGGTGACCTTGCGCCGCGACCGCATGTACGAGTTTCTCGATCGCCTGATCAACATCGCGATTCCGCGTATTCGTGACTTCCGCGGTCTGAGCGCCAAATCGTTCGACGGGCGCGGCAATTACAGCATGGGTGTCAAGGAGCAGATCATTTTCCCCGAGGTGGAGTACGACAAGATCGACGCCTTGCGCGGCATGGATATAACGATCACCACGACGGCGAAGAACGACGACGAGTGTCGTGCGCTGCTCGGTGGCTTCAATTTTCCGTTCAAGTAAAACGGCAGAGCAAGATGGCAAAGAAAAGCATGTGGGCCCGCGAGGTCAAGCGTAGCAAGGCAGCGGCCAAATACGCGAACAAACGCGCCGAACTCAAGGCGATCATCAACGATCGAAGCAAATCGCCGGAGGAAGTCGATATGGCTATGGTCGCGTTGCAGAAACTGCCGCGCGACGCCAGTCCGGTCCGACAGCAGCGGCGTTGCCGGGTGTCAGGCCGCCCGCATGGGGTGTACCGCAAGTTCGGGCTGGGCCGCAACAAGCTGCGAGAGGCGGCGATGCGCGGCGATGTGCCCGGATTGAAGAAGGCCAGTTGGTAATCGCGACTAGCATTTTCCCGACAATTCGACTATATTGCGCGGCTCCCTCGAGTAGGGGGCCTTTTTCGTAACACCGGGTATCGCGCTCCGCAACAGAGTGGTTTGACCCAAAGGAGTTTCAAAATGAGCATGTCAGATCCGATTGCGGATATGCTGACCCGCATCCGCAACGGCCAGACTGCTGGCAAGGCATCTGTTCGTATGCCGGCCTCGAAGCAGAAGTCAGCCGTTGCCCAGGTCCTCAAAGACGAGGGGTACATCACCGATTTTGTGCCGGCCGAACTGGATGGCAAACCAGCCATCGAGATCACGCTGAAATACTTTCAGGGCGAGCCCGTCATCGACTACGTCAAGCGTATCAGTCGTCCGGGTCTCCGGATCTACAAGAGCCGCGAAGATCTGCCGAAGGTCCGTGGCGGGCTCGGCATCGCGATCGTCTCCACCTCGAAAGGCGTCATGACCGACCGGGAGGCCCGCAAGCAGGGCCACGGTGGCGAAGTCGTCGCCTTTGTGGCCTGACGGAGGGAACCATGTCACGAGTAGCAAAAGCACCTGTCGCCGTCGCAAAGGGCGTGGACGTCAAAATCGACGGCCAGCACGTCACTGTGAAGGGTTCGAAGGGCACTCTGGAACTGGACGTGCATCCCAGCGTCTCGGTCAGTCTCGAAGATGGCTCGCTGAGCGTCGCTCCGGCCAACGATTCACACTGGGCCATGGCCGGCACCATGCGGGCCCTGTTGGGAAACATGGTCCACGGCGTGAGCGAGGGCTTCCAGAAGAAGCTCCAGCTGGTCGGAGTCGGATATCGTGCGCAGGGCAAAGGCAAGGTCCTGAACCTCAGCCTGGGTTTCTCGCACCCGATCGATTTTCCGGTGCCTGAGGGCATAACGATCGAGACGCCGACCCAGACCGAGGTTGTGGTTTCGGGCAGCGACAAGCAGCGCGTCGGCCAGGTTGCCGCCGAGATCCGGGCATTCCGTCCGCCGGAGCCCTACAAGGGTAAGGGTGTTCGCTATTCGGATGAGCATGTCATCCGTAAAGAAGCGAAGAAGAAATAAGAGGTTAGGACGATGGACAAGAAAACAGCTCGTCTTCGTCGTGCCCAGCGGGCACGCGCCAAGATCCGTGAGGTGGGCCTGCACCGCCTGACCATCCACCGCACGCCGCGTCACATCTATGCGCAGGTGATCGCGCCCAACGGTGCCGAGGTCGTGGCTGCCGCCTCGACCGTGGACAAGGCCGTGGCCGCCGACCTCGAAGGGGCCCGCGGCAATGTCGCGGCAGCCGCGATCGTCGGCCGGTTCGTCGCCGAGCGCGCCAAGCAAAAGGGTGTCGAGCGAGTGGCGTTTGATCGCTCCGGTTTCCGTTATCACGGTCGGGTGAAGGCCCTGGCCGACGCTGCCCGCGAAGCCGGGCTTGAGTTTTAAGGGGTCTTTGAATGGCTAATTTCGAAACCAAACCCGCCGCCGACGATCTGATCGAGAAGCTGATCAGCGTCAACCGTGTGGCAAAAGTGGTCAAGGGTGGCCGAGTCTTCGGGTTCGCCGCGCTGGTCGTGGTCGGTGACGGCAACGGCAAGGTCGGTTTTGGAACCGGCAAGGCGAAGGAAGTGCCGGTCGCGATCCAGAAGGCCATGGACATGGCGCGCCGCAACATGAAGGCGATCAAGCTGAAAAACGGGACGTTACAGTACCCGCTGATGGGCCGCCACGGCGCGGCGAAGGTGCATATGCAGCCCGCATCAGAAGGTACCGGCATCATTGCCGGCGGGGCCATGCGGGCGATTTTTGAGGTCGTTGGCGTGAACGACGTGCTGGCCAAATGTATCGGCACCAACAACGCCATCAATGTCGTGCGTGCGACCATGAACGGGCTCATGAATATGGACGACCCGGAATACATCGCGGCCAAGCGCGGCAAGACGGTTGAAGAGATCCTGGGGTAAGCAGATATGACCGACAAGAAAATGATGAAGGTCAAGCTGGTGCGCAGCGTCCACGGTCGCCTGGAGAAGCATCGTGCCTGTATACGCGGCTTGGGCCTGCGCCGTATGCACCAGGTCGCGGAGGTCGAGGATACCCCGGCAACGCGCGGCATGGTGAACAAGGTGTCCTACATGGTTCAGGTGCTGGAGGAGGCGTGACATGCGTTTGAATACTCTCAAGCCTGCAGCAGGCAGCAAGACCGACCGCAAGCGCGTCGGTCGTGGTATCGGCAGCGGCTTCGGAAAGACCGCTGGCCGTGGACACAAGGGCCAGAAAGCGCGTTCCGGCGGTTTCCACAAAACCGGGTTCGAAGGCGGTCAGATGCCGCTGCAGCGTCGCCTGCCCAAGGTCGGCTTCCGCTCGCGCATGGCCCAGATCACCGGCGAGCTGCGCCTGCATGAGATCGCCAAGGTCGAGGGCGACGTTGTCGACATGGATGCGCTGCACCGGGCGGACATCGTGCCGATGAGCGTCACCCGTGCCAAGGTCATCCTGTCCGGTTCGATCGATCGCGCGGTCACCGTGCGTGGTATCGGGGTCACCAAGGGTGCGCGTGCCGCGATCGAGGCGGCTGGCGGCAAGGTCGAGGACTGACGACGGGCCATGGCACTGAATCCCGCGAGTACTGGCGGTATGAACCTGGGGCGGCTCACCGAGCTGCGTCAGCGACTGCTTTTCGTGCTGGGCGCGCTGATCGTCTACCGGATCGGGACTTTCATCCCGGTGCCGGGGGTGAATCCGGCCGCGCTGGCCGCGTTGTTCGACCAGCAGCAGGGCACGATCCTAGACATGTTCAACATGTTCTCGGGCGGCGCGTTGAGCCGTGCCAGCCTGTTCGCGCTCGGGATCATGCCGTACATCTCGGCCTCGATCATCATCCAGCTGATGACCGCGGTGATACCGAAGCTCGAGCAGCTCAAGAAAGAGGGCGAGGCCGGGCGGCGCAAGATCACTCAGTACACCCGATACGGGACCCTGGTTCTCGCGACCTTCCAGGCAATCGGCATTTCGGTGGCCTTGCAGGGCCAGTTTGGTCAGGGCCTGGTCGTGCATACGGGTCTGGGTTTCGTTTTCACCGCGACCGTGTCGCTGGTGACCGGGACCATGTTCCTTATGTGGCTTGGTGAGCAGATCACCGAACGCGGTCTCGGCAACGGCATATCGATGATCATCTTTGCCGGCATCGTTGCGGGACTTCCGGCTGCGTTCGGCTCGGTGATCGAATTGGTCAGAAACGGCGAGATGAACGCGCTGTTTGCTTTGTTCCTGTTCATGCTGGCGATCGCGGTAACCGGTTTCGTGGTGTTCGTGGAGCGTGGCCAACGCCGGATCACGGTGAACTACGCCAAGCGCCAGCAGGGTCGCAAGATGTATGCGGCACAGAGCAGTCACCTGCCGCTGAAGCTCAATATGGCCGGCGTGATCCCGCCGATCTTCGCGTCCAGTATCATCCTGTTCCCGACGACGCTGGCACAGTGGGCGGGCAACAATGAGGGCATGCGCTGGCTGCAAGACATCGTTGCCAAACTGTCGCCTGGTGAGCCGATCTACGTTGCGATGTATGCCGCCGCGATTATCTTTTTCTGCTTCTTCTATACCGCGCTGGTGTTCAACTCCAAGGATACCGCAGACAACCTGAAGCGTTCCGGTGCCTTCATTCCGGGAATACGTCCGGGTGAGCAGACCGCACGCTACATCGACCAGGTGATGTCGCGACTGACCCTCGCCGGTGCGATCTACATCACCCTTGTCTGCCTGATGCCCGAGTTTCTGATCGTTGGTTGGAACGTGCCCTTCTACTTTGGTGGCACCTCGCTGCTCATCGTGGTCGTCGTGGTGATGGATTTTATGGCCCAGGTACAGGCGCATGTGATGTCGCACCAGTACGAGGGGCTGATGAAGAAAGCGAATTTGAAGGGCATCGGCGGCACGGGCGTGCCTCGCTGACCGGTGACTTGGTTTAGGAGATAACGATGAAAGTCCGTGCCTCTGTAAAAAAGATGTGCCGCAACTGCAAGATCATCAAGCGCAAAGGCGTCATCCGGGTGATCTGCACCGACCCCCGCCACAAGCAGCGCCAGGGTTAAAAGCGGCATTGCTAAAACGTTGAAAAGTGGGTAGAATTTCGCGCCTTCGCGCGCAGCCTGCCCGCGGTACCAGGAGATTGTGACCATGGCTCGTATTGCTGGAGTCAATATTCCAGATCGCAAGCACGCGGTGATCGCACTGACCTCGGTCTACGGCATCGGCCCAAACCGTGCCCGGCAGATCTGTGAGGCGGCAGGTGTGGCGCAGGAGCGCAAGATCATCGAACTGACCGAGGAAGAGGTCGAAAAACTGCGCGCGGAAGTGGCGAAGTTTACCGTCGAGGGTGATCTGCGCCGCGAAGTGTCGATGAACATCAAGCGTCTGATGGATCTCGGCTGTAACCGTGGCATCCGTCATCGCCGTGGACTGCCGCTGCGTGGTCAGCGCACCCGGACCAACGCGCGTACCCGCAAGGGTCCGCGTAAACCGATCAAAAGATAAGCGTTAGCTCAGGTTATCAGGAAAAGGCATATGGCCAAGACCCCGACCCGTACCCGTAAGAAGGTCAAAAAGGTTGTCACCGACGGTGTTGCGCACGTGCATGCGTCGTTCAACAACACCATCATTACCATCACCGATCGCCAGGGTAACGCCCTGTGCTGGGCCACTTCGGGTGGCTCCGGTTTCCGCGGTTCGCGTAAGAGCACGCCGTTCGCCGCCCAGGTCGCGGCAGACCGTGCCGGCCAGATGGCGAAGGAATACGGGGTGAAGAACCTGGACGTCAACGTCAAGGGGCCGGGGCCGGGCCGCGAATCGGCTGTCCGCGCGCTGAACAACGCGGGTTTCAAGATCACCAGTATCTCCGACGTGACCCCGATACCGCACAACGGTTGTCGTCCGCCGAAAAAGCGCCGCGTCTGAATTGGAGTTTGAGTAATGGCACGTTATATCGGTCCCAAATGTAAGCTGATGCGTCGTGAAGGTACGGACCTGTACCTGAAGAGCCGCGTTCGCTCGGTGGATTCCAAGTGCAACATGGAAAAGGTCCCTGGTCAGCAGAGCGACCGTCGCCGTCGTCTGTCCGACTACGGCGTCCAGTTGCGAGAGAAGCAGAAGGTTCGCCGTCTTTACGGCATCCTCGAACGTCAGTTCCGCAACTATTACAAGGAAGCGGACCGCGTAAAGGGGCCGACTGGTGAGAACCTGTTGAAGCTGCTCGAGAGCCGCCTCGACAATGTCGTTTATCGCATGGGCTTCGGCTCAACACGTTCCGAGGCACGGCAGCTGGTTAGCCACAAGGCGATCACCGTTAATGGCAAGATCGTCAATGTCGCCTCCTATACGGTGCGTCCGGAAGACGTGGTTGCGGTGACCGAGAAGGCGCAGAAGCAGGACCGCGTCAAGAGCGCGCTCGGCCTGGCCGAGCAGTACGGAATGCCCGAGTGGGTCGAAGTCGACGCCAAGGGCATGAGCGGCACCTTCAAGCGCCTTCCCGACCGCGTCGAGCTTCCCGCCGAGATCAACGAGCAGCTGATCGTCGAACTGTATTCCAAGTAAAGGAACTGAGAGGGCCATCCATGACGGAGTCCGTCACCGAATTCCTGAAGCCACGTATTGTCAACGTGCAGACCATCAGCCCGCAACACGCCAAGGTGTCGATGGAACCGCTTGAGCGCGGCTTTGGTCACACGCTGGGCAATGCGTTGCGCCGTATCCTGCTGTCTTCGATGCCGGGTTGCGCGGTCGTCGAGGCCGAGATCGAGAACGTGCTGCACGAGTACAGCGCGATCGAGGGTGTCCAGGAGGACGTCCTGGAGATCCTGCTGAACCTGAAAGAGGTCTCGGTCACCATGGAGGATCGCGACGAGGCGATCGTCAGCCTGAACGCGAAGGGGCCAGGCATCGTCACGGCAGCCGACATTCAGCTGTCGCACGGCATGGAGATTGCCAACCCGGAGCTGGTCATCGCGCGCCTCACCGACAAGGGTGAACTGAGCATGACCATGAAGGTGCGCCGTGGACGCGGCTACGAGCCGGCAGCGAACCGCGAGGGCGCGGCCGGCGACGATCGCCCGATCGGTCATCTGCAGCTCGATGCGACTTTCAGCCCGGTGCGTCGCGTCGCCTACTCGGTGGAAGCGGCCCGTGTCGAACAGCGCACCGACCTGGACCGTCTCGTCATCGACGTCGAGACCGACGGGACGATCGATCCGGAAGACGCGATCCGGCGATCCGCCACGATCCTGCAGGACCAGCTCTCGGCGTTCGTGAAGCTGGACGAGACTGCGCCTTCGCCGGGCGAGATCGAACGCACCGAGCCGTCGGTCGATCCGATCCTGTTGCGTCCGGTAGACGATCTCGAACTGACCGTACGTTCGGCGAACTGCCTGAAGGCGGAGAACATCTTCCTGATCGGCGATCTGATTCAGCGCACCGAAGTCGAGTTGCTGAAGACGCCGAACCTGGGCAAGAAGTCGCTGACCGAGATCAAGGACGTGCTGGCTACCCGTGGCCTGTCACTGGGCATGCGCCTGGAGAACTGGCCGCCGGAAAATCTCGAAGAACTGATGGCACGCTGAGAAGCGTTTGGTTAAACCGTTTACTTAGGAAGTCGATCCATGCGTCACCGCAAAGCCGGACGGCAACTCAACCGTAACAGCTCGCACCGCAAGGCCATGTTCCGCAACATGGCGACCTCGCTGATCGAGCATGAACTGATCAAGACCACCTTGCCCAAGGCCAAGGAACTGCGCCGCGTCGCCGAGCCGCTGATCACCATGGCAAAGGACGATAATGTCGCCAAGCGTCGTCTCGCCTTTGCGCGCCTGCGCAGCGACGCAGCCGTCGGCAAACTGTTCGGGGAACTTGGGCCGCGCTACAAAGAGCGCCCCGGTGGTTATCTGCGCATCCTCAAGTGCGGTCATCGTCCGGGTGACAAGGCGCCGATGGCGTTTGTCGAACTGGTCGATCGTCCGGCCGTGGAAGCGGAGAGCGCCGAATAGGCGCGGCCTTCCGCATCCCAGAAAACCGGGCTCGATGCCCGGTTTTTTTATGTTCGACCCAGTGTGCGGCTCTAGAATGGCCCTATGGATCCGGCGCGCCCGATATTTCTGTTCACCGATTTTGGTTGGTCGGGCCCGTATGTGGGTCAGATGATCGGTGCGGTGCGATCGATCTGCCCGTCTTGTCCCGTGGCCAGTCTGATGCACGATGCGCCGGCGATGCGACCGGACCTGGCCGCCTATCTGCTGGCGGCATGCTGCGATGGCCTGCCTCGCGGTTCAGTCGTGGTTGCGGTCGTCGACCCGGGTGTGGGGGGCGAACGTGCCGCGCTGATCGTCGAGACGCCGGATCTGACCTTTGTCGGGCCGGACAACGGTCTACTCTCCCGTCTGCCCCGGACCACGCATGTCCACCGGATCGACTGGCGGCCCACGGTCATGTCCAGCAGTTTCCATGGCCGCGATCTTTTCGCGCCGGTCGCGGCATACCTGGCCTGTGGCAAAGAGGTCGCCGCGACGCCGCTTGCGTCGCATACCATGGCCGGCTCCGACTGGCCGGAAGACACCGGACAGATCGTTTTCGTCGATGCCTATGGCAATCTGATGACCGGGTTGCGCGCAGCAAGAATCAATAAAAACCGCAGGGTGCTGGTTGCTGACCAGTCGATTCGACACGCGGAGACCTTTTGCCATGTCGTCCCGGGAGGACTATTCTGGTACTGCAACTCACAGGGACTGCTGGAGATCGCCGCGAACGGCACCTCGGCGGCGAAGAGACTGTCGCTGGCGCTCGGCGATGAAATCTTGATAAATTAACGGTCCGCGATGGGTTGCGCGGTTTCTGTTTTGGTCGACACGTCACCAACCCGCGCCGTTTGCACTGAACTCTGGTCCATTCGTATCCCGCAGTCATGGGCGCGGTGAAGTTCGCCGATAGTCGGCATGGTGGGTTATTGCAGTATTGTCGGTGAGCGGTTGGTGAATCGTCGGGCGGCCCGGTCTAGGGGCCAACTGGGTCATGGTCCGGTCGGTAAGGCGCGGCGGGAAGCCGGCGATGCCGGAACATTTTCTCAGTGCGGATCCGTCGCGCGTGCTTGCAGGATAGCGCTGTCGGTTTTGGTGCCCTACAGGGGCGGGGAGGTCGGGAATCGCCACCCACGACCTTCCGCGAGTACATCGCAAGTTGGGTGCGCGTATCTGGGAGGAAGCTGGCATGAAGCGAGACCAAGGGTTTTCGCTGCTCGGACGGTTTGTCGGGGGCAAGGCGTCGGCATCCGGGGGCAATGCCGCGGGCATGGCTGGCCTGGTACAGGTGCCGCTCGAGTCCGCGCCAACGGCGCTGAGCGGCTCGGCACTGGAGCAGGCCTACCGGGATCTGCTGCTCGAGAACCAGGTCCTGGCAGAAACCAATCAGCGTCTGCACGAGCGCCTGCTGCGCCGCCAAAGCGGTGCCGAAGAGTCCCCTGCCGCCAGGGAACTGATCCAGGCCCAGCGGCATGCGCTGGCTGAGCGCAGCCGGCGCATGCGTGAACTCGAATACGAGAACAAGCAACTCAAGCGCGAACAGAAAAATCTGATCGATGAGAATCGCCAGCTCTCCGCCAGCCTTGCGCGTCAGATGCAGGACATGCAGCCGCTGTTGAGGAACGAGGAGGCGAGTCGTCGTGAACTCGAGGACACCAAGGCTGCGTTGCGCGACAAGACCAATCAACTGCTGCGCCTGACCGACCAGTACTATCAGCTGAAGGCCCGCAACAGGCCGCAAGCGCCACCGAGTTCCGCCACCAACAGCGATCTCTAACGGTCAAGCCATTGCCATGGCGCCCGCGGCGATTAGTCAAGCCGGGGCGCTTTTCGATGGCGGTTGGCTGGCCGGGTCAGTGTGACAATCCCTGAGGCCCGGCGGCCCCTCATTCTCGCACTCCCGGAACACCTGGGCCGAGCATTGCCGGCAGATGCCCGGCTCAAAACGGCAGCAACGTTCAAAGAACCGCAGCATGGCTCACTAGTGGGCTGCTTGGTAAGTTCGGTTACTCTCAGAGCCCCGCTACTTGGCCAAGACAAGGCGCACTTCGCAGGGAATGGCAGGCCCTTTTCAAGAAGTGCAACGCAGTATTGGCCAAGTAGCGGGGCTCCCTTCGGGCCGGTCCACAGGCGCCATCGCCTGTGTTTCGCTCGCTTGAATTAGCAACGGCTAGTCCGGCGCTCGCGAGCCTTGCCGATGACGCCTGTGGATCGGCTGAGTGTTACCGAACTTACCAAGCAGCCCACTAGCGCCAGCGGCACTTACTCCACGACTGGCGCTCCGGCCTGCTCGCCCCGCGGGACGCCGTGAGTCGTCCCGGGAGGCTAGACTGCCGCCATCCCTGCGGCAGACGCCCGTGCATCGAGCACGCCGGGGCACTGTTGAATGCCGGATCAGTCGTCAGGTAAACGCCATTGCCCTTTACGGCTCGCTGAGCAAGTGTCATTGGGTTCAGCCCGCTGTCAACTGACTGCGCCACTGTGGTGGGGTTGCGCCATCGGCGGGCATCGCCGGCGTTGCTCGCACGATCGGTGCGCAAAAAAAAACCGGCTACACATTGCGAAAAATCTCAAAAACCCGACAATCACGCCGCCGGCGCAGATTGGTTCAATTCTTGCGCGGGTTATTCGTATCAGGAACTACCTGTTTTCGCGTGCTCTATAGAGGGACCCCATGGCCAGCACCACAAAGAAGACCGCCAGCAAGACCGGATCGAAAAAAAACGCCGGGAACGCATCCACGGCGCCACTGAAGAAGACCACCGCCAGCAAGACCGCGGGCGACAAAACGACCAAGAAGAAACCACAGGCGAAAAAGAAAACCGCCAGCAAGCAGGTTACCGCCACGAAGGCGCCCGTCAGGAAGACCACAGCCAGGAAGACCGTCGCGCCCAAGGCCGCGCCCAAGCGGATCACGGCGGCACAACGCCACCAGTTGATCGCCGAGGCGGCATATCTGCGCGCCGAGTCGCAGGGCTTTTTTGGTGACCAGCGCGAAGACTGGCTGCTGGCCGAGGCCGAGGTGGATGCGCGGCTGCACAAGGCGAATGTACGGGTGATCGGATGAGCCCCGGGCCCGCGGTCAGGGAGGCGTTTCAGCGTCGCAGGCCCTGCCCCCGGCGGTCGCTGCAGCTCACATGCGCTGCAGGCCGCCCTGGTAGTGCGGGCGATGAAACTCTGGTAGCGAACCGATAGCTGTCGAACAGCGCTCCAGCGGGCTCGATGCGAGGGTGTCTGTCGCAGGGAAGCGACAGTCCGGCCTCCCGATGAGGATGCACGGCAGGGTCGGATACGCCGGAGTGCAGATCGATCAGCAGGGTACCCTTGCCTTTCAGACACCAGACCAATTTCGTGCCCAATGGTCCACAGACCTGCAGTTGCAGCAGTACCCGCGATCACCGCGCCGGACAGGTGCGGCTGAACGCCGCTACAGCCCGCCCATGCACAGGTACTTCATCTCGAGGAACTCCTCTATCCCGTAGCGCGACCCCTCTCGACCCAAACCGGATTCCTTGACCCCGCCGAATGGCGCGACCTCGGTCGAGATGATGCCCTCGTTGATACCGACCATGCCGTAGTCGAGCGCCTCGGCGACACGCCAGATTCGCCCGACGTCACGGCTGTAGAAGTAGGCGGCCAGGCCGAAGGGTGTGTCGTTGGCCAACTGCACCGCCTCCTGCTCGGTGGCAAAGCGGAACAAAGGTGCCACAGGGCCAAAGGTCTCCTCCCGAGCCACCAGCATCGTTGGCTGCACGTCGCGCAGCACGGTGGGCTCGAAAAAGGTACCCCCGAGCACATGTCGCTGCCCCCCGCAGACCAGGCCCGCGCCCTTGTCCAGCGCGTCGGCGATGTGCCGCTCCACCTTGGCGACCGCCGCCTGGTTGATCAGCGGGCCCTGCGCGACGCCCGCTTCCAGACCACTGCCGACCTTCAGCGCCGCTACCCGGCGCCCTAGCCGCTCGGCGAAGACGTCATAGATCCCGTCCTGCACCAGCAAGCGGTTGGCGCACACGCAAGTCTGCCCGCTGTTGCGATACTTCGAGGCCATCGCCCCGTCGACCGCCGCATCGATGTCGGCGTCGTCGAACACGATGAAGGGCGCGTTACCCCCGAGTTCCATGGACACCTTCTTGACGGTATCCGCGCAATCGCGGATCAGCAGCTTGCCGACCGCCGTCGAGCCAGTGAACGACAACTTGCGTACCCGTGGATTTGCGGTCAACTCTCGACCGACCGCGGCGCTGTCGGTGGTAGTCACGACATTGAAGACGCCGGCCGGCACCTCGGCCTGACGCGCCAGTTCGGCGAGCGCCAGCGCACACAGCGGGGTGAGTTCAGAAGGCTTGACCACCACCGGGCAGCCGGCGGCCATGGCCGGCGCACACTTGCGGGTGATCATCGCCACCGGGAAATTCCATGGCGTGATCGCGGCGACCACGCCCACCGGCTGCCGGATCACCAGGTAACGCCGGTCGGCCAGCGGCGACGGAATCACGTCTCCGTAGACCCGTTTGGCCTCTTCGGCGAACCATTCGACGAACGAGGCACCGTAGGAGACCTCGCCACGTGCCTCGGCCAGCGGTTTGCCCTGCTCGAGGGTCATCAGCTGCGCCAGTTCCTGCTGGTGCGCGATGATCAGGTCGAACCAACGCCGAAGCACGATCGAACGGTCTTTCGCCGTCCTGTCACGCCAGTCCGCCCAGGCCTTGTTCGCGGCATCGATTGCGCGCCGCGTCTCGATCGCGGACAGGTCTGGCACCTCGGCCAACAGGCTGCCGTCGGCCGGATTGTTCACCGCAAAACGGGCGGCACTGTCGGCGCCGACCCACTCGCCATCGATGAACGCCTCTGACTTAAGCAGCGTGGATATCTCTGTCAATGTCGCGTCCCGTCAGATGGTTGTTTAGGGAATGGCACTCAGTTCGTCAGCGGCGCCCGGGTGCGGTCCTGCATGGCTGCTGGCGCGTTTCAATGCCATAGCCCTCATGCCTGCCGCGACAAGTATAGACGGGCGGGACGGCAGCGCCGACGCGAGCGCCCGGCTTGTCGGCATCAAGCGACGTCCGCAAGCACCCTGTGCAGCACCGCCTCGACCCGTTCGGGAGTGATCGGAAAGTCGACCTTGGCGAACAGCGGAAAACGCGCCTCGAGTATTGCGAGCTTTTCAGCCTGCTCGGGCAGATAAAACACGATGACCTTTACCTGGGGATGCCTCTGCAGCACCGCCATCAAGGTTTCCAGGTTCGACGTGCGGTCGCGAAAATCCGACTGGAAGATGTACTCGGCAACGATCACGTCGGGCACAGATCGCTTCAGCAAACCCCGTGCCTTGCGCTGCGAATTCACCACCTCGACACTGAAACCCAGTCGCTGATACAGCGGCAGCAGATTGGGATAGCCGCCCAGCTCGAGGATGGAGAGCAGGCTGGGCACGTCAGCGGAACACGACCCAGGTCGTGGCGATGTACTTCACACCCTGGTGTAACGTCGCGGAGCGGTGCTCGTGCGTCCAGAACGGCGGGAACAAGACCATCTTGCCCCGCTCCGGCCGGATCCTGACATCCTGATAGAGGAACTCGGTCTCGCCACCTGGGCCGGGCACATCATTCAGATACCAGATCACGACCAGTTGGCGCTGGCTGAACTCGTGGCTGCCGCCGTCGATATGCCAATGATAGAACTCGCCCGGCAGATAGCGTTGGATCTGGTAGCCCATGTCCTTGAACGGGCCCGTGAAGAACGGAAATGTCTCGCGCAACTCGGCCAATGCAGCGCCGACGCAGCGGAAAAACACCTGGTCGATATCCTTCCAGTCATCGCGCCCACTGACCACGAGGTCCACGGTCCGCTTCACCTCGGAATCCAGCCCCTGCACCTGCCCGATTCGACCCTGATTCTGCTGCGCCGGATTGGCCTCGAAACGGCGGACCATCTCCGCGCACCAATCGGCAGGGATGGTGTCTGGACGCTCAAAGATGAAACTGCCGGGTTTCACCTCGCGGAAACTCGACAAGGGCTTGACGGTGCGTTCGACCGGAAAGGGGTTGCTCATGGCAAGTACGACTGCTCGGGATAGTGCGCGGTGTTCGATTATCGACCCTCGCGCCGGCGACCGCAAAGCACCGCCAAGGTCGGTGGCAGTTACCTGACGAGCCACACGGCATCGAACGGCGCCTGGACCTGGCCCAACAGCGGGGCTCTGAGCTAGAGCGACGACTGCTCCATGGTCTTTGCGATGGGCGCGGCGGCGCGTTCGCCATGCCGCTCATTCAACGCCAGCATGTGTCCCGCGACAGTGATCCAGTGCTGCGCACCACGCCCAATCAGGGCCGCAAGGTCACCGGCGTCCCCCGATGCCAGCCATTCGCGGTAGGCCGTCTCCAGCGATGGAAACAGCTGCTTGCGCATCGCACCGAGGCTCGCGATAAAGAAGTGCAGCGAAGGCTCCCGTCCCGGCTCGATCAGCATCGGCAGCGTGTGGGTGCAGTCCGCCAGATGATCACGCACCGCGCGAGCCATCAACTCGGCCGGCGTCTCGCTGAGGTCGAGCAGCATGCGCTCCCATGCGTCGCCCAGGTCGAGCCCGGCCTGATACTCGCCGCGTTCGTGCGCCTCGATCACTGCCATCTCGGCTGCGACCATCGCATCCAGCGCCTCGTCCAGCGCAGCGTCGAACGGATAGCAGGCAACCGCCCGCGCCATCGCATTGTCCGGACGGTTCCAGAGCCAGGACTCGTACTGCTCCCAGAGGTAGCGGCGCAAGGACTCACGCCGCAGAAAGATAGTCGAACCACGCGTCATGGCCGGCGGGGAATTCAAACCACGTGCCAGTTCCCGGCCGCTGACACGCAACAGAAAGCCGTCTTCACCACGCCGCTCGCCTTCGAGTTCGGCCAAAAAGAAATGCGGTCGGGCCCCATGCACCAGGCCGGCGCTGTAGACCAGCCCGTGGTCACCGACAGCAGCGTTGACTGCCTCGGCATCGAACGGGTCGATCACCTTGTCGCCAACCACCATCTCGCAGAATTCTTCCTGCTCCAGCGCCTGCAGATGGGCCTCGCGCGCCATCAGCCACTCGCCGACATCGTCCTTGCCGAGCGGCGCACCCAGCGGCAGCCCTTGCATCCAGCGATACAGCTCGCGCATCTTGAGCAGGTAGGTGCACATGCCGTAGTCACCGCCGTGGCGGGCATCGACGATGTCACAATTGTGCTGGACCGCCTCGATCAGGGCCTGCATACATCCTCCCGGGCGAAATGGCTGTTGGCAATTTTCCTAGTAAAATACTCGACAATTAACCGACTGCCAACCGGTTTGGCGGGACTGCTCTGCCCAGCATCGCTTTGCCCCAAAAGCCCAGGGATAGTGTGAAATCCCTCGAAAAAAGAGAGAATTACCGAACGCGCCGGATGCGATATTCCGCACCCGACGGAAAACAGCAGGAGAAACGGTTGTGGCATTGAGGATAAAGAGCCACTGGCATGATGACGGGGCCGAACGGTCACTGGACGAGATTGCCGGCGCGCTGGCGTTCATCAGCTGGCGCATCGCCAAGGACAAGGCGATCAACCTGCACGGCCAGGATTTCGTCTACGAATCCGACCGGCAGCGGTTCGCGGTGATCGCCGAATATCTGGTGTTCCAGTTACAGATCATCGACCGGCTCGCGGTCATCGAGCTGCAGCTGCCCAATGAGGACCGCCATCAACTGATCGTCGCAGTAGCCAAGCACCTCGCCGGGCACCTCCATGACAATAGTGTGGACGTCTTCGGCCCGGGCAATCATGTGGGCCGATTCATCGAAAAGATCGACATGCGCTCCGCCGAGTACTCCGAACTCAGTTACACCGCAGATGGCCCGTCTTATCCGTTCATGCGCCACCTCGGTTTCGAGATCCAGCAGATCATGGGCGAGTCGCAGGAGAACCGCTGGGTGATCGACCAGGTGATGGACAGGGACGGCATCGAGATCGACCGCGAGATCAGGCGCGCAGTCAGCAATCTGTTCGAATGATTCCGGCGGGCGCACGTCCGCGTTATCGCGGACAAGAAAAAAGGCGGGGATCACCCGCCTTTTTTGACTTGAGAACCGGAAAAGCGATCAGCCTTTGACCCAGTCACCAAAGTTGTCGGTGGTCTTTCCCTCACCATCGCCGTAACCAGCCTCGTAAGCCTCGGTCACGCGCTGTTCTTCGCGTTGCGGGTTACCCAGGAAACCTGCCTGCCAACCCTGGATGTACTCTTCGTCGACACCCATTTCTTCCATTTTTGTAACAGCGTCGTAATAGAACTGGTTCATGTCCGCTCTCCGAATTAAGCCAACTTCGTCCGCCCCTCAGGTCAGCCCGTCCCTTTTTGCACCCTTCGGTGCCTGCCCACGGGACTGGACTGCTGCCGGTCTGCGCCGGCGCGGCGGCTCCCCACAATCAAGAGGGGCATTAGAATACTCTGCTTTTCTAAAGGCTGACAAGTTCGTTTTGATTTTTCCGCAGGCAGGCGCGCAGCGCTGCCGATTCCATTGCAGGGCGGGGGTTGACCTGACCGGTCAGCCTTCCCATCCTTGGGCTCTGCCGCAGCAGTAGGAGTCAAGATGCGCCCCGCCCAGTTGCTCACCATCCTGGATCGCGAATTCGCCAGCACCCGACAAGGCCACCACACCCCGGTGATGCTGTGGGGCCCGCCCGGTGTCGGCAAATCTGACATGGTCCGTCAGACCGGGCAACGCCGCGCCTGTCCCGTGATCGATATCCGGCTCTCGCAGATGGAGCCCAGCGATCTGCGTGGCATCCCCTTTCGCAGCGGCGAGTTCGTCGAGTGGGCGGCACCGGCGATTCTGCCCAACACGCTGCGCCACGGCGAAACAGGCATCCTGTTTCTCGACGAGATCACCTCTGCACCGCCAAGCGTCTCGGCCGCCGCCTACCAACTGATTCTCGACCGCCGCCTCGGCGAGTACGAGGTGCCCGAGGGTTGGGCGATTTTTGCTGCCGGCAACCGTCAGGGCGACCGCGGCGTCACCTACACAATGCCGGCGCCACTGGCTAACCGGTTCTCTCACTTCGACGTCGACACCCACCTCGACGACTGGGTGGCCTGGGCCTACCAGCACGCCATCGACGAGCGGGTGATCGCCTTCCTGCGTTTCCGGCCTGAATTGCTGTTCGATTTCGATCCGGCGCACAACCCGGTGGCCTTCCCCTCGCCACGATCCTGGGAGTTTGCCCACCGCAGCCTTCACAAATTCGGCGACCACAGCGAACTGCTGCAGGGCGCACTTCAGGCCTGCGTCGGTCCCGCCGCCGGCATCGAACTGACCGCCTTCGTCAACAGCCTCGACAAGATGCCGGACCTGGACGATATCGTGGCTGGCAAGGAGGTCCCTGTACCCGACGAGATCGATCTGCAATATGCGGTCGCCGCGGCGCTGGTAGGGCGCGCGATCCGGGCCCAGGATGGCGGGGATGCGATGCAGGTGACCGGTCGCATCCTCGACTACGCCGGAAGTTTCCCCCAGCGGGAAATGGGCGTGATGCTGGTCTCGGACCTGCATCGGGCAATCGGCGAAGGGCTGTTCCAGGTGCCAGAATTCTCGACCTGGGCCAACGCGATCGCCGATGTGATGCTTTACGAGTGAGCGTTGATGAGGGCCGCATGGCACGCTGGCCTGCCGGAGCACCCGATGCGCACGCCGCCCTGCCTGAAACGGGACGCAGCCAGGCAAAGGATCGCGGCCGGATTCCCGCCGCGGCTCTCGCGCCATCGAGTCCGCACTGGCCGGGGCACGTCGTGAAGGGGACGCCGGGCACAGGCCCGACTGAGTAGATACGCTGTCAGACTGGCGGGTAGTGCCCGTCGGGCGCAGCGAGAACCGAACGCACGGTGAGATACCGACCATGGATCCTGACGCCATCGAAACCAAGCTGACCGCGGCACGCGCCAAGCTGATTCTCGACAAGCCCTTTCTCGGTGCGCTGGTGCTGCGCCTGCCCTTGGCCGAAGCCGATGCGAACTGGTGCGCAACCACCGCCACCGATGCCCGCAAGCTGTACTACAACCCGGAGTTCATCGACTCGCTGTCGATGTCGCAGACCCAATTCATGCTGGCGCACGAAGCGCTGCACTGCGCGCTTTCACACTTCGCGCGCCGCCAGCACCGCGTGCAGCACCGCTGGGACCTGGCCTGTGACTACGCGATCAATCCGCTGCTACTCGAGGATGGCCTGACTCCGCCGCCGAACTGCAATGTGATGCCGCAATACCTGGGCATGACCGCCGAGGAAATCTATCCACTGATCGAAGAGACCGACGAAAACGACACCATCGACCAGCACCTGTTCGACCAGGACAATCAATCCGGCGGTGGCCAGCAGGGCCAGGCCCCCGAGACACCGGACCGCAAGCAGCAGACCCCGGGCGGCGGCGGAGACAACTCCCAACGCGAGGACGACCGCCAGCAGGGTGGCGAAAAGCCGCTCGATCAGCAGTCGGAGCAGGATCAGGGGGACGGCGCCAAACCCATGGAGGCCGACTCGACGCGCTCCGATCAGCAGCAGCGCGACGGTGATGAGGATGGCCGGGGCGAGCCGACGCCACCACCACTCAGCGCCGAGGAGCGCCAGACGCTCGAGGTGCAGTGGCAGCAGCGGCTGGCCGGGGCGGCGCAACAGGCAATGCAGGCGGGCAAGATGGGAGGCAGCATGGCTCGCCTGGTCGACCACCTGCTGCAACCACGGCTGCCCTGGCGGATGCTGCTGGCGCGCTACATGACGGCGATGGCTCGTGACGACTTCACCTACATGCGGCCGTCGCGGCGCGAGGGCGAAGCCATCCTTCCGTCGCTGAAGAGTTCACAGGTCGAGATCGTCGTCGCGGTCGACACCAGTGGCTCCATCCGGGCCGGTGAGATGGATGAGTTCCTGTCCGAGGTTTCGGCACTGAAGGGCCAGATGCGCGCCAGGGTGACCCTGCTCGCCTGTGACAGCAGCCTGTCGGACGGCGCCCCGTGGGTGTTCGAGCCCTGGGAGGAATTTCGCTGCCCGGCGGAGATCCGCGGCGGCGGTGGCACGGACTTCCGTCCGGTGTTTGAATGGCTCGACGAGCAGGGACAGCGCCCGGAGCTGCTGGTCTATTTCACCGACGCCCAGGGCCGCTTCCCGGAACATGAACCGAACTATCCGGTAATCTGGCTGGTCAAGGGTAGGGAATCCGTGCCATGGGGGCAGCGGGTTCAACTGAACTGACGGTAACTGCCGGCGGCATGCCGTACGGCACGACGAAGGCGCATGAAAGAAACCGAACCCGCGTCACTGGTCGCACGCCTGGTGCTGAGCCTGCTCTTGCTGTTCGCACACATGCCCGCCGCCTGGTCGCTCGACACCCGGCTGCCGGACCTCGGTAACTCCGCCGGCAGCCTGATGACCCCGAAGCAGGAACGCGAACTTGGCCGGGCCTTCATGCGCAACGTGCGCCGTTCGCAGGCGGTCCTGGACGACCCGCTGCTGGTCGACTACGTGCAGTATCTGGGGCAGCAGTTGGTGAACGCGAGCGCGGCCCGGGGTAATTCCTACACCTTCTTCATGATCGATAACCCGCAGATCAATGCATTTGCCGGCCCTGGTGGCCATATCGGGATATACACGGGCCTGGTGCTCACCACTGAGACG